>MOXG01000001.1_pt1 | contig 117735 bp, 136 predicted proteins | sample 1471191 | NCBI WGS metagenome assembly MOXG01 (sample SAMN05806437, study PRJNA327811) | mollusc metagenome | isolation source: Phylotype C (NB3) bacterial symbionts from gill | host: Thyasira cf. gouldii | place: Canada: Bonne Bay, Newfoundland | collected 2010-08-19
GTGCATTTCGACGTCATGGACAAACCACTACGTCCCCCAACCTCACCATTGGGGCCACTGGTCTGTGAGGCACTACGCAAGCACGGTGTCACCGCCGAGATTGACGTTCATATGATGGTTAAGCCGGTAGATCGTATTATCCCCGACTTCGCCAAAGCGGGTGCCAGCTACATCACCTTCCACCCAGAGGGCAGCGAGCACATCGACCGCTCTCTGCAGCTGATCCGTGAGCACGGATGCAAATCGGGTCTGGTGTTCAATCCCTCCACCCCGCTGAGCCATCTCGACTACGTACTGGATAAAGTGGATATGATCCTGATCATGTCGGTCAACCCAGGGTTCGGTGGCCAGAGCTTCATTCCCGCCGCCATGGACAAACTGCGCGCCTGTCGCAAGCTGATCGACGACTCCGGCCTCGACATCCGCCTTGAGATCGACGGCGGTGTCAAAGTCGATAACATCCGCGAAATCGCCGAAGCGGGCGCCGACACCTTCGTCGCAGGCTCCGGTATCTTCGGCAACGCTCAGGACTCAGATCCCAACCACTACAACACCGTCATCCAGCAGATGCGTGATGAGTTGGCTAAGGTGAGTTGATACAGGCCTGATAGCTTTAAGCCGCAAATGGACACGAATAAACGCAAATAAATGCCGTTGGCTAATTCATGCAGAATATAGAGCACCTTTAAAGAGACTCGGTCGCTATTCTGTATAATACCAGCATACAAATTTGTGTTTATTCGCGTTAATTTGCAGCCCACATCCTCAAGCCACATCTATTGCGCCCCCTCTGCGTACGCGACACCTAAAGTGAACTACATGAACAGACCAAAACTGATCCTGATCGACCTCGACGGCACCCTAGTGGACAGCGTGCCGGACCTCGCCTTCAGCATTAACCAGATGATGGAGGCAATTGGACGCCCCAGCTATACCGAGTCCCATGTCCGTAACTGGGTGGGCAACGGCGTGGAGAAACTGGCCAAGCGCGCCCTGATGGATGACCTCGACGCTGAACCCAGCAGTGAAGATTTTAACCAGGGCTACCCCTTCTTTATGGATAGCTATGACAAGCACAATGGTGAGCGCTCAGCGCTCTACCCGGGCGTCCGCGAAGGCATCGACAAGCTGAAGGCCGAAGGCTATATTATCGGCTGCGTCACCAACAAGGCGGCACAGTTCACCATTCCTCTGCTCAAGGCACTGGCATCCATGATGATTTCAGCATCATCATCAGCGGCGACACCCTGCCGAAGAAAAAACCCGACCCCATGCCTCTGCTCCACGCCGCCAGGGAACTCAACGCCACCCCGGAAGAGTCAATGATGGTGGGTGACTCCATGCATGATGTTGCCGCCGCCCGCGCAGCTGGTTTCCAGGCCGTGAGCGTGCCCTACGGTTACAACCACGGCATCGATATCCGCGAGGCCAAACCCGATGCGGTGATCGACAGCCTGGCAGACCTGCCTGGACTAATAGCGGCTCAAGATTGATAACCAAAGGATCACAAAGAACTCTGCGGAACACAGAGCTCTCAGAGAAAAAGCTATTTGTTGCCTGGCTTTATTACTGAAGACAAAGTTGAATACAGGTCGGGATTCTGAGCAGTCGGCATCAAAAACTCTGTGCTCTCTGTGCTTCTCCGCGGCTTCTGTGGTCCCCCGCACTTCACAAGCTGGATAGTTCAGCCGATTTCGATTATCGTTAGCTCTCCGAATTTCTGGGTGATCTATGTACCTCACACACCACCACAAGACGTTAAAGACAGGCACGCGATGGCGCTGGTGATGCGCGCGCTGTGAAAAAACCTGTTTAACCCCTTGTGTGGAGAGGATCATGACTCCCGAATTGTTCGACCAGTTGGCCGCCGAAGGCCACAACCGTATTCCCCTGATGTGCGAGGTGCTTGCCGACCTCGACACCCCGCTTAGCGTCTATCTCAAGCTCGCAAATGCCCCTCACTCCTACCTACTGGAGTCGGTACAGGGCGGTGAGAAGTGGGGCCGTTACTCCATAATCGGCTTACCCTGCCGCACTCTGTTGCGGGTGAATGGTCTTGAAGTGACCATCGAGACCGATGGTGAGGTGGTGGAGAGTCACCAGGTAGAGGACCCTCTCGCCTTTATCGAGCAGTTCCAGCAGCGCTACCGGGTGGCGGAACATGAGGACCTGCCCCGCTTTACCGGTGGCTGGTGGGCTACTTCGGTTACGACACCATCCGCTATATCGAGCCCAAGCTGGCCCAATGCCCCAACCCGGATCTGCTCAACACTCCCGACATCCAGCTACTGGTATCGGATGAGGTAGTAGTATTCGACAATCTGCGTGGTCGCCTCTATGTCATCATTCATGTCGATCCCACCAACGGTGGCAGCTTTGAGTCAGGCCGCAAGAGACTGCAAGCGGTAGTGGAGCAGATGCGCGAGAGCCTGCCAAAACAACCTAAGTGCAAACATCGTGATATTGATGAATCACACTTCGTCTCCGGCTTCACCAAAGCGGGATTCAAACAGGCGGTGGCCCGGACCAAGGAGTACATCCTCGACGGCGACTGTATGCAGACAGTGCTTTCACAGCGCCTCTCCATTCCGTTTCACGCTGAGCCACTGGACCTCTACCGTGCCCTGCGCGGTCTCAATCCCAGCCCCTATATGTACTTCTACAATATGGGTGACTTCCATATCGTCGGCTCTTCACCGGAGATTCTCACCCGCCTGGAGGATGGCGAGGTAACGGTGCGCCCCATCGCCGGTACCCGCCGCCGTGGTGAGACAGTGGAGCAGGATAACGCGCTGGAAAAGGAGCTGCTGGCCGACCCCAAGGAGCTGGCCGAACACCTGATGCTGATTGATCTGGGCCGTAACGATGCCGGCCGGGTGGCCGAGATCGGCACTATCAAGCTCACAGACAAGATGATCGTTGAGCGTTACTCTCACGTTATGCACATCGTCTCCAACGTCACAGGGAAGTTGAAACAGGGGATGAACGCCATCGATGTACTGCGCGCCACTTTCCCCGCCGGCACCGTCAGCGGCGCGCCGAAAATCCGCGCCATGGAGATCATTGATGAGCTGGAGCCGGTAAAACGCGGCATCTACTCCGGTGCCGTCGGCTACCTCTCCTGGAATGGCAATATGGATACCGCCATCGCCATCCGCACTGCAGTGATCAAGGGTGACACCCTCCATATCCAGCCGGAGCCGGCATCGTCGCCGACTCTCAACCACAGATGGAGTGGGAGGAGACGATGAACAAGGCTCGTGCCGTTTTCCGTGCCGTGGCGCTGGCTGAGGCCGGCCTTGAAACCAATAGTTGTGAAGGAGCGTAACCATGTTGCTTATGATCGATAACTACGACTCTTTCACCTATAACCTGGTGCAGTACTTCGGTGAGCTGGGTGCCGATGTCCACGTCTACCGTAACGATGAGGTGGGGCTGGAGGCTATTGAGGCACTCAATCCCGAACATATCGTCATCTCCCCCGGCCCCTGCACCCCCAATGAGGCAGGCATCTCGGTGGAGGTGATCAAGCGGTTTGCCGGACGCATACCTATTCTCGGCGTCTGCCTGGGTCACCAGTCAATCGGCCAAGCCTTCGGCGGCAAGATCGTTCATGCCCGGGAGGTGATGCACGGAAAAACCTCTCCCATCTACCATGCCGACACCGGTCTCTTCAGTGGCCTCAACAATCCCTATGAAGCTACCCGCTACCATTCACTGGTGGTGGAGAAGGAGAGCCTGCCCGAGTGCCTGGAGATGACCGCCTGGACCCGGACGGCGGACGGTGCTGTTGATGAAATCATGGGCATTCGCCACCGGGAACTGGATGTGCAGGGGGTGCAATACCATCCTGAGTCGATCCTCAGCGAGCATGGCCATGATCTGCTGCAGAATTTCCTTGAGGGGAGATGAGGCTTTAGGGGCAGAGCACACAAAGTTTTTTGTGCGAAATCCGTTAGCCGGAGGTGGAGCGAGCTTATTCGCTCCGGGTTGTCCGATGCCCCGCGGTTTTTGTAGGAGCGCTTTCCCGAAGCGCGATGGGAATTCGATCGCGCTTCGGGAAACCACTCCTACCCTAATCTAGATAGTTATGAGTAGTGGGTGGGCGAACCAATTGCCCATAAATCTCAAATAGTTATAATCCATACATATAACTCAGCGTTCCTCTGCGTTCTCTGTGACCCAAAAAAACAACCATATAGGTACCACACTATGGAGATGCCACAAGCAATCAACCGCGTACTCTCTCACAAAGACCTGAATGCAGAAGAGATGACCGAGGTAATGCGCACCATCATGACCGGCGATGCCACGCCGGCCCAGATCGGTGGTTTTCTTATCGGCCTGCGCATGAAAGGGGAGAGTGTCACCGAGATTGCTGCGGCCGCCGCAGTGATGAGGGAGCTGGCCAGTGGCGTAAAGATCGGTGACTTGCCTAACACCGTGGATATCGTTGGCACCGGTGGCGACTCCTCCGGCACATTCAATATCTCCACCGCCTCTATGTTCGTAGCCGCTGCCGCTGGCTGTAATGTCGCCAAGCACGGCAACCGCTCGGTCTCCAGCAAATCCGGTGCCGCCGATGCACTGGAGGCGGCGGGAGTACGCATTGCGCTTTCAGGCGGTGAAGTGGAACAGTGTGTACGCCAGGTGGGGGTCGGCTTCATGTTCGCCCCCGCCCACCACAGCGCCATGAAGCACGCCATCGGCCCACGCAAGGAGATGGGTGCCCGCACCATCTTTAACGTCCTTGGCCCACTGACCAATCCAGCCGGGGTACCCAACCAGTTACTCGGTGTCTTCAGCGATGAGCTACTCACACCCATGGCCGATGTTTTGCAAAAGCTGGGCAGTCGCCATGTCATGGTGGTTCACTCTCGCGATGGCCTCGATGAGATCAGCATCGGTGACAAAACCGAAGTGGCTGAACTCAAGGACGGACAGGTGCGCCGCTTCAGTATTCAGCCTGAGGACTTCGGCTTTAAGCGCACGCCTATTTCGGAGATCAAGGTAGCAGACGCACAAGAGAGTCTGGGCGTTATACGCAGTGTACTTGATAACACACCGGGGCCTGCTCGGGATATCGTCCAACTCAATGCCGGCGCTGCCATCTTCACCGCCGGCATCACCGACACCCTACCCGATGGCATTGCCAAGGCCGGGAGGTGATCGCCAGCGGTGAGGCACGTAACCGGCTCGACCAGTTGGTCATACTCAGCCAGAGCTTTGAGTGATTTAAATCGTGCAACAAGGAAGGTGGTCACTAAAGGCCACGATCACAATACCTTTTATTGCCCTGATCGCGGCCACGGTCGCAATGGTCGGCTATCTCTCGTTCGTCACTGGCAGCGATGCCGTCAATGAGGTGGCCGACGAAGTGCGGCAAAACGCCTACTCACAGGTTCTTCATCACCTCGAAGGCTTTCTTGAGGCTCCACATCAGGTAAACCGCCTAAACAAAAACTACATCGATATGAGCGGAATGGATCTGGGTGATCCAATTGCTCTGCAGAACTACTTCTGGCAACAGTTGCAAATCTTCGAGACCACCAACTACATCTATTTCGGCAACAACGCGGGCGGAATTTTGCTGGTCGCCCGTCGTGGTGACGGCTCTTATGTCGCACGGCAGACAGACGAGTTTGCCGCCGGAAAATCCACCGTCTACTCGATGACCGACGGTGGCACCAGAAGCGAAGCATTGCAACGCCGCGAAGCCTATGACTCCAGAGGACGCCCCTGGTATAAAAAAGCTACCGCCGACGGCGGGGCGATATGGACAGATATCTACACCTTTTTTCTTGAAGGAACTCTCGGCATTACCGCCGCCCTACCACTGTATAGCAGTACCGGTGAACTGTCGGGCGTCCTCGCTACCGATATCCTGCTCTCCCATATCCAGAAGCAGTTAGCTGAGCTTACAAAAGGAGATGTAGGAGAGATCTTTATCTTTGAGCCCTCCGGTCTGCTGGTCGCTTCCTCCAGTGACCTGCGCCCATTTAGGGGTGGAAAGGACGGCAAGAAGATCACCCGCATTGATGCAGGCGATAGCATTTCACCCATTATCCGCGCCGCCTACCACGAACTGACCCATCAGTTTACCTATTTCAAGATGGTAAATCAGGAGCATCGCCTGGAGTTCGACTTCGAAGGCCAACGACAATTTCTGCAGCTGAGTCCATTTCGTGATCCACGGGGGATAGACTGGTTGATCGCCATCGCCGTGCCCGAAGCTCCCTTTATGGAGAGGGTGGTCAAAAACACCTACATCACCGTCGGCCTCTGTCTTATCGCCCTCCTCATCGCCGGCACCCTCAGCTTCTATCTGGCACGACGTGTGACTGTTCCTCTCTCCAACCTGAAGCAGGCGGCACTCTCCCTTACCGCCGGCAACTGGGGGCAGCAGATACCGGATGATGGTACAGAAGAGATCAGCTCTCTCGCCAACTCTTTCAATGTCATGGCACAACAGCTGCAGGGCTCCTTCAGTCGACTGAGAAGCAATAACCGTAAACTTGAAGATACCCAGGCGGCCCTGCACCAGGTAAACAGTGAACTGACTCAACGGGTGGAAACCCAGAGCAGCGAACTGGGCGAAAGTGAGGAGCGTTACAAACGACTGGCGGAGGCGACATTTGAGTGTGTCGTTCTCCACACAGGTAATATTATCCTCGACGTCAACAAAGCTTTTGAAGAGACACTTGGCTACTCGGCCGAAGAGGTCAAAGGCAAGGCTCTACTGGAGTTCGCCCTGCCGGAGCATAGAGGGTTGCTGGAACGGGCGCTCATATCAGAGCAGAGCACTCCATTCCAAGTCGCCATCGCCCACAAGAATGGGGAGAGCATGATTTTGAAACTACGCACCACCCAACTTCCCCTTCATGGTGAAGAGGTGAAGGTGACGGTGATGCGAGATACTGATGACCATAAGGGTGACAGAAACAGAAGCGGCACTGCGGATGGAACGGACCCCCTCACGGGCCTCAACAACATGCGCCGCCTCCAGGAGCTTGCAGCGAGTGAGCTCCGCCGGGCACAACGTTTTGACCGACCGTTTATCATCCTGCTGCTGGATATTGACGAGCTGCAGGAGATCAATGAGACCTACGGTTATAGTATGGGAGACGAGGCCGCCCACACCGTAGCCGAAATCTGTAGCAGCCAGCTACGGGATATCGATATCATCGGGCGTATTCAGGGAGGTGAGTTTGCTGCTGTTCTCCCCGAAACCGATAGAAATACCGCACTAAAGGTTGCTAAACGACTACGTGATGCCGTCGATGCCACCTCGGTACACTACAAGAGCTACAGCCTTCGCATCACCATTAGTATCGGCCTCACCCTGATGAAACGCTCCGACGAACCCTTCGAGGAGGTTTTTCAGCGTGCCGATCAGGCGCTCTACAGGGCAAAAGAGGGCGGGGGGATATTGGACATTTGAGAAAATGGCTCTGCACAATAATCCAGCGCTCGTTCCTACAGGTACAACTTTTCCCATCAAGATAATTTGACTGGTCTAGTCTACTGTAACGAATAACGTGTAAGAGTTTTAAAAAAGCTGCCATAAGGAGCACTTGAATAGCCCATGAGCAACAAAAAACCTATCACCGTCTCGGTCTGCAATATCCCATCCGAGCCGGATTACAGCGGCGTCACTATCGTCGAACTAACCCCCCAGCCCCCCCTGGCCGACTACCTTGCAGCCATGGCGCTGGCTGATAACGAAGCGGATCAGCGGCTGGGTGAATATATGCTGCTCTCCTGGTATGACCGTGATCGTGACTTTGAATCACCCCAACATACAAGTGAATGTCACGCCAATAGTCCAATTCCCGGCTACATCGACTACGCGCTCTATCGCGATGCAACCCTTAAGGTAGACATAGAACAAGGCCGCTTTGTCTTTTTCTATCTACCGGTCGATTTCTGACCGTAATACCGATATAAATAGCTATCATTGCCGCTCGTAAATTTGGGCTCTCCGCAATGAAATACACCAACATTCTACAGACCATAGGCAATACTCCGGTCGTCCGCCTCAATAAAGTTACCGATATCCTGGCCCGGGAGCTGTGGGTAAAAGTTGAGAGCTTCAATCCTATGGGCTCGGTAAAAGACCGTCCCGCCCTCAATATGATTGAGGCAGCAGAGAAACGGGGCGCACTGAAACCCGGTGACACCATCATCGAACCCACCTCCGGCAACACCGGCTCGGCTTGGCGATGGTTGCTTCAGTTAAAGGCTACCCGGCAGTATTTGTTATGGCGGATGATATGAGTGAGGAGCGCAAGGCGATCCTGCGCGCCTTCGGGGCCGAGCTGGTACTGACACCGGCGGAACGCGGTACCAAGGGAGCCATCGAAGAGGCTCAGAAACTGGCTGCCGATAAAGGGTGGTTTTTTGTCGGCCAGCACTTCAATCCAGACAATCCTGCCGCCCACAAGAGTACCGCAGAGGAGATCTGGGATGACTTCGGCATGGCGCTGGATGCCATTGTCTGCACTACCGGCACCGGTGGTACCATTTCAGGTGTTGGCCACTATATGCACGAACACAATCCCGACCTGCAGATAATCGCCACCGAGCCTGCAGACTCACCTATGCTCTCCCGGGGAATTGCCTGCAAACACAAGATCATGGGAACCGCACCCGGCTTTATACCGGAGATTCTGGATAGGTCAGTCTACAAAGAGATTATCAGTATCACCACCGAAGAGGCCTACGAAGCGACCCGCCATCTGGCACGCAAAGAGGGGATATTTGCCGGCATCTCCTCCGGCGCCGCAGTGGCCGGAATGATCAAAGCCGCCCGCACCGAAGTCTTCAGAGACAAAGTACTACTGGCTATTCTGCCCGACACCGGTGAGCGCTATCTGAGTACAGACGTCTGGAGCTAGACACTATGGATTGGCCTTCTGAGAGGCCTCAACCAGTGCTTCGGGGGTATCCTTGATCTCCAGGCGACAGATACCGAAGATCTCCCCCAGCAGAGTAAGAAACAGCTCACGATCATCCTCCAGCGGCTCCTTCTCAAAACACTCCCGGTAGGTGTTTATAATCATGCCGACCAGATGTTGCTCCCTTTTACCCACTCCCCGGCCATGGGGAGCGGCCGCCTTGGTTTGACACGCCGCCGATACCCGCCCGATCTCATCCTGCAAGGCGTTGAGGTAACGACCATTGTACTGACGTGCAAAATCGTCAGCGGCGGAGAGCTGCTGAGAGAGCTTGGAAAAGCTGTTTTCCGGCAACTTCTGAAGCATTCCTGAGAGAGCATCGGCTGCTGCAGAGATCTTTTCCAGGGTATCATCACTATCGTCTGCCATCGGCTCCTGCCTCTCACGCCGATGCTGCTTGTCATACTCGGTCAGTTCATAATCGAGAGCGATAATAAAAATGCGCCGGCTCTTCTCGTCGCCGATAGCAAGTTGGCCAACAGAGACCTCGAGAGCCGATTTCTGCTCTTCACTGAGAAAATGTGGCTTCATGAAGTGAGTCATATTGTATCTCCCCTTCTCTCTCTTCCACCCTGCTGTCGCATTAGCCGCCGACCCTCATCGCTGGTTCTTTTTCAAGCTTATACTTCTCCGGCATGATCATATCAACAGCATACATTGAGCCGCTGTACTCCACCACATGGATTATGCCCAGCTTGGCGCCAATCCCCGCCCCTTGGTGGTAATTTGCCGCACTTTCGGGCTGAAATCGACTGCTGTCAGCATCCGTATAATAGTTTGATATCTCCATCTTCCTACATTATCCATACTCGCGAATTGAGTATGGCATTCACATCTGTATTTGCCACCCACCTCCTATCTCCAGCAGATAAATTAGCGGTTTATTAGAAAAGCATAATTTGCTAAAATAGTCTGTTTTTCACGCCGCACAGCCTGCGGGCGCGAGGTGGACGATGCTTTTCAATTTCAGATGTACCGATCAGGGATGCCCTAGGGACGATGTCCTTTCCGGCCTTACCGTCGCCCTTGCCCTTGTGCCTGAAGCGGTCGCCTTCGCCTTCGTAGCCGGCGTGGAGCCACTGGTCGGTCTCTATGCCGCTTTTCTTGTCGGACTGATTACTGCGGTAATTGGCGGCCGTCCCGGTATGATCTCCGGTGCTACCGGCGCCCTTGCTGTGGTCATGGTAGCTTTGGTTGCACAACACGGTGTCGAGTATCTCTTTGCCACCGTGGTTTTGATGGGACTGCTCCAAATTCTGGTGGGTGTTCTACGGCTGGGTAAATTCATCCGCATGGTACCCCACCCGGTGATGCTTGGGTTCGTCAACGGCTTGGCCATCGTCATCTTCCTCGCCCAGCTCAACACATTTCAGATCAAGGATGCCGCAGGTGAGATGCAGTGGCTCCAGGGCATGCCCCTGTGGCTGATGTTTGGGCTGGTAGCGCTGACCATGGCGATCATCCACTTTTTGCCAAAACTGACTAAAGTGGTTCCCTCATCACTTGCCGCCATTATCGTGGTTACCTTGCTGGTAATCGGCTTCGGTATGGAGAGCCGGACGGTAGGCGATCTCGCCTCCATTTCCGGTGGATTTCCCAGCTTCCATATCCCCATGGTACCGATCAATCTGGAGACATTGACCATCATCTTCCCCTACGCGGTGATCCTGGCGGCCATCGGTCTGATTGAGTCACTGCTAACCCTCAGCCTGATCGATGAGATTACCGAGACCCGTGGTCGCGGCAACAGAGAGTGTGTCGGCCAGGGCGTTGCCAATACCGTTACAGGCTTCTTCGGCGGCATGGGTGGTTGCGCCATGATCGGCCAGAGCATGATCAATGTGAACTCCGGCGGGCGCGGACGCCTCTCCGGTATATCCGCCGCCCTCTTCTTGCTGATATTTATCCTCTTCGCTTCCGGTCTAATCGAGATAATCCCCCTAGCCGCCCTTACCGGCGTGATGTTCATGGTGGTGATCGGCACCTTTGAGTGGTCGAGCCTCAGAATCATGGGTAAGATCCCCCGCGCAGACGCCTTTGTACTGGTACTGGTCTCTGCCGTCACTGTCGCCACCGACCTGGCAATTGCAGTGGTGGTGGGCATTATCGTCTCGGCACTGGTATTCGCCTGGGAGCACGCCAAGCACATCAACGTGGTGACCTACCCGGGCAAGCTGGATGAGTCCAAGGTCTACGAGCTCCACGGCCCGCTCTTCTTCGCCTCGGTGAATAACTTCCAGGATCTCTTCACCCCCAGAGAGGACCCTGATGATGTGGTAGTGGAGTTCCAACACTCCCAGGTGATGGATCACTCCGCAATTGAGGCGATCGATACCCTGGCCGAGCGCTACATTAATGCCGGCAAACGCCTGCACCTGCGCCACCTGAGTGGCGAGTGCCGTCAACTGCTGCGTAAAGCGGGGAACCTGGTGGAAGTAAACGTGATCGAAGACCCCACTTACCATGTGGCAGATGACCAGTTAGCTTGAAGCCTTTTTGTCTGCTATTAATACAGACGCATCCGTCAGGCGGGCCACCTTGCTCTACGCCGTTTCCAGGGTCAGATGCACCTTAATCAATGCTTCACATATTAGCAGCATCGCCTGTGACTTGATGGAAATCGTCGGTCGCACAGAAACCGGTAGAACTTTCTCGCATCACAGTTCACTCTTTTGGCATACAATGTATTGATATATCATGGGTGTGTTAAAATTTATATCCCGATCAGTAGAATTATCGAAGTGTTTTCGATGCGGCGACAAACGCTGCACCTGTATCAGTGAAGCCGGTTATCCTAGGAGAATGAAATGGCCGAAAAAAAGAGCAAGGTACTCAAGCAACAAAAAAAGCAGATCAAAAAGCTAAAAGCGCGCAACAATGAGTTGAGTGAGGAGATAAAACGCTTGCAAGATGCTGCACATGCAGACCAGAAATTCAGCGAGAATGAGGTAGAGCTCGCCGAAGAGACGACAGAGGATGCAGGGGAAATTGAAGAGATAATGGAAAAAGCAGGTCAATAGTACTGTTCAATCGCAGTACTCGACATAATTAGCCATCAAGGCCGGCGATAGCGGCTTGATGCAACTCAGGTTCCACACCTTCGGGGTCACTAAGACCCAATCAGGTATATTTGTACATCTCTTTCACACTGCCCACGACTTTGGGATCCGGTGGTACAGCAACCTTCTTGTTCTTCCCTTCATACGGCAGGCTGTTCAGGACGTGGCGCATACAATTGATGCGCGCTCGCTTTTTACAATCGGAACGGATAACGGTCCAAGGCGCCCACTCGACGCTGGTCTTCTCGAACATCATGTTTTTCGCCTTGGTGAAGTCATCCCAACGCTGCAATCCATCCTGATCGACCGGGCTCAGTTTCCACTGCTTAAGAGTGTCTGTCTCGCGGGATTTGAAACGGCGGAACTGCTCTTCCCTGCTGACCGAGAACCAGAACTTGAACACTCGAACGCCGTCATCGACCAACATTTTCTCAAATATCGGGGCCTGCTTCAGAAACCGCTTATGCTGCTCCGGTGTACAAAAGCCCATCACCGGCTCCACCACACCACGGTTGTACCAGGAGCGGTCGTATAGGGCCATTTCTCCCTTTGAAGAGGGTGCTGATATAACGCTGGAAGTACCACTGGCCCTGTTCCCTGACGCTGGGTACCGTCAAAGCAATCACATGAGCCTGTCTCGGGTTCATGTGTTCCATGAATCGTTTGATAGTTCCGCCCTTCCCTCCGGCATCCCTCCCCTCAAAAATCATTACGATACGCTCACCGGTATCCCTTACCCATTTCTGCAACTTCAACAACTCTACCTGCAGAGCCGCCTTCTCTTGCTCATACTCATCCCGGTCCGCTTTCGTTTTATAAGGATATTGAGGACCGATCAGACGCCTTCGCTTCGAGGTGCACACCTTTTCAACGATATGCTTCGGAACTCCCTTGTCCAGATTCGTTTTTCCAAAGGTTCTTTTTGCCATATTTTCCCCCTTTAGGGTTTAGTGACTTTATTGTTGTCGCAGATACTACCATGATATTGCTAATTGATTGACATCAACGCTTTCTTTCCGTCAAGGATATATGGCCCTGTTAAACGCTTAAGTGGCTATGCACAACAGCCATGAAGCACTATCTTCATAGAAAAAAGTGCATCTACAGGAACGAATTTATTCGCGATCAGGCTCCGGGACATGCCTCTCGTAGGGCAACCTCACCATACACAACAGGCCCGTGGATACCAGAGTAAGCGATGGGTGCATGGGATCTCTGCATGTAGGCGATTATTCACCAGCTGACACACCGACTTCCAGCAACAAATATTTGATGCCTGTACTTGAGGCAGATAACACTATGTCCGGAGATCGGTAATTCGTGAATGAGGCGGCTCAAAAGCCCATCGCTTAAGCATAACTGCCGTAAATAAGCGCTTTGCCTAGCCTACTCCACAAGCCCTCGCAGCAGACTTAGAAATTGAAAGGCAACTTTTCAATAATTTCAAACAATTGAGTGTCTATGTTGTCTATTTTTGCGATGCATTGAGAAAACCAAATCCGTTACAATTTGGGCATTCACCACTATCTCCGGCCGGAGTTATGCCGGTTCCGTTGCAGTAAGGACAATCACCGATCGTCCCCACACCTTGGCAGTCCGGGCAGTCAATGTTTTGCTTGCCTTGTATCCTGCCTGTACCCGCGCACCGTGTACAGTTGCCGATTCGGCCATGGCCCCGACATCGGTCGCAATCAATCGTGGATTCAAACTTTCCTCCACCAAAGAATCTGGTGCTTTCTCCCAGTCCGCCACACTTAGTGCAACTCTCAGAGAACTTTTCAAATCTTGTAGATTGCTTTTGGTTCATTTACGTCAGCTCGCTGGTTTGTTAAGAGATAGGGTCGCTATTTCCCTTCGAATGTTGCCGGTTTTCAGCATTTGAAGAAACTATAGGGGGCATATTGATTGCGTAGGATTCTACTAACCGCTATTACCCCTGCTCCGTGTGATCATAGCGCACCTCCACTATGTAATAACGCCTATCTCCCTCGGGGGCGCGCACCACCACCTCGTCATCAATGCTGCGCTTCATCAGGGCTCGGGCCATGGGCGAATCCATACTGATCCAACCCTTGTCGGAATCAAACTCGTCGGGGCCGACGATACGGTAGACCACCTCATCACCCGACTCATCCTCCAGAGTGACCCAGGCGGCAAAAAAGACCGCATTGGCATCTGAGGGCGGTTGGTCAACCACTTTCAGGTCAGGCAGCCTCTTCTGTAGGTAGCGCACCCGCCGGTCGATCTCGCGAAGCTCTTTCTTGCGGTAGATATATTCTGCGTTTTCCGAGCGATCACCTTCGGCTGCCGCCACCGCCAGGGCTTTGGTGACATCCCGCCGACGAACCCACAACACCTTGGATTCGGCATGCAGGGCATCGTAGCCCTGCCGCGTGATATAAGGTGAACTCTTTGGTTGTGGTGGACGGTAACGACCCATGAGATATAACTGACGGCAACAGAAAAGTGTAAAATACCCGGTGAAACCGAAAATCGCCAGAGAAAAGAGCATGAGCGACACCCCTGATATCCTGAAAAAGATCGTCAACCGCAAGCTTGAGGAGATCACTGAACGTATTGCACGGCTGCCGTTATCACAATTAACCGGCCGGTTGGAGGGTGCATCTCCCTGCCGCGGCTTTGCCGATGCCATTGACGCAAAAGTCGTCGAAGGTAAGGCCGGCGTGATAGCGGAGATCAAGAAGGCTTCTCCCAGCAAGGGGGTAATTCGGGAGAATTTCAATCCGGCGGCTATCGCCGAGAGCTATCAAAAGGGGGGGGCGGCCTGCCTCTCCGTGCTGACCGACATCGACTTCTTTCAGGGTGGTGATGATTACCTGAAGCAGGCGCGTGCAGCCTGCGGGCTGCCGGTGATCCGTAAAGATTTTATCATCGACCCATATCAGGTTTACGAAGCACGGACCCTTGGCGCCGACTGCATACTATTGATCGTTGCCTGTCTGGATGATGCCGGGTTACGTGAGCTGAACGATCTCGCCCATCAGCTTGGTATGGATGTGTTGATCGAGGTGCATGACCGGCGGGAGATGGAGCGGGCACTACAGGTGAATAATCGTCTGATTGGTGTCAACACCGCGACCTGCGCACTTTGAGATGAACCTCAACACCACCATCGAACTAATGGAGATGGTGCCGGATGAGCGCATTCTGGTGACCGAGAGCGGTATCCATACTCGTGATGATGTGGCCCTGATGCGCGCTAATAACATCAATGCCTTCCTGGTGGGAGAGGCGTTTATGCGCGCCGACGAGCCTGGGGATAAGCTGTCACAGCTGTTTGGGTTCTAGGCTCTGAACAAGTCCAGGGCAGGTTGAATTATGCCCGGAACTTGCTCAGAGGCTCCCTTAGGGTTTCAACGCCGCAACGGCGGAGGTAAAGCCACTGAGTGAGGTGGTGAATTTTGTCCCCTTGCCCTGCAAAGAGGCAAAGGTGATGTTCAGTTTGCTGCCCTTCTTTAGCGCCGCAAGCATCTTCTCCTCCAGAGGGAAGCCTGCACGGCAACCATTATTCAGGCAGACGCTATAGGGGACGCCAACAGCCTCACCCTCATCCACCTGAACACGGATTCCGGGTACCAGCGCCACTCCCATCGGCAGGGTAACAACCATCGCCGCCTTATCCAGATTTTCTGGGTAATGAATATTGATATTCATAATCACCTGGCCGGTATCCTTCACCGTGATGTTCTGAAAGATATAGCAGATCTCCTGGTCCAGCCCCTTAGGGGTTTCACACAGTTTGCTCCAATCCTTATACTTTTCCGGTACAAGCTTCTTTTGAACAGGCTGCTCTTGAGCCACCGCCACCCCGGATAAAAGAGCAAAGAGTGCCGAAAATAATAGTGTCGAAATCTTAACGCGGGTAGGAACCATCAAGGCTCTCCTTTAATTCTATCTATCTGTTAAAGGGCCATCCTTAGGGTAAAAAAGGCAGCCTCTCTCTCTTCGGAACCTATGAATAAGTCTGGCTGATTACCTTGTTCAGAGGTTCCCTTGGGAGCCTCTGATTAAGTCTGGTTAGATTTAGGCTGAGATAAAATTGTTCCAATTTGTTTCGAAGTGAGCGGTAATAGCCATTTTATTGCTGCGATCTTCGGAACGAATTGGGACGATTTTAGCCCGCGTAAAGCAATCATGGCTTGATCAGAGTCTCCCTTGGTGAATCCCTGTACAATAGACCATTAAACTGGACAATTCATCTACCATCAGGCGATACCACTCGCAGTGGCGATAAGCAGCTGCTCTGTATCATTACCCAGTGAGACTGGTTATTGCAATAATCGTTCGACCTAAGAATATAACCTAGGGCTAAGCAGCGGCCCAAGTAACTCATCACCAAAGGGGGCAATATGTCAAAAGAGGGACAGTTCACAATTGAAATGGAACAGCTGGAGGGCTACCAGTTTAAAGTTACCTTTGACCTGGATGGCGTGGATGACCTTATAGTAGATGAGCCGTCACCCTTGGGCATCGACAGTGGTCCAAACCCTTCTCGAATGCTGACTGTGGCCGCCGCCAACTGCCTCAGTGCAAGCCTGCTCTTCTGCGTCACAAAAAATGAGCCCCCTGCGGGCAGTATAAAAACCAGCGCCACCTGTACCATTGGCCGCAACGACAAGGGCAGAATGCGCATCTTGCGTATGGATGTGCAACTCTCTGTCAACGGGGAACTGGAACAAGCGGTGCGAATGAAACGCTGTCTCGATCTGTTTGAGGATTTCTGCGTGGTCACCGCCAGCCTGAGAGAGGGATTCGATATCGGCGTCGAAGTGATCAGCGAGAACGGCGAGACACTCCACCAGGCCGATGGCTGATACCGGCAACCTGCTGAACAGACCATGAGCAAAAAACATAATCTGCAGAGTGTCCGTAATATCGGCATCGCCGCTCATATTGATGCCGGCAAGACCACCCTAACGGAACGGATACTTTTCTACACCGGCACCCTCTATAAGATTGGAGAGGTTCACGACGGTGCGGCCCATATGGACTATATGGCCGAAGAGCAGAATCATGGCATCACTATCACCTCCGCCGTTACTAAGGCGAGCTGGAACGACTACCTGATACAGATCGTCGATACTCCAGGCCATGTTGACTTCACCATTGAAGTCGAGCGAAGCATGCGCGTGCTTGACGGCTGCGTTATCGTTCTCGATGGTGTCCGTGGTGTTGAACCACAGACCGAGACAGTGTGGCGGCAACGCTCCCACTTCAACCTGCCGGCACTCTTTTTCATCAACAAGATGGACCGCCCCGGTGCCGATTTCGACAAGTCGATGGAGAGCATCCAAAAACGCCTGCAGACAGTACCGGCACCGGTCACGGTGCCTCTGCCGGAACAGAAGGCGGTGGTTCATCTGATCGACCGGACCCTAATCCGCTTTTCCGGTGAGCATGGCGAAGTTGTCGAAACCACCCCCTGTGATGATGCCACCTGGAACAGCCTGGCGACCCAGCGGGAGAACCTGCTGCTGGCTATAGCCGAAACCGATGATGAACTGGCGGACCATGTACTTGCCGGTGAAGAGCCTCCGGTGGATGTCATCTGGCGGGCACTGCGTGACGGCACCCTCAGCGGTGCCTCTGTCCCTGTTTTGGCGGCTCGGCGCTGCACAATCTTGGAGTGCAACCACTGCTCGACAGCATCCCGTGCCTGCTGCCCTCCCCCCTGGAGCGCCCAGCCGCTATCGGCTATAACCAAGAGGGTGAACAGGAGTCAGTCGTCATGGAGGATAACGCCCCCCTGGCCGCTCTCGCCTTTAAAGTGCAGATGTGGGAGGGGCGGCGTCATGTCTTCGCCCGCATATATCGGGGTGTGCTGAAACCGGGTGACACTGTCGGCTACCGGCAGCACGACGGTACCGAGATGCAGGAGAGTGTCGCCCGCATCTTCGATGTTGATGCTTCACACAAAAAACGCCTGAATATTGCTCATGCCGGTGATATTGTCCTGCTGGGTGGGCTACGTCATGCCGCCACCGGCGACACCCTCTGTGACCCGAGCCATCCCGTCTTGCTGGAGCGCATCGAGACCCGGGAGCCGGTACTCAGCTCGCTATCGAGCCCGCCTTCTCTGATCAAGAGGAGAAGTTTCTCGATGTCCTCGGAAAATTGCAGGAGGAGGATCCGACACTCCGCTTTATTGAAGACCCGGACACCGGACAGCGACTGCTCAGCGGTATGGGCGAGTTGCACCTGCAGATCATCATTGAGCGTCTTGAGCGAGAGTACCACCTGGAGGTGAAGAGTGGCCGCCCTGCAGTGGCCCTACGAGAGACCATTACCAAGACCGCTGCAAACGACCTCCTCTTTCACCCCCAAACCTTTGGTGCCGGCAAAGCCCCGGAGCTAAAAACAAGGGTGATGGTGCGTGTTGTGCCACTGCAGCGGGAGGATGGAATTGAGACCCGAGTCGAGCCAAAGGTCCTACCTCCGGGCAGTCAGCTTAGCCAGATACAGATTGAGGCGTTGCAAGAGGGGCTGGAGCACGCTCTCGGTGGAGGTCCACTTGAAGGAGCGCAACTGCAGGACCTGCAAGTCAACATCGAAGAGGTTGAGCTGTTTGGCGCCGCCTCCACTCCCGAGGCGCTCAGTGCCGCAGCCGCCCGCGCCCTTGACCGCGCAATCAAGGCGGCCTCTCCCGCCCTGCTACAACCGATTATGCAGGTGGAAGTGGTGGTCCCGGAGGAGAACCTCGGTGCCGTACTTGGTGACCTGCAATCACGTCACGCCGTAATTCAGGATACCCAGCGCACCATCGACAGCGGTATCATCCGTTGCCAGGCGGCGCTGGCATCACTACTTGGCTACAGCACCGAACTGCGCAGCATGACCCAGGGACGAGGCGTGTTCAGCACCCAGTTTGAGCGCTTTGATATTGCCTGACAACTGATAACTGATAACTGATAACTGATAACCCATGGCAAACCAAGACCGACTCCACCGCTTTATTTTCGAGAAGCTCGACGTCCGTGGTGAACTGGTGCAGATGGACGCCAGCTGGCAGGCGGTACTAGCCCGCTACGACTATCCCGACAATGTTCGCGACCAGTTGGGTCAGGCGATGGCGGCTGCAGTGCTGATGTCCGCCACCATCAAGTTTGAAGGCTCGCTGATACTGCAGGCCCAGAGTGAAGGCCCACTGACCACCCTAGTCGCACAAGCCTCCCACCAACGGACCGTGCGGGGGCTGGCGCGCTGGCATGGTGAGGATATCCCCAGCGGCAGCCTACCCGAGGTATTCGGACCGGGGCAGATGGTACTCACCATCGACAACAGTAAAAGTGATCGCTATCAGGGAATCGTCGGGCTTGAGGGGGAGAGTCTGTCCCGCGCCTGGAGGGGTACTTCAATCGCTCCGAACAGCTCGCCTCACGCTTCTGGTTAATGGCTGACGGTGATCGTGCCGCCGGTCTCTTCCTCCAACAGTTTCCGTCCGAGAAGAGACACAATGATGATTGGGAACGACTCGGTATGCTGGCGGAGACAGTAAGCCACGATGAGTTGCTCAACCTTGAGCCCAGGAGTCTTCTGCACCGACTATTCCATGAGGAGGAGGTGCGGCTGTTCGATCCCGAACCGGTGGCATTCCGCTGCAGCTGCTCCAAGGAGCGCATCGAAAACACCCTGCGCACCATGGGTATGGATGATGTGAAGGGGATACTTTCTGAACAGGGGAAAATTCAGGTGGACTGTGAGTTCTGCAACAAGCAGTACCTTTTCGATCCAGTGGATGTTGAGCAGCTGTTTGCTCAAGCCTCCCCTCCGGCCAACTCACCCACCACACCTCAATAGAGGTTGAACTATGGAAGGGTAACTACTGCTCTCCAAATAGCTATCATCCCGCGCACAAGCGGGGGGGGGGTGGAGGGGCGGTTGATTAGTTAAGCCACAGCTGTGAAATATAAAAGGAGATGCCTCCATGATTAAACCGTTTGCCGAATCCTGTGAACAGAATCAGGAGCCATACTCTCGGCAATCAAGCCTCTTTTTGCAGATCGCAACGCTGTTCTTGAGATAGGCAGTGGGACGGGACAGCATGCCGTCCACTTCTCAGCCGCCATGCCGCACCTTACCTGGCAGACAAGCGACCAGGTGGAAAATCACGCGGGAATTGAGCTGTGGCTGGATGAGGCTCAGCTATCAAATCTCTACCCGCCACTGACCCTGGACGTAAAACAACCCATCTGGCCAAACTTGCCTGTCGATGCGGTCTTTTCCGCCAACACTCTGCATATCATGGACTGGAATGGAGTAGAGGCGACCTTCAAGGGAGTGGGGCAACTCCTGGAGAAAGGGGGCTTGCTGGTCGTTTATGGCCCATTCAACTACAACAACAGCTACACCAGCAAGAGCAATCAGCAGTTTGATGGCTGGCTGAAGTCACGCAATCCCCAAAGTGGTATCCGCAACTTCGAGGATCTTGACCGGTTAGCAAAGAGTGCTCGAATGGAGCTTCAGCAAGATTTCGAGATGCCTGCCAACAACCGTATTCTCTGTTGGCGTCGTTGTTAGCTATCTCTAGTGGGCCATGCAGAAAGCTGATCATTCAGCTATTAAAGCGGGCCTTCGGGCCCGCTTTAATATGATTTTTGCACGTACCCCATCGGCCTGCCATGTCCAGATAACCTTTAATTTACCGGGCTTTCAGCTAGTTGCGTTTATCAGCGTTTATCTATAAACGACATTTCCCCCTGTTTTTCCTCTATTGGCTGAGTATTATTAGTAACCAAGAACCTCATAGTAAACAAGGAGCACCTCCATGACCCTGATCCGCACCCTTGCACTACTTCTGCTCTCTCTCTCCGCGGCAGTCAGTGGCGAAGAGGCAGCCCTCACTTACGACCGCATCACCCTCTCCGCCACTGCTGGCGAAGAGGTGGAGAACGACACGCTCAAAGCGGTGATGTATATCCAGAAAGAGGGCAGGGATACCGAGCGCCTCACCCGCGAGGTAAACCGGGCGGTCAGCAGTGCCGTTGAACAGGCAAAGAAGACAGTAGGAATAAAAGTACAGACCCTCGACTACACGACTAACCCGGTCTACAAAAAAAGTACCATTTCAGGCTGGCGGGTACGCCAATCGATCAGCCTGGAGAGCCATGACAGCAGCCTGCTCAGCAAGCTGATCGGCACCTTGCAGAAACAGCTCGAAGTAAGCAGTGTCGCCTACACACTCTCACCCGAGCGCAGACAGGTGGTGGAAAACCAGTTGATCAGTGAAGCCCTGGCCCATTTCAGCGAACGTGCCAGACTGATTAGCAACGAAATGGGACGTAGCGGCTACCGCCTGGTTGAAATGAGCATCAATAGCGGCAGCCATGCAGCGCCGCGCCCTATCCCCATGCGTGCCAGACTGATGGAGATGAGCAGTGCTGCACCCCCCACACTGGAGGCCGGAACCCGACGCGTGGAGATCGGCATCAGCGCTATGATTGAGCTACAGCCTGAATGACAGAGGTGGCGATCAGGGGCAGACCACTCCAGTGCCACCCAGACCACAATAACCCCCTGGATTTTTGCTAGGTACTGCTGGTAATAGGCCTAGGCGTAATAGAAGGCGGGGCATCCAGCCATCCTGCTGCTGGGGGCGGGAGGCGCATCCAAGGGTGTGGTTCGACCGCTCCTTGAGAGTTCACCCGCACGATTGGTTATCGCCAATCGCACCACTGCCAAGGCGCTGGATCCGGCGAATGATCTTGCCGCCGTGGGGGCGGTTGAGGGGTGCGGACTTGATCAGTTGGCGGGGCGGCGTTTTGATCTGATCATCAATGGCACTGCCACAGGTCTGAGGGAGAGGTACCGCCGATCCCGGATGACCTTCTCGCTCCTGACGGCTAGGTTTACGACATGATGTATGGCAGTGAGCCAACCGCCTTCGTTCGCTGGGGAGTGGCCCACCGGATTTCTGTCTGGAGCTGGATCAGAGTCTGGCGTGGGCTGATGATGGGGGAGATCCGGTTGCGGAATTCGAGTATGACCAGACGGTGAGCTGGTAGCCGATCTGATCCATAGTTGATCCATCATGGGTATGTAAAACATGCAGAGCACTTTGGAACCTGCAGGACACCACTTGTGTTGCGTACCTCTGTCAGTGGGGCACAGGCGTCCGGCACCATGTTCTTGGTGTCTAACTGGAGTCTGTCAGCGTGTTTACAGTATGACTACCGCCAGGATTCGATTTGTCAGGGCGTGAATACCCCTTCGAAACAAGGAAATCGATTGATTTTGTGGGTTGAAATTCCTATCCTTCCTTCTGCACTAAGCCGGATAGCACCCTATCCCAAATCGATAAGTCAAAATCAAATCGCTCCGCAACGAACTCATATCTATCAGCCATCGACTTTTGGAAGTTGCTGATATCGTTCGCCTTGTAGATAAATGATTTTTTTGTCGAGTTGATTTTCACTGAGGCATCGAACGTCCGTTGCGGAAGATGTAGAAAATCGGCCAGTTTGCGAATTTCCTGATCAGAAAAGAGGGTTTCAAAAAAGGTATAATGGAGCTCATTGGGGGAGAATACGCGATCCAGTCTGCTGCAGATCTGCGCATAGTTCGAACGTAGCTGGTTTTCTCGCGACTCCAGACCCTTGTATATCTTCTCTGTCATCTCCTTGATGCCAGTTTGATGCAAAAGATTGTTTCTCCTCAGATTCATCCTGAGTGAGCTCTCCAGTCGGCTTACCGGTTCTCTCATGATGAAGATGACCTTGATGTCGATCCCTCGTCGTGAAAACCCCTCTTTTATCTCAGAGAAAGTCTCTTTCGATAGCCCCGAATAGCCGGGCGTAATATCCGTAGTGAACTGCCCATTCTCCTTCAATAATGAGTCGATGTAGTTGAAGTAGTTGTCGGGGTCCTGGTAGAAGCGCTGCATCAATTCTATGTTGCCGGGCAGTTTGTGCGGCTCGTGTTTGTTTGGCGGATAGTTCTTCAGTCGGCGCGAGATGGCATCGATCTCATCTGCTCGATTGCCCAGATGTAGGGCGTCGAACAGGTGATACTCTTTCATGAGCCTCTGCTGAAATTGTCAGCGCACATCAGGTTCCTGAACAACCAGGTGGTAGCCGCTTTTTGGGCACCTACACCCAAGATGATGGTTCTCAATGGTGTCTCACTCCGGTAGCAGCGGCAATAGTTCCTATGTGTACCGACGCGGATCGGTGTTAGTGCTCTGTGATATTGCGGAATCGGTCTAGATTTTTCCCCGATACCCTACATTACACTGTAAGTTTAACTGATTACTTCAGCTTTCATTAGGGAAAGATCCTCGTCAAGTCTCGGAATAAGATGGAGCGGTATCAAGGTGAGCGGCGACGCATCAATGAGGATAGTCTGCTAAAAATAGCAACCGGTCTTATCTTGAAGGAGTGGATAGCTCTCTTAACAATAGAAAGCGTTTGTTTACGCTTTTCCTGCATCTCTTCTCTTTCTCTTGCGGGTTCTTGAAGCAGCACCTCACACAGATGAATTAACGCCTTATTTGCCGACTCTTCATCCCACTGGTCCGTTCTGTGAAGCGGGTATTTTGAGAAGTCATCCGAAAAGAGCTCCTCACGTTCTGGGTGGATGTCGAATTCACGCTTCAATTTACGGTTCGATGCGACATGCCTTTGATAAAATCGTTCAGCCGTCTCTCTATCGGGTAGCGCTTTTTCCGACCCGGGTGCATCAAAAATAATTTTTCTATAAAGCTCTCGGTTTATATCGAAATTGTTGATTATGTGAGCCAGTTTGAATGATATCTTCCCTACACTTTTATTCCTGTTTTTAATGGCCGACTCATCGAGAGGAAAACCAATCACGTGAGCGAAATCGGTAACAACGCAGCCAGCCAGAAGATCCTCCTCTGAAAAGACCCTTATGGTCATCCTGTCCCTGCCAAATACCTCAACCCACCTCGAGCATATTCTATAATAATCAGTATCACTATTATTGTAGTCTTCAGGAAGGCTAACTGAGCCATGCACGCCCTTACCATAAAAACGTTTCGTGTTCTGTTGATATGCCGATACGACATACTCATCCTGCCGGCGAATGTAGATAATAATATTGACATCAAATAAATCGTTTATCTTACTGCCAAGTTTCCGTATGAAGCCCTCCTTTCTGCGAAAAAGCCACTCGCTGGATAAAACAATGAGGCCATCATTGATCCTGCTTAGCTCATCAATGATATCGTCGACACTGTCAACAAAGACTGTGGCTTTTGGCCAAGATCGGAAATACAAGCCATCTAAATTCAGGGAGTTGAATGTTTCCTGTATAGAGGTGGATCCTGTTTTTCCTGTTCCAATGTGTAGATATAGCTTTTTCATGACTACAGAGCCTATTTTTCTCTCGGGTCAAACCCGAAGAAAATATCTTGTAAACGTCTGGGTAATAAGGGGCGGACTATTGGATAGGTTAGCGCCAAGAGTGACGAAGGTCGGCGATCAAATGAAAACCATGCAGAGAGTCCGTACCACAATCTCCCAAAGCCGTTAAGCATCGAGTTTCGAGAGTAATTGGCGTCTCCAGTTCGCCGGTACCTGATCAGCCGAAAAGGTATATTATTGAATACAATCCCGTTATGAGCCGATCTAATCCAAAGCTCATAATCTTCCTGCCTATCAAATAGCAACGATCTATAGTTTCCTACCCCTAAAACCCGCTCCTTACGCATTATTACGGAGGGATGAATCACCGGGCAGCTCCAGATGATCTTGCGAATACTATTGTGATCCAGCGGTCTCTTCATCTCGCCCTGGACGATACCGGACTCATCGACAATCGTTGCATAACTCCCACAAACGTCGACATTTGGATGCGATCCATATATTGCAGCTGTGTTTCAAATCGCTGCGGCTCGCAGATGTCATCCGCATCAAACCTGGCCACTAATGGATAGCGACAGGCAGTCAGCCCTAGCCGTAGCGCGCCGCCCAGGCCAACCCGCTCTTTAAGGGGGATAAACTGAACGGAAAAGTGCGTATTAAGCTCCTCGATCAGTAAGCGGTTCTCAGAGGGGATAGGGCCGTCGCCAACAATAACAATTTCGGTTGGTTTGACGGTCTGCTCAAACAGACTCGCCAGCGCCTCCTTGAGATAGAGAGGATCGTCGCCATGGTAGGTTGCCATCAGAAGGCTAAAGCGCATCCTGTCCCAACCTCGCTATATACCTGATCTTCCAAAGAAAGATGAACTTTCTATACCACCCTTCCCGGATAGACCACAGATAATTCATAAGGGCGATAAGACGCGTCATACCGCTCTTGTATCTATGGCAGAATCTAAGCTCCTTGAAGGCGAGAACTTCGTTGACTTGCGCGGCTGTGAAGTGTGGGAGTCGCGACAGGGAGCGCATAATGGCGGAGCGTGCCGCCTCTCTTTGGCGCCCGCTCATGTCCCTTTCTGCTGTGAGGTAATCAACAACCAGATCGATGTTGTCGATCTCATACTGTTGCCAGATGTCACGCAGCAACGCTCTTGTATGTTGCAGCATCAACGCCCTGTGTTGGACGGAAGATTGCGATTCGCCCCGAAAATACTTCAGCAGCGGACGTTTAATGTTTGCTAGTCGCCCGATCTTAGAGAGTTGAAACCACAAATCATAGTCCTCGCACAGAGTCCTCTGCTCCTGATATCTCACTCCCGCCTCAACCGCATTCGCCCGAAACATCACACTTGGGTGACACAGGGTTCGCTCGAATAGCAGCAGGTGCAACAGGATATTGAAGTGATCTGTAGGATAGCCGATCTCCACCAGATGGCCGGCTTCATTGAAATTAATCACAGCCGAGCCGACGGCAACAACGTCAGGGTGGCTATCGAGGTAATCACACTGCTGTGTCAGTCGACCTTCCAGGCATATATCGTCAGCATCCATTCGAGCGACATAGATACCGCGACAAGCCTCCAGTCCGACATTCAGTGCAGTGACGATTCCGGTGTTAGACTCCAGTCGGAGGAGGCGAATTCGGCTGTCTTGGTAGCTGGCGATGATCGCAGCCGTGTTGTCAATGGACCCATCATCAACAATGACAAGTTCAAATTCAGGGCAGGATTGAGATAACACACTCTCTATTGACCGTCGAATGAACTTCTCGGCGTTATAACACGGCATCAGAACCGAAATTTTCATTTCAGACCGGTGATGTCCCGATCCTGAGACTCTGCAAAGAAGAGAAAGTGGGCATAGAGGCCCATATTCATGGAACCAAGCGCTGAATTCAGCTCCACGTATTTTGAGCCGGTGAACCTACTGTTTATCTTATCTCCGGATTTCTCTCCCTGCACCACATAATCAAAAATCCTGAGACACCTCTTCAGCCCCCTTGCCCTCTCCGGATAATTTACATCACCCAACCGAAATATCACGTGAAAATCCCTGAGTCGGAGAAGGAAGTCACGGTATCGAAATACCTTCAATCGATAGAGACTCAACATGGAAAACAGAACCGCACTAACCGCCAAATCCAAACCGAATCGCATCTCTATCGACTGACGGCGTGGAACCCATCCCTGTAAACGGCCATGAAGAACTGATGGCGTAATCTCTTTGACATCAGAGACTGAATAGTTCCAGATGCTACCAAACTTGGCCATGTATTCATCATAATCATAATGCGACATGAGAAGTGCCAAATCCAGATCACAAATGTCGTCCCTCTCCTTCAGTATATCCAAGCCGCCTATCCCGGAAAAAACCCTGCGCAAATTATCATAGACCTCTCTTCGGTATCTCTTGCGGCCAAATGTATCAGAAATAATAACTTTATAAATACTAAAAAAGACAGAGTAATATGCATTTTTATATTTATAGTCAAATGATTCGATTAGGTGACAAACATCCTGAAAAACCTGACTTCGATACAATCCCATGGCTGGCGTGTTTGTTTGGGTTATCGATTGATTATTTGGAGACGATCTTTTGAAATAATAGTGCAGCCTCTCATTGATATATGAAAACCGTGCCTTCGACATAAATAGCTTTGCAGAGAAGTAGTGATCCTCAAAGTACCGCTGCTCCTCCAGAAAATAGATCTTGTTCCTCTTTAGATAGTCCAGGCGGATCAACTTGCTCCACGCAGCCACGTCCCATCCAATCAGAGTGCGCACCCCCTCATCATCGATACACTTGTTTTCGATCTCGCTCCCGAAAAACCGTTCCATCCACTCATTGGGCCAGGTATTTCCGGCGTCATCTACGTGTTGTGTGTTGAAAACAACACAATCGACATCGTTTTGCTGTTGTCGCAGGATACACTTTTCAATCAGGTCATGATCCACATAATCATCGGAGTCGAGGAAGATGATAAACTCACCGTTCGCAGCGTCAATGCCGGTATTCCTTGCTGCCGAAAGACCTCTATTTTTCTTATGGCTTATAACTCTAATGCGACTATCGTCATAGTCATTGACCTTTGCCATGGAGTCATCCTGACCTCTATCATCTATTACCAGTATCTCGATATTCGAATAGGTTTGATTTATTACCGAATCAAGCACCTGTTGATATATTCACTGACATTGTAAACCGGGATGATCACCGAAACGACCGGGTTAAGGTTTTGCTCACCCACCCGTTTTCTCTCCCCGGTAAGAAGAAACCGCGGAAGTTTCTTTACTTCTTCGATAAATGCCTCACTATTTGAAAATCGAACATACTCACTATTGGTTTTCTGCCCCCCCTTATTTAACAACTTATCGAGAAAGTCGTGATCGCAGACGCTCTCTTTTCCGATAAGCTCCTGAAACAGGTGTTTGACTCGATCAGAAGCTTCAGAAAATGGCGAATTATATAGCTGCTCAAAACTGATACTCGAAGGAGATTTACCAGAGTCTAGTAATAATTCATAAACCCTCTGCATCTCATGCTGGGCGTTAATCTCATGGTGTATCAGCTTATTAGTCGGTATCTTTTCTCTGAATACTTTGTCATCAACCACTCTTTCCCTGGCCTGATCCTTCGACCAGATATCGGTTTTCATTGAGTAGTTCAAACTCAATAGCCGCCCAACCGCCTCCTCGCGATAGAGAAACAGGTGTCGATAACCATGTTTGATACTCAACTCCGCAATGGCGACATTAAGTTCGACGGGCATTATCTCCAAGCAAAGCTTCATCAGTTTTTTTTCTGACAAAATTTTGTCGAGATCACGATATAGGGATGCCTTATCTTTATGCTTGTTCCAGCGATCGACTATCCAGTGTAATCTCCTATTCTTGTTAAAAGGCTCATGCTCATAGCCGTCGAAATCAGATGCGTCGAACAACGCGACACTTAAATTGGTGCCCCCTGTTCGCCTAAAGGTCCAGATAATAAAGGGTGCAGACTCTTGTTCATCAATATTTTCGCCCCGCCACTCACGCCACACAGAGTCGACATCATAGTAACCATTCAACAGGCGATAGTCCTCTTGATAGAAATCCATGAGAAACTCGATCTGCTTTCGACTCAGATCCTTCAAGTCAACATCGGTACCCCCCGTCTGGAGTCGAGGTATGCCGATGTCTCGACCCAAGCGACTTTCAAGCTCACTCCTCAGTTTGCCGATCTCTTCAATCCTGTAAACATGGGTAAAGGAGGCCAATCCATCAGAAAGCGATTCACTTATCGGCCTGGTATGATGCCTTATTGGCTCGACGCTATAGTACATTTCGAAATCATCAATGAACTGGGCAATGTTGGGTTGAAAAACCTCTATGTTTTTCAATGCGCCCGGACTCCTCTCCTTTACGCTTTCATAGGTCAGTTCCTTGTGGTGGCCAACCCGATTGTTATATGCCGATAAAAAACGCCTGATGGGATCTCGTATAACAATAAACCTAAAGTCGCAGTCACCTATCTCGCTACGTTTTCTATCGTAGTATTGATGAACATGTGATCCATCATCACGCACAGGATCATGTGGCCTATTATGCTCAACAAAAAACAAGGCTGCTTTTATGGATGTGCAAGCGACTTTCGGTATCGGAAAATAACCAATGTTCCTACTTTTATTCCTTTTACACCCTTCATGTTTCACCATCATCCAGAGAAAAAATCTGTCGCATATTTTAGAGACGCGGGCTTCATTGTGTGATAAAAAAATCACACTTTTATTGGACTTTATTTTTTCCAACATTGTCTTTTCAGCCAACTGCTTAAAATCTTTATCGCCCACACTTAAGAGCTCATCCAGCATCAGAATGTCAACATCGGTTTGAATCGCCGTCGCGAACCCCAATCTTGATCGTATTCCCGAAGAGTAGGTCCTGACCGGTTGCTCGAAAAATTCACCAAGTCCGGAGAACGCCTTGATCTCGTCCAACAATGTCAACGCCCTGCGTTTCGTCAAGCCGTTTAATATACACCCCAACAGAGCGTTATCCCTACCCGTCAGATCCGCGTTGGCCCCCAGCATCAAAGACAAAAGCAGTCGGCTCACCCCTGGCGCACCGTCACTTCACCAGAGACCGGGGTCAGCGTGCCCTATCCCCATGCGTGCCAAACTGATGGAGATGAGCGGTGCTGCACCCCCCCACACTGGAGGCCGGAACCCGACGCGTGGAGACCAGCATCAGCGCTATGATTGAGCTGCAGCCTGAATGACAGAGGCGGTGATCAGGGACAGGTCACTCCGGTACCACCCAGACCACAATAACCCCCTGGATTTTTAGCAAGGTACTGCTGGTGATAGGCCTCGGCGTAATAGAAGGCGGGGGCAGCCAATACTTCAGTGGTGATCTCACCCAGCCCTTTTGAGTGTAGAGCCCTTGGTAATCGGCCTTTGAAACCTCTGCCTCATGGCGCTGTTGGGGTGAGTAGCAATAGATTCCTGAACGGTACTGGGTGCCGGCATCATTCCCCTGACGCATCCCCTGGGTGGGATCGTGGCTCTCCCAGAAACAGCGCAACAACGAAGAGTAATCTGCCAGCTGTGGGTCGAAGACCACCCACACCACCTCATTGTGGCCGGTGAGGCCGCTGCACACCTCCTCATAGGTTGGATTGGGCGTATAACCACCGGCATAACCGACGGCCGTGCTGTAGACCCCCGCCTGCTGCCAAAAATGCCGTTCGGCACCCCAGAAACAGCCAAGGCCGAACATCGCTGTCTGCAGCCCTTCGGGGAAAGGTGGTAAGAGGGGGTGACCGTTGACGAAATGGCCCTCGGGTACGACTATCGACTCTTCTCTACCCGGCAGCGCCTGCTCGGGGGTTGGCATCTCAACGGTTTTGTGAAAAAACATCATGAACTCTCCCTACATGTTCCAACGATCACTAGTGTACGTTTATCTAGGTGCCTGTCCGAGAATAGGAGCCGTAGCGAGGGGAAGCCATTTTGAGTCCATTTTTTTGATCATTTGAGGCGAGTAGTGCTACATGGATGTAGCGTTTACGGACCCAAGGGATGGAATAGTCGTTCTTATTCATCGAAAATGAGCGGAAAAATGGGCCAAAAGGGCTTTCCCGCAGTAGGCTCTCTATTCTCGAACAGGCTCCTAGAGGCCTTTAGAAAACGTTATAGTGGCCGCAACACTCCTACACTGACGAGGAAAATTTCAGTGAGTGAAGAAAAACAACACTTAAAAGACCATCTTAATATCTTCGGGCCGGCTCTGCTGCTGATTCTGTTTGGATTTGCCCTCGCCTATCAGTTTGTGCAACCGGCGCCACCAGAGCAGATCCGCATCGCCACCGGGGGGAAAGAGGGCGCCTACTACCTCTTTGGCCAGGCGTACCGATCCTACCTTGAACAGGAGGAGATCACACTGGAGGTACTCAACAGCGCCGGTTCGGTGGAAAATATTAAACTGTTGGAGAACGGAGAAGCAGACCTCGCCTTTATCCAGGGCGGCCTCTCGGAAATCAGCAACTCAGACCAGCTGATCTCCTTGGGGAGCCTCTACTATGAGCCGATCTGGCTATTCCACCGCAAGGGCCTTGGTATTAGCAGACTCACTGATCTTGAGCGGATGAGGGTAGCCATCGGGGCGACCGGCAGCGGCACCCACGCCGTCGCCACCGAGCTGCTCAATGATAACGGCATTACCGCTGAAAACAGCACCCTACAGGAGTTGAGTGGTGCTAAAGCGGTCAGCGCCCTGATCCAGGGTGACATTGATGCCGCCTTCTTTGTCGCCTCACCAAAATCACCCGTGGTGCAAACTCTGCTCGAATCCAAACATGTGGTACTGATGAGTTTTCAGCGTGCCGATGCCTACAGTCGCCGCCACCGTCATCTCTCCTCCGTGGTACTCCCTCAGGGCGTCATCGACCTGAAACGCAATATCCCACAACGGGAGACCGTACTATTGGCGGCCGGTGCAAACCTGGTGGCTCACCAGAATCTGCATCCGGCGCTCATCGATCTACTGCTCCAGGCGGCACAGAAAATCCATGGTGCCGGGGGCTGGTTTGAAGAGACGGGACAGTTCCCCAACGCCAACCACCTCGATTTTCCCCTAAGTTCGGAAGCAAAACGCTTTTATGACTCAGGCCCACCCTTCCTCCAGCGCTACCTGCCGTTTTGGGCGGCCACTCTGGTGGACAGACTGAAGGTGATGATACTGCCGTTGCTGGCGCTGATGATTCCCCTGTTCAAGATCATGCCACCGATCTACCGCTGGCGGATGCGCTATCGTATCTACCGCTGGTACCGTGAAATTCTCACAGTTGACCGGCGGCATAACCAACCGGGAGGTGATATAGCGGCCTCCCTCGATGATCTGGCCCGTCTCGAAGATGAGGTCTCACGAGTCTCCGTCCCCCTCTCCTATACAGAAGAGCTCTATGATCTGAGACTCCACATCGGCTTAGTAAGAGAGAAACTACGAGCATTAAGCAACGCCTGAGCAAACCAGTGACAACCGGAATCAGTGCTACACTTGAACTTTAATGGCTTCTTTTATTAAAAAAGATTTGACCCTTTTGACCTCCGTTCGCGGACTGGTCATCGGCTTTGCCTTGATTGTTGCCGTCATGGTGATACTTGCCGTTGTTGCTGTGTGGCGTTTTGATCTGGTCAAACTCAAGTTCGAAACGGTGGTGGATGTCTACAATGTCCGGGTGGAGCTGGCCCAGCAAATGCGGGTTATTGCCCGGGAACGCAGCCCCATGATCTATGCCATTATCGGCACGGAGGATCCATTTGATGCTGATGATCTGATCATGGAGCTACAGCGACAGGGAGCCGAGTTTCTTCAAACCCGTGAAGCATTGATTGCTACCGGGCTCCATGAGAATGAACTGGAAAGGCTTGAGCAGCACCGGGAGTTTGCCCGGGAGATTGTCGCCAAGCAGCGCCAGATCATCGATTGGGTCCGAGAAGGTAGGCGTGAGGAGGCCTCCCGGTTCATGGTCAACGAAGTCTCACCGGCGCAGATCGAGTCACTCCAGCAACTGGATGCCTTCATTGACCTGGAGAAGGAAAAAACACAGTTATCAGTGAATCAGGCACGGGAATCCTTCCAAGTAACCCTACGTGATATCGGAATCACCGCCATTTTCGGCACGCTATTCAGCCTGGTGGTAGGCATAATCATCAGCCTTCGATTCTCACACTTCGTCAATGCTCTGGAGACGGCGAACACTGTGCTGGAAGAGAAGGTGGATGAACGCACCCATGAACTGCAGGATGCCAATGAGCGGCTGCAGCAACTGGCCAGCTTCGACAGCCTGACAGGACTGCCTAACCGTTCACTCTTTCTTGAACATCTTGAGCTGTCGATGAAACGTGCCGTCCGGCACAAGCACTGCATCGGTATGCTGTTCATCGACCTCGACCACTTCAAAAACGTCAATGATGATCATGGCCACGACTATGGAGACGAACTATTGCGGCAGGTAGCGGAACGGCTTCTCACCTGTGCCCGTGAAGAGGATGTAGTGGCACGCCTTGGGGGGGACGAGTTCACCGTCATCCTCAATAATCTGGCCAATACTGAGTCAGCAGGAGAGGTATCCCAGCGCATTATCGATACGATCTCAAAACCGTTCAGTATTCTGGATGCCGAATGCCATATCGGCTGCAGCATCGGCATCGCCCTCTATCCGATGCATGCCGACAGCCTTGACGAGCTAATCAAGCGTGCTGATGAGGCGATGTATGATGTGAAAGGATCAGGGAAAAACAGTTACCATATCTGTGAAGAACCCAGGAGTGGCTGCAGTGACCGATTCCCGCCTGAATCATAAAGCATGGAGTCTCCTGATCTGCCTCTACGCGGTGATGCTGTCAGGCTGCTCGCCTGAGATCTCCCCCCCCTTCCTCAATTACCAGCAGTGCAAGAAAGATATAGCGGCAGAGTACATGCGAGAGGGCGACCCGCGGATAAAAGCCGAGCTGAATGCCAGGGATTACTGCAGGGAGCTGTTCTCGAAAAAGTAGCTCTTCGAAGATAGCCTTTTCGCCGAGGCTACAGGTAGCGACCGCTGTGTCTTCCATAACCTCCCACAGCGATTATTCCACCGAAGGACCCAGGACAAACTCCACCGTCTGAAAACCGTGATCCTCAAGGGCATCACCCACATCCTCCCAGTCAGGCTTGGCACCTTGATCTTCCAAGGCGGCAATAAGGCCGGTGACATGGCGGAACGCCTCGTGACTATCCATATCATCAGGCAGGGTCACCAGCCGAATCTCCTCCGGATTGGTGCTGGGCAGTATCATCATTTTGGCACTCATACTCAAACTCCTTAATTACCATTGGCAGGCCACTGAAACGCTCATGGCCAACCAAGACTCTCTAAATTATTGGCTACCCCCCGAAGAGCGCAGCCACCTATTCATTTCTCAGCCTTGTCGGCGCAACCGATGCAGAGCAGTGCCGCCGGATCCACTTCAAGCCTGTTTTTCGCAATTACTTCGCCACAGTCTAAACAGTACCCGTACTCCCCCTCTTTGATTCGGCTCAAAGCTGAGGCGATTCGCCGCAGTTCAAGATCGCGCCGCCGATTACCCTCCTGGGACATCGCCTGTGCCTGCAGGGCATCCATTCGTGACAGACGACCCACCCGGGTCTGATCCAGTTCCACGGTATCCGCCGCCTGCGCGGCGGTCTCTGCAACGTCGAGTAACGCCTCACGCCGTTTCACCAGCAATTGATGAAAATAGTCTGTATCTACCTCAGTCACCCGATCACCTCAGCCAAGGCCAACAGTCGTTCCGCTTCATCCACGTGCAATCGCTCCACCAGCCGGCCATCGACCACCGCCAGCCCACCACCTTCGCTCTCCACCTGCTGCCAGGCAGCGACAATTTTCCGGGCCCGGGCCAGCGCCGTCACTGAAACACCGAAGATCTCATTGGCAGGCTCAATCTGGTTGGGATGTATCAGTGTCTTGCCGTCAAATCCCAAGGTACGCCCCTGTTGGCAAGCATCACGAAATCCGGTGCCGTCCTGTAGATCGAGAAAGACGCCGTCAAGTATATCAAGGCCATGGGCGCGGGCTGCCAGCAGGCAGTGGCCGAGGGAGGCCATCAGTCCCTCTCTAGCGGAGGTATGGGGTACCCGCAGCGTCTTGGCCAGATCGGAAGTACCCATCACAACCACTGCTATCTCTGGATGGCTACGGCAGATGGCATCGATATCCAGCACCCCTCGCGGGGTCTCGGCCATAATCCAGATCGGTAGTCCAGGGGCACCTGCAGTTGTCAGGGCATCAACACAGCGGCAACTGCGTCAGCGCTCTCGACTTTTGGAATGACGATGGCATCGGCGCCGGCACAGGCGACAGCGGCAATATCATCCGCCCCCCAAGGGGTATCCAGACCATTGATACGGACAGCCGTTTCACGCCTACCGAAACCACCGGCAGTGAAGGCCTCAACGATGCAGTCTCGCGCCTCCGCCTTTGCATCTGGTGCAACGGCATCCTCCAGATCCATTATCAGTGCATCGATCGGCAGGCTCCGCGCCTTTTCGAGTGCACGTCGATTGATCCCCGGTGCATAGAGCACCGAGCGACGCGGACGTATTTCTCTATCCATCTCTCTTTCGCTTTTCCACTAAGTACTGTTGATTCCATCCTACCTGAAACCCCGCCAAGGACAAGGGAGAAGCTCAGTCATAAAAAGGCGTCTCCACATCTGTGCCGGGAATAGGTGGCTTGTCCTCAGTGCCGGAAATGACTATCCTGCCCGCTCGCGATACAGAACGGAGAAAAATCATGTCAGACAACGAGCAGCGCACTATTTTCGTCTTCCCCGGCCAGGGCTCTCAGTACCCTGGTATCGGCAGTGATCTCTGCGCCGAGTTTGCCTCCGCCCGCGCCATCTATGAGCAGGCAAGCGATGTCCTCGGCTATGACATGACCAAGCTCTCCCACGAAAACCCGGATGACCAGATCAACCTCACCCGCTACACCCAGCCGGTGTTGCTGACTCACCATATCGCCTGCCTTACCGTCTACCGTGAACTGGCGGCAACGCCGATCACACCAGTGATGGCGGCCGGTCACAGCCTCGGTGAGTACAGCGCCCTGGTGGCAGCCGACGCCCTCAGCTTCGAAGATGCCCTGAGGCTGGTCTCTCGCCGCGGCGAACTGATGGGCACCCATGGTGAAGGGGAAATGGCGGCGCTGACCGTTGATCTTGAGACTGCCCAGCCTCTCTCCGACAAACACTTCTGCGGCATTGCCGGACTCAACCTGCCGGATCAGACGGTTGTCGGCGGATCATCCGCCGACCTCGACGCGCTGGCGGCGGAGATGGCGGAGGTTCACCCCAAGAAGCGTGCCGTAAGACTAAAAACAGAGGGCGCTTTCCATACCTACTATATGGTCACCGCCGCCCGTCACTTCCGTGAGGATCTGGACAAGGTGGAGATCAAAACACCTCAACTGCAGGTGCTCTCGAACTACTCCGGCGGACTTCATGAAGCAGATGCTGAGACGATCAAATCCCGCCTCTTCTTCCAGCTCTTCCACCCGGTGAACTGGGTAGGCTGCCTGCAGACTGCACTGGATGAGGGGATCAACCTGTTTGTCGAATTTGGCGGTGGTATCGGTAGCGGTGAAGGGCCTGCAGAGAAGCGTCCCAACCTGGAAGGCATCATCAAGAAATTTACCCGACGCGCCAAGCCACGCCCCGAGTATATCCCGGCGATCAACCTGGAGAGCATTAAGGCGGCAGCTGGTCAGTAGGATTTAACAAAGCCGGGGCCGGTTGTAGGAGCGACTTCAGTCGCGATGGGCGTGGTAACAACGTCTAACAGTGTGGCAAATTCTATCGCGACTGAAGTCGCTCCTACACGGCAGCTGAATATCTGCCGGTAAACCTGACGGCCACACCCTTCTCCACCAAAACCTCTGCTGTCAGTTCGATACGTGCACGCTTACCCTTTTTCAGCTGTCCGATAAAGATCTCGTAGCTGCCATCCTGAAGCAGCCGACAACGTGCCTCAATATCTCCCACTACCGCCAAAGGCCGTGCCGTGTATATTGATGTTAGGTTCAAAGTCGGCCCGGATAATCAGCTCACGCCCATCGTGCTCCTCGGCCCGTACTCCCATCTCTTTTGTCAGGGGTACCTCCATGTGGAGGGTCTCTTCCAGTATTTTCAGTCGCTGCTGCATAGTGCCTTCCCAATAAAAATCAGGCCTGTTCCAGCTCTACCAGGGTGCCACAGAAATCCTTTGGATGAAGAAACAGTACCGGCTTGTTGTGGGCACCGATCTTGATATCACCCAACACCCGAGCCCCTGCCGCCACCATTTGTGCCGCAGCTGCTTCGATATCCGCCACTTCGTAACAGATATGGTGAACGCCACCACTGGGGGTTTTTTCGAGAAATTTGGCAATGGGAGAGTTTTCACCAAGGGGGTGAAGTAACTCTATCTTGGTGTTGGGGAGTTCGACAAAAACAGTGGTAACACCATGCTCAGGCAGCGCCAGCGGCTCCGAAACCTTTGCACCCAATAGGTCACGGTAGATTGCCGTACCGGCCTCCAGATCGGGGACGGCGATAGCAACATGGTTAAGGTTTCCAATCATTATGAGTGGCTCCATTATTTATTCTATGCAAAGGGGGTAATTATGCCGGGTGTGCAGCGTATTGATAGTGGTCAGATCAGTTAAAAATAGCTTCTTTATGAAAAACATAATGCAACCGCCGGCGCTGGCGCCGGACAGAGAGTGTACGCATTAGATCATACTCATGACTGGTTCAGATATTTCCCAACAACGCCCTGATATGAAGCGCTACACTGCGTGCCAACGCATGTGTTTCGTACCCGCCCTCAAGCGCTGAAACGATCCTTGAGCCGGCATACTGATCAGCAATCGAGACCAGTTCCTCAGTGATCCACTCATAATCCTGATCCTGTAGTCTGATACCGGAGATTTCATCCTCAATATGGGCATCAAAACCGGCGGAGATAAAAATCATCTCGGGTTCAAATCTATGCAGCGCAGGAAACCACTGCTCGGTTATCAGGCGCCTAAAGGTAGCGCTGTCTGTTCCTGACTCCAGGGGTGTATGAATGATCCGCTCATGCCCTTCCACCAGAGGTGAATAAGGATAGAAAGGGTACTGAAAACTGGAGCAAAACATCACCCGCTTATCACCCCGGAAAATATCCTCCGTCCCATTGCCGTGGTGCACATCAAAATCGACGATGGCGATACGCTTCAAACCGTGGACCTCAAGTGCATGGGCGACACCTACCGCCAGGTTGTTAAAAAAGCAGAAACCCATCGCCAGATCATGCTCCGCATGATGCCCTGGAGGGCGTACCGCACAGAAGGCATTAACTACATCGCCATTCAACACGGCATCGGTAGCCATAATCACTGCACCGGCTGCATGGAAAGCGGCGTTAAGCGTGGAGGGACTCATCACCGTATCGGGATCCATGTGCAGGGTTCCCTCCTTGGGGGCGACGGCAATCAACGAGTCGATATAAGTGCCATCATGGACGCGCAACAGCTGCTCGCGTGTTGCAGAAACAGAGGTTAGGTGGTGCAGAAAATGGTAAAGATGAGCGCTGTTGAGACGATCCTCGATGGCATAGAGACGCGCCTTGGACTCGGGATGAAACGGCCCTGGATCATGGGCCAAAAACAGTGGATGAGATAGATAGGCGGTGGTCATTTGTATGCCCTATAGTCTATGTGTTACGAACAGTATATGGCATCACCCGCCAGGCTGCCGCCACAGATACGGCTAATCATCAAGGAACCCAAAGGCCATGAGCCGCCACTATCTTTTCAAGCTTTTTGAACCTGCCTCAATCGCCCTTTTCGGCGCCAGCGAAAAAGCCAACTCCGTAGGAACCCTGGTCTACCAAAATCTGCTGGAGAGTGATTTTGCCGGACCGGTTTATCCCATCAATCCAAAGCGAGGTACGATCCAGGGGCAGACCGCCTATTCAGACCTTGAGACGATAGGAAAACCGGTCGATCTGGCGGTCATCGTCACACCGGCGAAAACAATCCCCGCTATCATAGAGTCTTGTGGCCGTCATGGAGTCAAGGACGCCCTTATCCTCTCTGCAGGATTTCGTGAGGTGGGGGAGACCGGCAAAAAGATTGAGCGTCAGGTCACTGAAGCCGCCAAACATTATGGCATCCGTTTTGTCGGCCCCAACTGCCTCGGTATCATGCGACCCTCTGTCGGACTGAATGCCACATTTAATCGTGGTATGGCGAAAAGTGGAAATATTGCTCTGGTGTCACAATCCGGTGCCATATGCACAGCAATTCTTGACTGGGCGGGACCCAATAACATCGGTTTCTCATCGGTCATTTCAACCGGTATTTCCGCCGATGTGGATTTTGGCGAAATACTCGACTACCTTGTGGCCGACCCACAAACCAGAAGCATCCTTCTGTACATAGAGGGTATTCATAACTCACGTAAATTCATGAGTGCACTGCGTGCCGCGGCCCGAGTAAAACCGGTCATTGCGTTGAAGGTGGGGCGTCACGCCTCCGGTACCCAGGCGGCCCAATCACATACTGGTGCGCTGGTTGGGGCAGATGATGTATTTGACGCCGCACTGCGCCGAGCCGGTGTCGTTCGTGGCAAGAGAATTATCAGCCTCTTCTCTGCCGCCACCACTCTGGCCAGCCGCTACCGGACCAACGGCGACCGGCTTCTCATCGTCACCAACGGCGGCGGGCCTGCCGCCATGGCTAGTGACCGCACCTCAGATATCGGTATCCCACTTGCCGAACTGAGCAGTGGCAGTGTCAGTCAACTAGATAAGATCCTTCCCGCAACCTGGTCAAGAGGAAATCCTGTAGATGTCATTGGTGACGCCACCCCGGAGCGCTACCAGAAAACGGTAGACCAGGTGCTCCGCGATCCTGGCGTTGACGGCGTACTGGTTATTCTGACCCCACAGGCAATGACCGAGCCCGAAAAGGTAGCCGATAGCATGATTGCCATCGGCCGGAAACTTAGCAAACCACTGCTGACCTGCTGGATGGGAGCCACTCAGGTAGAGGCGGGGCGCGAGATGATGCGTAAGGCGGGGATTCCCACCTTCAATACCCCAGAGGCGGCGGTTGAAGGCTTCTCCTATCTCACCAGCTACTACCGTAATCAGCAGCTGCTTCTGCAGACGCCGGCGCCGATGGCAAGGCACAGAAAAGAGTCTGATGTAGAAGGTGCCAAACTGATTATCGAATGCGCATTGATGGAGGGGCGCAAGGTATTGAGCGAGACAGAGTCGAAAGCAATACTTGCAGCCTTCCATATCCCCACCGCCCAGTCTATCGTCGTCCGCTCAGCCATTGAAGCCTTGATTCAGGCCGAAAGCCTCGGCTTTCCCGTTGCACTGAAGATCAACTCACCGGACATCACCCACAAGACGGATGCAGGGGGCGTACGGTTGGGTATCCACAGCGCCCAGGGGGTGCGCAGCGCCTATAACGATATTATTCAGATGGTTAAAAGCAGCCGCCCGGAAGCCACTTTGGATGGGGTAACCATCGAGCCGATGGTGCAACGCCCAAACGGACGTGAACTGCTGGTGGGTATTGTCACAGATCCTGTTTTTGGCCCGATTATCAGTTTTGGTGCAGGCGGAACGCTTGTAGAAGTGATGAATGATCGCGCAGTGGGTCTACCACCACTCAACCGTTTTCTTGTAAAAGACCTGATCAGCCAAACACGAATCACCAAGATGCTTCAGCAGTTTCGTCATATGGCCCCTATCAACTTTGAAGCACTTGAAAACGTACTACTGCGCACATCAGAGATCGCCTGCGAGCTCCCCTGGGTAAAAGAGCTGGACATCAATCCACTGATTGCCGATGAGAGCGGTGCCATTGCCGCTGACGCCCGTGTTGTTGTTGACTTCCATAGCCACTCTGATCAGCCCTACTCCCACATGGCCATCCACCCTTACCCTGCAAAACTGGTATCCCGTTCACAGTTGGTCGATGGCACTGAATTGATCATCCGGCCGATCCGTCCCGAGGATGCAGAGATTGAGCAGCGCTTCATCAAGGCGCTCTCTGAGCGTTCACGGTATTTCCGCTTTATGATGGTACTGGATGAACTACCGCCCGCCATGCTGGCAAGATTCACCCAGATAGATTATGACCGTGAAATGGCACTGATCGCCGTCATTGAAACCGATGGTGAAGAGAAGGAGATCGGTGTAGCACGCTATGTCATCAATCCCGATGGAGAGAGTTGTGAATTTGCCATCGTCGTCTCTGACGAATGGCACCACAAAGGTATTGCCCACCGCCTGATGGACAGTCTCATCGACATTGCACGTCAGCGTGATCTCAAAGCCATGGAGGGTGAAATCCTGGCCAACAACAATGAAATGCTGACACTGGTTAAAAATTTAGGTTTCACCATCCATAGCAGCAGCGATGATCCCTCAATCCGTCACGCACACCTCTATCTTGATAGTTAAGAGCTGTGTCCGTCACGCACAAACCTTACAATTTACATGGCATATTTACCGATTTTCCCGCAGGGGCTTTTGATTTACCCTATACTCGACACCTCAGTTTTCAATATCTATTTACATTGAAGGCTGAATAAGCAAACCTGAGCACCGCTTTGTTGCCTGATGGACGTGTATTCTGTTTTCTGTATTACAACTGGATGGTCATTGGTGTGTATGGTTCGGCTGCGATAACGTATCCACTTACTTGTTCTTCCTTCTAGCGATGGTTCCAACACTCACTTTAAGGCTTAACTCTGTGATTAGACAACGAATTCCAGTACGAATTTTCTACGTCAGGTAACCTAATCAAGTGATGACCGTACAAATTCAAAGAGAAGGATTAAAGTTTATGAAAATGATTAAAATATTGAGTGTTGCCGCCCTTCTAACCGTAGCTACAGCCTCCCAGGCAGGTTGGGGGCCTTTTGGTGGTGGTAACAATGGCTGGGGCAACAACAATGGCTGGGGCAATAACAACGATGGCTGGGGTGACGGAAACGGCTCCGGTAACTTCGGATTCAACATGAGCTCTTCAGCCAATGGCAGTGGTTCCGGCTCCGGAAACAACCGTTACAATGGCTATAATGGCTATAATGGCAATGGTTACGGTGGCGCGCCCTACGGCTACGGTGCTCCTGGTGGTTACGGTGCTCCTGCCGGTTACGGTGCTCCTGCCGGTTACGGTGCTCCTCATGGTTATGGCGCCCCTTATGGTTCACCCTACGGTGCTCCTCCGCGTGCAGCAGCACCTGCTCCCGCCCCTCAGCAGTAATTTTTCTGTTTAGCGGCTAAGTAAAAAGCAGGGTGCCGATATCGGCACCCTGCTTTTTTTGTCTGTACGCCAATCAAACCAGAGGGCCTCTGTCAAAAAACAGTACTTCTTGGAAACAAGTGCTGTCTGATATCTTTTCCGATCAGCCGCTAGTACATATGTAAAATCAGTCCAGTTACCCCGAACGCAACAACCAACAACACTATTGGTGCCCGCAATGTTCTCAATGCAAAGAAACCCAATATAACTAGCGCCATCTCCAGCGGCGTGGAAACGGCACTGGTAAATACAGGCTGGTAGAGTGCTGAGAGCAGTAGACCCACAACTGCTGCATTAATACCCCAGACGATACCGGCAATTTTCGGTTGTGCTGCAAGTGATTCCCAAGCGCCCTGGAAACTTAACACCAACAAAAAACCGGGCAAAAATACAGCCACCGTTGCTATAGCAGCACCTAAAAGTGGATTGCTTGGCGACAATTCAGCCCCAAGAAACGCTGCCAGTGAAAACATCGGGCCGGGCACGGCCTGGGCTGCAGCGTAGCCCAGCAGAAAACGATCAGTGGAAAGTGCATCACCAATAGTTTGTTGCAACAAGGGCAAAACCACGTGGCCGCCACCAAAAACCAGACTTCCCGCCTGGTAAAAGTCAGAAAAAATCTCAATCCCTTGCGATGCTACTGCAAACAGTGGCAAGCCTAAAAAGAGAGCGGAAAAGAGCACTAACGGCAGCAGTTTGAAGCGCTCTTTTGTCTCACTCCCGGTAATCACCGGTTTACCGTAAAAAGCGCCTACCAATGCCGCTGCCACCAGAACAGTAATTTGAGTCCACAGGTTTGGCAGCCACAACAAGGTAACAACCGTCAGCACAGCAATAGCGATTGATAGCTTCTCTTTGCAAAAGGCGTTGAACATGCTGAGTGCCGCATCAGCAACCACAATGACGGCCAGTAATTTCAGTCCATGGACAACCCCTGAAAAGAGATCATTGGAGTGCTCTCCTGAACTTGTGATCGAGAGAAAATAGAGCAACAGAAAGGATGGTAAGGTAAAACCAATAAATGCCGCCAACCCACCGAAAATCCCCGCGCGGCGAACTCCAAGCGCAAAACCGATCTGGCTTGATCCCGGGCCGGGTAGAAATTGGCTTAGCGAAATCAATCTCGCATAAGAGGCTTCGTCAATCCATTTAAGCTTTTGGACAAAAGCGGTCTGAAAATACCCAATATGTGCAGCAGGGCCGCCAAAGCTCACGCAGCCCAGTGCCAGAAAACGCCAAAATACTTCCCAAATTTTCCTCATAATCTATATCTTTTCCTGATTACCCCTAAAAACTCAGCCGGAAATGAACGCAAATAAACGCGAATATGACTCTTGAATTCACTCTTTGCAGATAAACTAAGCATTGATAATCACCAGGGGCTGGTTCAGATGCTTCGCAATATGAAGAGCATTGAAAATATTTGCATTTATGCGCGTTTATTTGCGGCCAACAATGGTTATCTTCTTCCGGCCCTAGCTAAACATCAAGGGTAATCAGAAATATTTTTAATTACTATCCCGCTTCAGGAAAAGATCCAGCAGGCGCTTCGCTGCCAGCGTTGGCGGCACACTCCCCTCTGCAACCGAGCGCTCCAGTTGGGGGATAATTGATTTGATATCGCTGTCATTGCGCATGGCGGTGAGCAGACTGTCGGCCGTTTCGCTCCACATCCACTGGCACGCCTGTTCAGCCCGGCGCTCCGTCAGCTCACCACTGGCGGTCAGTGTCTTCCGATAGTCACCAATCAGCTCCCACGCCTCGGCAATACCCCGTCCCTCCAGGGCGGAACAGCTCTTTACCGGCACCTGCCAGTTACGGGTACGGGGATGGAGCAGGCTGAGAGCAGCAATGTAGTCTGCGGCAGAGTGCCGTGCGATGGCCTCCAGCACACCATCCGCCTTGTTCATCAGGATCAGATCGGCCAGCTCCATGATTCCGCGCTTCGATCCCCTGAAGATCATCACCACCGCCGGGGATCAGTAGTAACAGAAACATATCGGTCATCTCCGCCACAGCGGTCTCCGACTGACCGACGCCGACGGTCTCAACCAGCACCACATCGTGACCGGCGGCCTCACACAGCAGCATGGTCTCGCGGGTGCGGCGGGTTACACCCCCTAAAGTACCCGCAGAGGGCGACGGACGGATAAAGGCTTCGGGTCGTCGGGAGAGGGTCTCCATGCGGGTCTTGTCGCCAAGGATGGAGCCGCCGCTGAGCGCAGATGAGGGATCAACCGCCAGTACCGCCAGGCGGTGCCCCTGGTCGATGATATGGTTCCCGATTGATTCGATAAAGGTGGACTTGCCGGCACCGGGTACGCCTGAGATACCGATGCGAATCGACTTTCCGGTATAAGGCGCCAACTGCTGCATCAGTTCAGTCGCCGACTGTCGATGATCCGCCCGAGTGGACTCCACCAGGGTAATGGCACGTGCAGGGCGCGGCGATTGCCGGCCAGCAGTTCATCGGCTAAAGAATTAATGCTCACCTTTTTTCCACAGAAAATTGGACGCGGAGGAGACGCAGAGATCGCAGTTTTTCCTTCAATCCTAGTTGGTAGAGAAGAAGCTCCTGTTCCCTCTCCCTATGAAGGAGAGGGCTAGGGTGAGGTGAATTAATTCAATATATTGCTTATTGACCCCCCTCACCCCTACCCTCTCCCTCGAGGGGAGAGGGAGCGATAATGGAGCTTTCATCATGAAAAGGGTGTTGTGCGTAGCCACTTTAAATAATCTCTGTGCCCTCTGTGCCCTCTGTGCCCTCTGTGCCTCTGTGCTTCTCTGAGTGCTCTGTGATCCTCAAACAACCCTTACTCAAACTCAATAATCACCTGATCAACAGCCAGGCTTTCACCCACTTCGGCATTGATCTTGGCCACCACACCATCCTGTTCGGCGCGCAGGACATTCTCCATCTTCATCGCCTCGATCACCACCAGCTCTTCACCTGCTTTCACACCCTGGCCTTCCTTTACCGCCACCTTGACCAACAGGCCGGGCATGGGCGAGAGGAGGTATTTTGACATATCTGCAGCTACTTTCTCAGGCATCAGCGCGTGGAGTTCGGCGGCACGGGGATTCATCACCAATGCACGGGTGACATTACCGCGATAGGTGAGTGTCAGCCAGAGGCCGCTACGTTCCACCTGGAAGCAGACAGCTTCATCGTTGATGGTGGCGCGAAACAGCGGCTCTCCCAGCTCCCAATCCGTCATCAGACGATAACTCTTACCCTCATACTCAACCTCGTGGCCGGCAGCTGAAGTTTTTGCGGTCACCTGGTGGATCTCACCATTGATAACCACCGCCCACTCATCACCAACGTGGCGTTCATAACCGGGTAACTGTCCACTGAGGCGGGCGGCTCTGTCCATATAGCTGCGATTAACCATGGCGGCAACAGCCACTGCCTTGGCGGGATCGTCCTGGGGTACATCGGCGGAGTTGAAACCGTCGGGGTATTCGTCGGCGATAAAGTTGGTAGTCAGGCGCCCTTCAAGGAAACGGGGATGCACCATCAGCGCATTGAGAAAGCTGATGTTGTGCTGTACGCCGCGGATGTAATAGGCATCCAACGCCCCCTGCATACGTTCAATCGCTTCACCGCGATCCTTACCGTAAGTCACCAGCTTGGCGATCATCGGGTCGTAATACATAGAGACCTCACCGCCCTCATAGACGCCGGTATCCACCCGCACCCCCTCACCCGTCGGTGGCTGGTAGTGGATCAGTCGGCCGATGGAGGGGAGGAAGTTACGGAAGGGATCCTCGGCATAGACCGGGTCTCCATGGCCCAGCCGTTGAGCTGCACATCCTCTTGCTTCAGCGGCAGCTCCTCACCGTCGGCGACACGGATCATCAGCTCCACCAGGTCGAGACCGGTAATGTACTCAGTCACCGGGTGCTCCACCTGCAGGCGGGTGTTCATCTCCAGAAAGTAGAAGTTGCGGTGGGCATCGACAATAAACTCAACGGTACCGGCGCTGCGGTAATCCACCGCCCGGGCCAGTTGTACCGCCTGCTCACCCATAGCTTTGCGAGTCGCCTCATCAATAAAGGGAGAGGGGGCCTCTTCGATCACCTTCTGGTGACGGCGCTGAATGGAACATTCACGCTCATTGAGGTAAAGGATGTTGCCGTGGGTGTCGGCCATCACCTGGATCTCGATATGGCGCGGCTCTTCAATAAACTTCTCGATAAAGACCCGCTCATCGCCAAAGCTGGAGCGCGCCTCATTGGTGGCGCGCTCAAAACCGTCACGGCACTCGGCCTCGTTCCAGGCCACCCGCATCCCCTTACCACCGCCACCGGCGGAGGCCTTGAGCATCACCGGATAACCCACACCGGAGGCGATCTCCACCGCATGGTCTGTGTCACGCACCACATCGGTGTAACCGGGTATCACATTGACCCCGGCCTTCTCCGCCAACAGTTTGGAGGTGATCTTGTCACCCATGCTGTTGATGGCGAGAGTGGCGGGGCCGATAAAGGCAATCCCCTCCTTCTCCAACGCCTCGCAGAAGTCGGAGTTCTCGGAGAGGAAACCGTAGCCGGGATGGACCGCCTCGGCACCACTATCCTTACACGCCTGGATAATGCGCTCCATCACCAGGTAGCTTTCAGCTGAGGCGGATGCACCGATGTGCACCGCTTCATCGGCCATCTGTACATGGAGGGCATCCTTATCCGCATCGGAGTAGACCGCCACACTCTTGATACCCATCTTGCGGGCGCTCTTCATGACACGACAGGCGATCTCGCCACGGTTTGCTATCAGTATTTTTTTGAACATATCTTGTTCCGTACCTTATAGCCGTCTAACAGGCTTTTTATTGGAACACAGAGGACACTGAGAACCGCAGAGAACACAGAGTAGTTACTTGTGTTCCTGCACAGGATTTATACCTGTGCATCTCAATGATATTGCAAAATACCTAGTTTGGTAGCTTGCCTGAAAAACCTCTGTGCTCTCTGTGATTCTCTGAGTTCTCAGTGATCATTCTGCGTCACTTCTTACAACGGTATATTGCCGTGCTTGCGCCAGGGGTTCTCCAGCTCTTTATTCTTCAGCATCGCCAGTGAGCGGCAGATGCGCTTGCGGGTGCTGTGGGGCATGATGACATCATCGATAAAGCCACGGCTACCGGCGACAAAGGGGTTGGCGAAGCGTTCACGGTACTCATCTGTACGCTCGTTGATCTTCTCCTGGTCGCCCAAGTCCTGACGGAAAATAATCTCTACCGCACCCTTCGGCCCCATCACCGCAATCTCAGCCGTGGGCCAGGCGAAGTTGGCATCACCACGCAGGTGTTTGGATGACATCACATCGTAGGCGCCGCCGTAGGCCTTGCGGGTGATAACGGTCACCTTGGGCACCGTCGCCTCGGCGTAGGCGTAGAGCAGTTTGGCACCGTGTTTGATGATGCCGCCGTACTCCTGGCTGGTGCCTGGCAGGAAGCCCGGCACATCCACCAGGGTGACCACCGGAATATTGAAGGCATCACAGAAGCGGACAAAACGGGCGGCCTTTTTTGATGAGTCGATATCGAGGCAGCCCGCCAACACCATCGGCTGATTGGCGACGATGCCGACGGTAGAGCCCTGCATCCGCGCCATGCCGGTGATGATATTTGCGGCATGATCGGGCTGGGTCTCGAAGAAGTCGCCATCATCTACCATCTTGTAGATCAGCTCTTTCATGTCGTAGGGCTTATTGGGATCCGCAGGCACCAGGGTGTCAAGAGAGGGGATTTTACGATCAGACGGATCATCCGTCGGCCACACCGGCGGCATCTCGCGGTTGTTGGCGGGCAGGAAGTTAACGAAACGACGCAACAGCAGCAACGCCTCGACGTCGTTCTCAAATGCCAGATCGGCCACACTTGATTTGGTAGTGTGAGTAACGGCGCCGCCCAGCTCTTCCGCCGTCACCTCTTCGTGGGTTACGGTCTTCACCACATCGGGGCCGGTGACGAACATGTAGGAGCTATCCTTCACCATAAAGATAAAGTCGGTCATTGAGGGCGAGTAGACGGCTCCACCGGCGCAGGGGCCCATGATCATAGAGATCTGCGGCACCACACCGGATGCGAGGACGTTGCGCTGAAACACATCGGCGTAACCACCAAGGGAGTCCACCCCCTCCTGGATACGGGCGCCGCCGGAGTCGTTGAGGCCCACCACCGGGGCACCCACCTTCATAGCGTGATCCATGATCTTGCAGATCTTCTCGGCGTGGGAGGCAGAGAGGGAGCCACCAAAGACGGTGAAGTCCTGACTGAAGACAAAGATCAGCCGACCACTGACGGTGCCGTAGCCGGTAACGACGCCATCACCAGGCACCTTCTGCTGCTCCATACCGAAGTCGGTGCAGCGGTGTTCGACAAACATATCCCACTCTTCAAAGCTGCCGGGATCGAGAAACAGCTCAATCCGCTCACGGGCGGTAAGCTTACCCTTGGCGTGCTGCTTGTCGATACGCACCTGACCACCGCCGATGCGGGCAGCCTGGCGGTGCTCTTCGAGCTTTTGAATAATCTCTTGCATGGTTTTCTCCAAGCCTTGTTGCTGTTCTGTCTGGATCACAGAGAACGCGGAGAACCGCAGAGAACACAGAGTGTTTAATTGTCAGTGCCGAGTGTAGGCGCGAACTTGTTCGCGATGAGCTCCGCAGCCGGTTCATCGCGAACAAGTTCGCTCCTACAAATCAATAACAAACCTCTATGCCTCTGTGCTCCTCCGTGTTCTCTGTGATCCTAAAAATCTCTAAATCAACCGCGCCTCTGGCGGATCAACTCCATCATTTCCGCCGCCGCCACCGGAATATTGGTGCCGGGGCCGTAGACCGCCGAGACACCGGCGGCCAGTAGTTCATCGTAGTCCTGGGGCGGGATGACACCACCACAGACCACCAGTACCTCTTCGGCACCCTCGGCCTTCAGTGCCTCTATCAACTGAGGCACCAAGGTTTTGTGTCCCGCCGCCAGTGACGAAACGCCCACCACGTGGACATCGTTCTCCGCCGCCTGACGAGCCGCCTCTTCCGGTGTCTGGAAGAGTGGGCCGATATCGACATCGAAGCCGAGATCGGCAAAGGCGGTGGCGATCACCTTGGCGCCACGATCGTGACCGTCCTGGCCCATCTTCACCACCAGCATACGTGGGCGGCGTCCCTCGGCTTCGGCAAAGGCCTCAACCTCCTGTTTAATCATCTCAAAACCCTCGTCCCCCTGGTAGGCGGAACCGTAGACACCGGAGACAGAGCGGGTGACGGCACGATGGCGGCCATAGATCTTCTCCAGGGCATCGGATATTTCACCCACCGTGGCCCGCTCACGGGTGGCATCCACCGCCAGGGCAAGCAGATTATCTTCGCCAGATTCTGCTGCTGCAGTCAGCGCGGCCAATGCCGCAGTGCAGGCCGCTTCGTTACGCGCTGCACGGATGCCCTGTAGACGTGCTACCTGAGACTCACGCACCGCTGTGTTATCGATATCGAGAACATCGATCTCAGGCTCTTCCACCGGCTGGTATTTGTTGACGCCGACGATCACCTCTTCACCGCGATCAACACGGGCCTGACGCCGTGCCGACGCCTCCTCGATACGCAGCTTCGGCATACCCGAGGCCACCGCCTTGGTCATACCGCCCATCTCCTCCACCTCATCGATCAGCTTGCGCGCCGCCTCGACCATGGAATGGGTGAGACTCTCTACATAGTAGGAGCCGGCCAGAGGATCGACCACCTTGGTGATACCCGTCTCCTCCTGAATCACCAGTTGAGTATTGCGGGCGATACGGGCGGAAGCATCGGTAGGCAAGGCCAGCGCCTCATCAAAGGCGTTGGTGTGCAGTGACTGGGTGCCGCCCAGTACCGCCGCCATCGCCTCGATAGTGGTACGCATAATATTGTTGTAGGGATCGGTGGCAGTGAGGCTGACCCCGGAGGTCTGGCAGTGGGTGCGCAGCATGGTCGAGCGCGCATCCTTGGGCTGGAAGTGCTTCTCCATCAACTCTGCCCACAACAGACGGGCGGCGCGCAGCTTGGCCACTTCCATAAAGAAGTTCATACCGATGGCAAAGAAGAAGGAGAGGCGGGGAGCAAACCTATCTACTTCCAATCCCTTGTCGATGGCCGCCCGCACATACTCCAGACCGTCGGCGATGGTGAAGGCCAGCTCCTGTACACAGGTCGAGCCCGCCTCCTGCATATGGTAGCCGGAGATGGAGACCGAGTTGAACTTGGGCATCTTACGGGCGGTGTAGTCGATGATATCGGCAACGATACGCATCGACGGCTCCGGCGGATAGATATAGGTGTTGCGCACCATAAACTCTTTGAGGATATCGTTCTGCAAGGTGCCTGTAAGCTGGTCCGGCGTAACCCCCTGCTCCTCGGCGGCGACGATATACCCCGCCATCACCGGCAGCACCGCGCCGTTCATGGTCATGGAGACCGAAACCTTGTCGAGGGGGATATCCTGGAAGAGGATCTTCATATCCTCCACCGAATCGATAGCCACCCCCGCCTTGCCCACATCACCCACCACCCGTGGGTGGTCGGAGTCGTAGCCACGATGGGTAGCGAGGTCAAAGGCCACCGACAGCCCCTGCTGACCGGCTGCCAGATTACGCTTATAGAAGGCGTTGGACTCCTCGGCGGTGGAAAAACCTGCATACTGACGCACCGTCCAGGGACGCCCGCTATACATGGTCGCCCGGGGGCCACGCATAAACGGCGCAAAGCCCGGCAGGCTGTCACTCTGCTCCAGCCCCTCCAGGTCAGCCGGTGTATAGAGCGGCTTGACCGCGATTCCCTCCGGGGTTTGCCAGGTCAGCTCACTCAGGGGTCGGCCACGCAGCTCTTTTGTCGCCAGCGTTTTCCAGTCATCCAGATTCGGTTTCGACGAATCAGACATAATTTATAGTCTCAAGGTTAGCTGGGATCACAGAGGACACAGAGAAAAGCGATTAAAAATCTCTGTGCTCTTTGTGATTCTCTGCGTTCTCTGTGATCCGCTTTAAATTACTGCGCGTAGCCGATGGTCTTCAACGCCTCGGTGATCTCATCCAGGATGACAGGATCATCAATGGTCGCAGGCATCTTCCACTCCTGACTGTCGGCGATCTTTTTCATGGTGCCGCGCAGGATCTTGCCGGAGCGGGTCTTGGGCAGACGCGCCACCACCACCACTTTCTTGAACGCCGCCACCGGACCGATCTTTTCACGCACCAAGGCAACCGCCTCGGCAGCAATCTCTTCATGGGATTTATCAACCCCAGCGTTGAGTACGACCATGCCCACCGGCAGTTCGCCCTTAAGCTGATCGGCGGCACCGATCACTGCGCACTCGGCGATATCGGGATGGGAGGCGAGCACCTCCTCCATGCCACCGGTGGAGAGGCGATGGCCGGCAACATTGATGATGTCGTCGATGCGGCTCATGATCCAGAGATAGCCATCCTCATCCTTATACCCGGCATCACCGGAAAGGTAGTAACCTTCATTGGCGCTGAGATAGGACTCGATATAACGTTCATCGTTCTGCCACAGGGTCGGCAGGCAGCCCGGAGGCATCGGCAGCTTGACCATGATGCGGCCGATCTCACCCGGTGTCTCTTCGTTGCCGTTCTCATCGAGAACGCGCACGTCGAAGCCGGGAACACAAACCGTGGGAGAGCCGGGCTTCACCGGCAGCGCCTCGATACCCAGACAGTTGGCGGCAATGCCCCAGCCGGTCTCGGTCTGCCACCAGTGATCAATTACCGGCACCTTAAGATGATTCTCAGCCAGGCCAGGGTGTCAGGGTCGCAACGCTCACCCGCCAGAAACAGCGCTTCAAAACGGGACATATCATATTTTTTCAGATACTCCGCCGTGGGATCTTCACGCTTGATCGCTCTGAACGCAGTCGGCGCGGTAAACATTACCCTCACCCCGTGCTCGGAGATCACCCGCCAGAAGGCGCCGGGATCGGGAGTTCCGATAGGTTTGCCCTCGTACATGATAGTGGTGCAGCCGTGCAGCAGCGGTGCGTAAACGATATAGGAGTGACCCACCACCCAACCCACATCCGACGCCGCCCAGTAGACATCACCGGATCAACGTTATAGATGTTCTTCATGGTCCACTTCATGGCAACAGCGTGACCGCCGTTATCACGCACCACCCCTTTCGGGATGCCGGTGGTGCCCGAGGTGTAGAGAATATAGAGCGGATCGGTAGCGGCCACTGGAACACAGTCGCAGGCTCAGCGGCGTCAGCCCCCTCCTGCCAGTTGATATCCCGTCCAGGCTGCATAGCAGCCTCGACCTGGGGGCGCTGATAGATGATGGTGTGATCCGGCTTATGAGCAGCGAACTCAATCGCCGCGTCGAGCAGGGGCTTGTACTCGATCACCCGCGCACCCTCAATACCGCAGGAGGCGGAGACGATGGCCTTGGGCTTGGCGTCGTCGATACGGGTAGCCAGCTCTTTGGCGGCAAAACCGCCGAACACCACTGAGTGAATGGCACCTATACGAGCACATGCAAGCATGGCGATGGCCGCCTCCGGAATCATCGGCATATAGACGATCACCCGATCACCCTTGCCGACACCCTGAGCTTTCATCAGGCCAGCAAACTTGGCTACGGTGTCACGCAGTTCACGGTAGCTGTAGGTTTTTTTGCTGTTGGTCACCGGACTGTCGTAGATCAGCGCCGCCTGGTCGGCACGCCCTGAATCGACATGACGATCCAGTGCGTTATAACAGGTATTGAGTTCACCACCGGCAAACCATTGGTAGAACGGCTTGTTGGAGTCGTCGAGCACCTTATCCCACGGTTTGTACCAATCAATATCCGCTGCGGCCTCTGCCCAGAAACCCTCAGGATCCTCCATCGAACGCGTATAGATCTCTTCGTAGCTCATCTTTTTCTCTTCCACGGTGGTGTTTATAGTTCGACCGACGTGACGACCCTCTTCGCCCGGCCACCTGCAAAGTAGTTCATTTTTACTCCTTTCTTACGTTTACGTAAAGAGTAACTTTCATTCTAACTGCCTATTTTTTAGTCTATTTTTATAATTACACTGCCAAATCATGGTTTTCCCGGATGTCTGCTAAGTTGTTAACAAATTAGACTGCTTAATGTAAATATTCACAATCACTCAGAAGTCTGTCCTATAGTTAGATACACAGAAAACATTATGTGATTTGCGGGCCAATAAACTTAATCTATGCCAACCAAAGAAAAAAAGACAGGGGCACCAATGAACAGAGCTATCACCACTCTTCTCCTCCTACTCTCCACACTCTCTCTTGCAACTCCCGTACTCGCACAGGGCGGCAGCAGTGAACAGCTGATAAACACCCTCTTCAGTGAATTAGAGCAACATGCAATAAGAGACTACTTCCAAGCCAGTCAGACCACAGATAAAAAGCCACCCACCAAAAAGAAGATGGGGAAGGGCAAATCAAAAGGAAAAAAGAGCAAGGGGCTGCCACCAGGCTTGCCAAGCGCGAAAAGCTGCCGCCAGGCCTGGCCAAACAGCTGGAGCGCAACGGCCGCCTGCCGCCCGGACTGGAGAAACGTGACCTGCCAAACGACCTGGAACGAATGCTTCCGGCACGCAGTGACGAATACAAAAGGGTAGTGGTTGACAGCGATATTTTGCTGATTGAGGAGGCTACCGGATTAATCCTCGATATTCTCAAGGATGTACTTTAGGGAGCATTGCCTATACTTGCACCTATGCAACCCTAAATTAAGGAGGAGAACATCATGAAACTGAAGGAGGTACTGGAGGGTAAATCTAGCGACATGGTCTCGGCCACACCCGGCGTAAGCGTTCTTGACGGAATTCAGCTGATGTGTGACAAAAAAGTAGGCTCAGTGATGGTCATCACGGAGAGTGGTGATCTGCAGGGCATACTCACAGAACGCGATATTCTCAGCTTCTGCGCCGAGCGCAACGGTGACATCACCGGCGCCGCTATCGATGATGCAATGACTCATCACATTATCATCGCCACCTTGGATACCAGTGTTGAGGAGGCGATGACAATGATGACCAACCATCGTTTCCGCCACCTGCCAATCATGGATAACGGCAAACCAATCGCTATCATCTCAATTGGCGACCTGGTGAAAGCGAAACTGAAAGATATGTCAGTGGAAGTAAAATATCTACGTGATTACATCAACACCTGATCAGCGGCCCTTGGGAATAGCCCCCACTATGTCCCTGTAGTTAACGTATAAATAACTTCTCAAGGACAGCCCCGGGTTTCGCAAGCTCAACACAGGCTACGCCCTACTAATACCGGGTAGTCTAGGCTAGGCTTGCGAAACCTGGGGATAATCCTGGATTAATAAACACCGCCCGTCGATCAAGCGGGATGACTACAATTTACCCTTAACTATGACACGTAACGCTCTCCAACTCCTGGCGGCTTTAATCACCCTCACTACAGCAACGTCTACACACAGCGAGGAGCAGTACAAGTTTCGTGAATACTTCGAGACCTTACCTTTGTTCTGGGATGTGATTTACGCAAAGGGAGGCGAGACCCTCTACTGCGGTAAAAAATTCGGCTCGCGCCGGGGACGCGGCATTAATATCGAGCATGTATTCCCCATGGCTTGGGCGATGCGTGCCGAAGGGTGCCGCAGTCGCAAGTCATGCCGTAAACACAGCCCCCGCTTCAATCGCATCGAGGCGGATATGCACAATCTTTATCCGGCACGCCAGGAGATCAATAAAGCACGCAGCAGCATCCCCTTCGGCATTATAAAGGGTGAGCAACGACAATTCGGGCGTTGCGATTTTGAGGTAGACGAGCGCCAACATAAGGTGGAGCCAAAGCCTGAGGCCCGGGGCAATATCGCCCGCGCCATGTTTCACATGCACGACAGCTATGGAATGAAGATCTTTCGAAGCCAGGGAAAAGTATTAAAACAGTGGCATCGGCAGGACCCGCCGGACAAAGAGGAGAAACGGCGCAACAACCGCATCGGTAAGTTGCAGGGTACCCGCAACCGCTTTATCGATGAGCCATTGGCGGCGGACAAGCTGAGGTTTTAAAAGCGCGAAACAGATGCATTCTGTGCATCTATACGAGATAAGCGTTCTGTCTGGCGTACGGATTCTATTTGTCCAGGGACATACTCACTCTTTATTACCCGCAACTGAGATATTGGCGGCCACCAATTCGCGCGCCTTTGCTTGATCCGGCGCACACTCTCCGCATAGAAAATCCCACGCACCGCTTCCCTCATAAAGAGGCACGCCAACGAATCGCCATCCAGCTTCGCGCCTAAACTCCCTCTCACAGCACGAGCATCTTTGCCAGAGGAAAAGTGGCCACGCTCTGTATACACCGCCTACATATCGAGTATCTATCCTAGGTATTTTTCCCATCTCACCGCCCCACAATGGCGCTACTGGACAACTTCAAGTCGGTCATCACGCCACAAGCTAAGTACACTGTAGATTCTATACCCATATAATCTAATGTATATACAAGATTTTAGCTCCCTAACATAACGGAGCAAAGCATCAGGTGATTAAAGCCCCCTGAGTAACTCCTGAGCATCCAGATAGTGGTGCTCAATCCGCGTGAAACCAGCGCCCTCCTGCAGCACCAGCGATGGAAAACCGCTCACTCCCATAGCACGCCCCTGAGCCATTTCCCGCTCCAGCTGCCGCCGCGTGGCGGCTGACTGCAGCTGTGCAGAAAAACGATCACCATCAATCCGATCTCTTGTGCCACGGCCATCAGTGTCCCGCTGTCTGAGGGGTTACGCGCATGCAGATAGTAGCCGCGCTGTATCGCTTCAATCATCGGCTCTTCAAATGCCAATCCCTGCTCCCGGGCCGCAATCACTCCCCGACAAGCGGGCCAGGTTGAGCGCCTGGGTTGGCAAAGCTCCCAGAAATCAAAGTTGAAGACGGTTCCCGGTACCTGCTGCTCAATGGTGCGCCAGGTCTTTTGTAGATAGCTCTGCATTGTCTTGGGCATAGGTTCATCAGTATCTACCGCCAGACCACCAAGGAGCCGCCGAGGTGTGACTGTAGCCGGCAGGCTACGCACAACCTCCAACCATACGGGACGAAAAGCCCAGCACCAGGAACACATAGGGTCATGGACATAGTAGAGGATCTTCTGCATCGCCTCTTTCAACCCAAGGCTCAATAGAAGAGGAACGCATTAACAATCCCGCCTATATGGGTGAATACCCAAAGGGGTATCAATACCCGGCCATAAACCTTGTGATATCGATTGAAGTGCGAAGAGCGCTCCGGATGCATCTTTTGGCGCCAGCGGGCAAGCACCAACAAGGTAGCACCGATCAACGGCAACAGCGCCACCGTACCGTGGAGGGCAATCCACCAGATATACTCAGGCGGTACATGGGGAACCAGTCCGGGATAGCGGTAACGGAGCAGATAGAGGGCAACAAAAGCCCAGGCGGCCAGCATCAGTACCGCATGATGCGACCATGGCGCCCAAAATCACTGCTACGGGCAGCGCGCCAGGCAATGAACAACAGCACCAGCGCCACCACCGCCCACACCGACCCGGCATAGAGAAAAATCAATTGCATCATAGAACCACAACTCCTCTAGGGAGCCTCTGATTAAGTCTGGTTAGATTTAGGCTGAGATAAAATTGTTCCAATTTGTTTCGACGTGAGCGGTAATAGCCACTCTATTGCTGCGATCTTCGAAGCGAATTGGGGCAATTTTAGCCAGCGTAAACCAATCATGACTTGATCAGAGTCTCCCTACTACACGCGGCACGATCTGCACCCCAAGCCCTTGAAGGTGAATATCGCTTAATCATTCTCAGGAAACTCCTGACTTCTTCGCTCAGATGAGCCACTCCAACCTGCATGACCGGCTGCCGGAGAACCTCATTTACGACGTAGAACCTCTACCTTTTTAACCATATGGAGCGGTATCAGCATGGTCATTTTACCGCCATGGATACGCTGCTCCACCTCCAGGAATTCACCTTCCACGGCATTCAACATCCCATGTTTGGGCTTGCCCCGGCTTGTAGTGTAGATTCGAACGTCACTACCCAAATAGCCGGCCAAACGATCAACACCCGTCTCGATAAAGCGGGGCTTCGCTCGTGACAAACGACCACCGGATGCGGCAGCACCATCCTGCGTATCGCCCTGCCGGGATGACCACCCCATAGCACCCTTCTTCGGTATCGTCAGCCCGAGATCGGTCACCTGTCGCTCGCCAACGGTTACCTCCATGCCAAGCAGTTCAGGCCATTGACTTGGGGAGTAACTCTGTAACTTGGTCAGGTCCAGCTTCACTCCCGGTGCCATCCTGAGATGCACCTCGGCAGACTGCCTGATCATCTTGTCCAGGATGAAACGAATACCCTGTCCCGGAACAAAACCGAGCTCTTGTGCATAGCGCTGGTCACTCATGGAGAAGAGGTTGTCGAGGTAGGCGGATGGCCTCTTACCCGCCTGCTTGGCACAGTAGTTAACCATGCCGATGGCGTAGTCTTGTGCCATCTGGTAACGCAACTCGCCACCCGCCAATCTCGGCATCACCCCCATAGCGACATCGCCGGCGGCGGCAACATCGGTGAATGAGAGATCAAGCTGAAAATTCTCTATCTCCTGTAACCAATAGCCTATGTTGATTGAGAGCTCTCCCGCTGATGCATTCAAGCGATAACCGAAACGTACGTCCGCTATCAATCGTTGATAGTCGAGATTTTCAAGGCCGGAGTGGCTCAGAATACCACCCAGAGTACAGGGCTTTGGCCGGGTGGCCGCCGTGCCCCCCTCAAGGCCAAAAAGTTGCTCCACCTCCACTGGGATTTCGATCCGACGGGCTGCCACCTGTACCTTCTCCGGAGGCTTGTCCGCCTTCAGGCCACCCACCATCTCAAGCAAAAAAGTGAAATCATCACCAGCCAACTCGAGAACACCGATACGAACAACTTCCACCGCCCCCTTGGGGATAACTGTAATTCCCTCAACAGAGACCTCTCCACCAAAGCTTGAGCTGATCTCTTCGTAACGAATATCAACATAGGGCTCGACCAGATGAATAAGACGGTCCACTTCAGCTTTCACCTTGAAGTGGACGTAACCTTTCAAACCAGCATAAACAGCAAGACAAACGACCAGAAAAAGCAAAATTATGCTCTTGGATCTCACGACAGTCGTCTCTGGTTGGTGGATATCATATTCACTTCAACAGGTCGGTTTTGGCCCATCCACACGTGGCCTCATGGAGTGCCGCTCTACCCCCGGCAATAAAAGTTTGGCGTCAGGGGAGGCGGCTGGAGGTTTGTAGCATGAAAATACTCCAATAAACAGGTGTCTTCACCCTACAACCACACATATGAAGTACTCTCATATACTATTGAGTTTAGTCGATTTGAGTTAAAATCCACCTGGAATCGCTGTAAGAACTACCCAATTTTGTTACTAAGCTTCGATTCTTGGACAGCTGCGGAAGGAATACCTTTGCCATTGAGAAAAACAAAACGCCGTTCACGCAACGAAGCGCTGCAACGTTATGAGAAACACCGCCGAAGAAACCTGTTGTCCACTCCAGGAGTTCATGACTTCATTATCGTCCTGGACCACCTTAAGGCAGGCTTTAACGTACCCAAGATCTTCCGCAGTGCCGAGGCCTTCGGCGCTCATGAGATCCATCTTATCGATATCGGTCCATTCGACCCCTCACCGGCCAAAGGCGCATTTAAAACGGTCCCCGCCCGCCCCTTCGACACTTTCGAGAAGAGTTATGCTGACCTGAAAGAGCGTGGTTACACTCTGTTCACTCTTGAAGCCGACCAGGGCAAGCCGCTCACCTCCGCCGAGTTCCCGAAGAAGAGTGCCTTTATCTTCGGTCACGAGGAGATGGGCATCAGCTTCGATCCCTCACTCTACCCGGAGATGTGCCAGCTCTCGATTCCCCAGTACGGCCGTATCGAAAGCCTCAATGTGAGCATTGCCGCTTCCGTTGTCATGTATGAGTACGTCCGGAAACATGGAGCACCTCTAAACCGGCCCGCCCCGGCAACCAGAGACGGTGATCCTCAGGATAAAATCCGCCGAAACAGGCGCAAGTCACTCAGCAACAAAGATGAGCTGGATATTTAGTTCAGAACATTTGAATGAAAACCCACTACTCCTCTGGTAGCGAAATTGTCACTCGACGACCACCGTACCCATGCCGCTTATCGTGGGCTCGTGCCCTCACCCAGGTCAAATTGGCGGGAAGCTTGATACTGCCCAAAGAACGGGTAAAAGGCTGCTCATCAACATGAGGGTGGTGCAGTACCCGGACTGCTAGAACCTTGTCTTCGGGACCGAGAATCTCCCAGCGATCAGCATAGTGGCTCCAACCGCTATCGGCATGACGAACCGTCACGTCAAAACGGTAGCTGTGGCGGCCGGTTTTTTCTGCTGTCAGTTTAAGGACATCCGCCTGCCCTGCCATCACCGCACCAGACAGCATGACCGTACTGACAAGTAGTACCAACCGATAATAATATTTCACGATTCTATATCCTTAAAGATCGACTAATGAGCGTTCAACCTTTGGAGCACAACCTCCAGCGGTTAGTTCCTGGATAAAGCGTTACATTTGCTTCAATAGCTCAGCCTTCTGCTCCACCTCACTCCCACAAAGAGCAAAACCAATCAGCGCCTTATCAGCGGAGCGAAACAGCGCCTTAATACTGCCACTATTTTTATCAATTTCCCAAACACCTTCCACCTCTCTCGGCGGGGGTACGGCAACCACTGGGCAAGCCGGCGTTTTAATCACCACCGGCATAACCGGATAGTTCACCGCCGTCACTTCACCGGCCAGGGTTTTTGCCAGCGCTTGGCACCCAGCATCAGAGGCATCACAAAGGGCAGGTTCACCCCATTCACCTCCGCACAATCCCCCAGTGCATAGATACCGGGGAGACTACTTTTAAGACTCGAGTCCACCATGATACCGCGATTTGTATCGATGCCAGTTTCAGTAGCAAGATGGGTATCAGGCACCAGACCAACTGCAGAGACCACCAGATCCGCACCCACCTGGCCACCGTCTTTAAGTGCCAGCAGATAACCGCTATCAACACGGTTGATCGTCTCCACCACCGTTCCCAGATACCAATCCACTCCCTGCTCCCGAAGAGCTGCTTGCAAAGAGTGGCCTACCTCTTGGGGAAGCAGTGTCGAGATAGGATAGGCATCGGGGCCAATAACAGAGACCCGCTTTCCCTGACTCAGTAAATCATTGGCAAACTCGCAACCAATTAGGCCGGGACCAATAATAGCCACCCGTTCAGCCTTGCTTAGGCGCTCCCGGTACGTAGCATAGTCAGACAGGCTATTCACTGAGATCAGGTCGTCAGCACCCTCACCGGCATAGGGGATGTGAATCGGCTTTGCACCGGTTGCCATCACCAGAGAGTCGTATTCAAACCACTCACCACCGGCATAGAGTCGCCTGCTCTTTGCATCAATCTGCTCTACCCAGGTATTGGTCATAATCGATGCATCCAGGCTTACCCGCATCTTTTCTGCATCAGCGATCACCAAAGCCTGTGCATCCTTACCTTGAGCCAGCGCATTGGAGAGCATCGGCTTGGAGTAGGAACTGCCATCATCCGCTGTAATAAAAACCAACGGCTGCTCACTGTTAAGACGCCTGAACTCTCGACCAAGGCTGTATCCGGCCAGACCGGTACCGATAATGATGATCGGCTTCATTCTCCCTCTCCTCTTGTTACAGGAGCGGCCTTAGCCACTCCTGCTGCCGGGTCATTTAAACTTCGACCATTTCAAAATCACTCTTGGCGACACCACAGTCAGGGCATGCCCAATCTTCAGCAATATCATCCCAGCGGGTACCCGCAGCAATACCTTCATCCGGCAAACCCTGCTCTTCATCGTAGATGAATCCACACACTACACACTGATACTTTTTCATCGCGCTAACCCTCTTTTTAAAATCTCTAATCCAAAAAAATTACTCGAGACTATACCCATCAAGCCTTAAACTGATCCAGCTTTTTCCGGTAACCCTCGGCATGACGCTGCTCCACGCCGGTCAAGGCGGCAAAGCGCTTCTCCGCCTTCTTCAGCAGCGCAGCAAACTGATCTGCATGCTCTTTCGACTCCTCAATCTGCTCGTCCATCTCAGCTACGGCATCATGGTTCTGCTCTTCCAGTGCGGTGTGGCGAAACTCCGGGTACATTTCGGTGTATTCATATGTCTCTCCATCAATTGCCATCTGCAGCATTTTCTCGACAGTCAGCGTGTTGGACGGATAGAGAAGTTCCAGATGACCAAAAGCGTGGGCAGTCTCCTGTCGGGCAGTCTCTTCAAAATGATCTGCCACATCATCTGCTCCCAGCTTACGACACTCACGGGCGAAGAACAGATACTTGCGATTGGCCATCGATTCACCGGCGAACGCGGCTTCAAGGTTCTTTACCGTCTGGGATACATTTTCGTTGCTCATCTCTCTCTCCTGTTTGGTGTTAAGCATTGCTGTTTCGTTACAGTGGAAATAGATTAACAACGGTGTTATTTTCGATCCAACGAGTTATTTCGATAGTATTAATTGATTTTTTCGATTTATGAATCTACCCACACTCCGTCAGCTTCAATATCTGGTCGCCGTAGTCAAGACGACCCACTTCGGCCAAGCTGCAGAACGCTGCTTCGTCACCCAATCCACCCTCAGTGCCGGCATCCAGGAGCTGGAGAAACTGCTTGGCACAAAACTGCTGGAGCGCAGTAAGCGCAAAGTGATGCCGACGCCCTTGGGTAGAGAGGTCGCCCGGCGTGCCCAGGCACTGATAGAGCAAACATCGGAACTTGTCGAACTGGCTCACCACGATGGAGCGCCTCTCTCCGGTCCACTGCGGTTGGGCATCATCCCCACCATCGGCCCGTTTCTGCTTCCAAAAGTGCTTCCACAGATCCGCAAGACGTATCCGCAACTGGAGCTGTTCATCTATGAGGAGCAGTCCGCCGATCTGGTGGCAAAGCTGGAGGGGGGTGAGCTTGATGTCGGCATACTCGCACTGCCCTACCCATTGGGCTCACTGGAGTCACAGGTGTTCTGGCAGGAGAACTTCCTGCTTGCACTACCCCAGGGGCATCCACTGTGCGAAGCCAAGCACGTGAATACCGAGTCTCTACCTAAAGATGAACTGCTTCTGCTGGAGGAGGGGCACTGCCTGACAGATCATGCCTTGAGCGCCTGCAAACTGGAGGGATTAAAACGTAGTGCCGGCTTTCAGGGAACCAGCCTCTACACACTGCTGCAGATGGTGGCGGGTGGACAGGGACTTACCTTTCTTCCAGAGATGGCGATAGATAGCACCAAAAGGGACAGCGGGAGATCGTCTATCGCCCGCTGGACGAGCCCGGCCCCCACCGCCGGATAGGCATGGTCTGGCGTAAAACTTATTACCGCAAAGAGGAGCTGAAACTCTTTATCGATGTAATGACAGCTGCGCTAACTCACTAAGAGATTGGATCTCTTCCACGCTCGACTGTGTACCCTGAGCGCCTCTTTTCGTGGATAGAAACGATCCAACTTATAGAAAGTTACAGCTCCTCTTGAAATAAAATCACTTCATCCCCAACTTCTGTAGCGTGGAGGCTTCCATCGAAGATCCGCAAAAACCGCACGGCTCGATGAGCGTGCATAACACAACCTCATATTGCTTAATTGCGAGGATATGACTATGACTACTTTTGATTTCACACCCCTATTCCGTTCCGCTATCGGCTTCGATCGCTTGGCTAACGCCCTGGAGACCGCAAACCGTTACGAGTCCAACGGTTACCCCCCCTACAACATCGAGTTGACCGGTGAGGATGATTACCGCATCACCATGGCCGTGGCGGGCTTCACCGATGATGACCTTGAAATCGAAATCAAGCAGAACATCCTGAAGGTGACCGGCGGCAAGAAAGATGACAGCAACGGTCGCACTTTTCTACACCGGGGTATCGCCAACCGCAGCTTCGAGCGTAGCTACCAGCTGGCCGACTATGTCCGTGTCGAGAATGCCGAACTACAGAATGGTCTGCTGCATATAGACCTTGTGCGCGAGATCCCCGAGGCGATGAAACCCCGCCGCATTAAGATCAACGGTGGCAGTGAGACGCTGATCGAAACCAAGGCCAACGCGGCCTGATAAGGAGAGGCATGAGGAGGCCGACGCCTTCTCATGCCTGGTATTTTTGTCATCTGCCGGGAAGGCAGAACGGAAAGCACTACTTCCCTGATCCAGCACGCCCGGAGGCTTCTTCTTCGAGACGCTGCTGCGCCCACTCACGCTGGCACTTGCGCACACAGGCGAAAAGCGGCTTGGTCTGGTCACCTGCACAGCAGTAACCCAGCGCCATCCCCGATGCCGGTTGTCGACCGGTCTCACTGCGGCATTTTGCGTAGTTTTTATGATCCTTCTGGGTGTGGGTCTGGGGATACCACCACCCTGGTGCTCACCACAACAATCGGTGAAACAGTTGCCCTTTTTCCTCTTCGGCTTCAACTTGAAAAGAATCCTCGGGGTTTTCTTCTCCCCCTCCCAGATAATGGCCCGTGAAACCCGCTTTTCGTAGCCCTCTTTTTCTGCAGACAGATGGAAATCACCACCTTCCACCAAAGGGTAGGGAACCGGTAGGTAGAAGGTGCCGTCTTTACTGGTATAGGTGCCATGCCTCCTCTCCTCCACCCTGATTCGAGTCCTGGAGAGGGGCTTCGAGGTTTCAGCATCAACCACCTTACCCCGGGTTGGCATATCGAGGAGCATCGCCGCCTGGCGTAGCTGCTGTTTGGCCGTCTCCTCGGCCCGCTTTCCGGCCACTTGTAACCGCGGCCAGAGTACCTCGTCAAAATACCTGCGCTCAAAGGTTGCCTTGACCAGGGTGTACGCCTCATCCCGAATGCCGCGCCGTTGCCGGTCAGTCAGATCCCTGTCCCTAAGCCCGCCATATTTTTCGTCCAATAGGCGGGCTTTGGCGTCGGCAATAACCGGCTGAACGTAGTTAAAACCGCCACTCATATCGACCAGTTCCAGTGCCCGCTCGGCGCTTTCCACCTCACGCTGCTCTTTGTAGAGGCGATACATCTTGTCGGTCAGCTTGGGAATCCAGACATACTTATGGATGACTTTAAGTGAGACGATATAGGCATCGACGGAGACCATCAGGGGGTTGGCCTTGGCTCCGCTCTTCCCCCCGTACTTGGCAAGAAGTTTCAGTAGCGCCCATTTCCCCACGGTCTTGAATGCACCGCGATAATCTTCGGTGGCGATCTGCTTGGAGACATTCCAGGCAGTCAGAGAGTCACCGATCTGACCGAACAGCTGATACTCCTTGTTGGCGAACCCCTTTATCAGCTCATCCGATACCGACAGACTGTTACTGAGCCAATCCATCACCTCCGCCTTGGTCAGGTGATCCTGGCATTCGATCATGGTGAAATCGTATCTGATCGGCATTCGTTCGCCTGCCACGGTGACCGATAGAGAGGCAAGCAAAATCATGGCAAACAGTAGGGTGCTTGTTATCCGAATTCGCCTCATGTCAGAAATCCCACTGTTGCTCTTTAGGAATGGGTGCAAGCATCCCCTCCTTTTTATCTTGATATCTATAGCCGGTTGCCGCTCTCGACTCCTCCCGCAGCCCAGCATTGGCGCTGTCTTTTCGATCTATAGCTGATGGCGTTTTGCCCATTTCAGAGATCTTCTTCATCTTCTCCATGAAGAGATCCCTACGCTCTTCAACCATCTGCCGCGGCAGCAACTCCACTGCCTTCATGACATCGTCAATCAGATTTTCTGCACTCTCTTCCAGCTTCCCTTGAAGCCCCTCTTCCGGTGTAAAATAGAAGGCACGTAGATAATCATCCGCCGCTGAAACATCATTCTTTTCAGCCTGATAGCAGCGACCCCGCACATAATGGATATAAGCCAATATCAGGGCACCCTTGGGACTACCTGTGGTTTTTCGGGCAAGTGAAACCGCCTGATCAAAGAGCGGGATCGCCTGCGGACATTTACCCTCCTTAACCAGAGCAATGCCCTTTTGCATATACCTGTCCGTCTCATCAAGGGAGTCCGCAAAAAGTGCTGGGGCAGCACCGACAAAAAACAGAATTATGATAATGACCGGTTTCATAGCGTGGTATTCAGTGCGTCCCGTCGCCTCCTATCCATTGAGTTAAGTTGAAGATCAGCAAAAGATCCAGTGTCTGTTGCTGATTATCAGGCCAGTCGATAGCAATCAGAATCACTGGAGAGCAAGCCCAAGTGATACGAATTATAATTGTTAAATTGGAAATCTGAGGCTTGTCGAAACGCAATAAAATCTGTTGTATTCCCATTTATTGAGGTACAGATAGGCGATAAGGTTGGCCATGCGAAACGGGGTAGTCTGAAGGCCGTTATATAAAAATAAATCACCCCAATCCTTAGCTCTTTAACTATGATCTTGTCTGCTCTTGGTGCAAATGGGTGGTGCTTAAAGGATATTGTGTAGGAAAGTGCATGTGTGTATATGGAGTCTCAGGTTTTTGAGGGGTAGGGGGTATTTGTCTACCATTCAGCTGGTGACTGGGATATTCTTTCTCAACATGCTTTTGGAATGCAAGTACTGATTTAACTGTAGTCATTCAGACTTGACCTGCCATCTGGCATCTGGCATCTGGCATCAGATAATTCAGGCGTTACTTCAGCACTCGGTCAATAGCAGAAGCTTGGAATATATATGGGGGAAGGCAACCCCAGACTGTCTGACCATAAATTTTGAGGTGAGTATGATGATGAAAAAGCATCAAGTTCTATTATTTGTGCCTTTCTTTATAATTTTTGGATGTTCCAGCGAGGATGGAAACACAACTTCAGAACAGTCTAGTGAGGAGCATGTTTTTAAAGATCAGGTACAAGCACTTAATAAAGCAAAGGATGTGGAGAAAATAATACAAAGTGCAACAGAAAAAAAGCGTCTGGTAATAGATGAAAATAGCAAATAATAGTGGACAGTTTGTTTTATGTTTTTAAGTTGCTATCTACAGGTATTAGCTAGGGTAATTTTTGAGACGACGCCACAAGTTATCTAGGCAGTACGGGTACCAGCCAGCCACAAGCGGATATTCTAAACATATATGATAGAGAGGTTTTAGAAGGCAAAAAGCCGATCTTAGTGGTAACAACGACAGCGAAAAAGATACTGTACAGAGAGATCAGACTCGATCGATTTTCAGAAAACATTCTGATTGAGGCGAAATCAACCAAGCCTGATTACATTGATTTTTTGTTCAGGATTATTTAACACCCTTCTCTTTAAAGAATGCTTTATATTGCATATCTTCGTGAAGAATGTGGTTGATCCACCAGTCAGTAAGGAAACCTAATAATTCATGTGGGACTTCACTTTTTCCATCCAAAGATTTCTTGCAAAGGTGTCCGATCTGTTTGCTGTAAGCAGTATGTTTTTTGGAATGATCAAGCAGATCGGGGTATCCGTTTTCTTGAAGCAGGCGCTCTTCCAGTAGAAAGTGTTCAGAGACATAATTCGTAAGCTCCATTAGCGCTGACGAAACATTTTTAAACCTAAGAAGAATGCGGGGTTTGTCAATCAAAGAGTTTATGACCTCGATGATCTTTTGGTGCTGTCGGTCTAGTTCCTCGACACCAACACTGAATTCGTCTTCCCAAAATATTTTTTTCATTAGCTCAGATTGCGATTGTCTGCTGGTAGAAAGGGTATCCTGATGATACTACCCCATTCCCAATAAGCTGTCACATCAGACTGGCGTCGCTAATTTACACTGCAACCTAAAATATGTTGGAAAAACCAGCTCAGGGTAGTCAAGCGAAGGCCCAAGCCTTTTCCGTTGATGAGTAAACCACGAGCTAAATATATAACGGCATGAATATCAATTGGTTACATGACTGGTAGCGGTATTGGAGCCCGAACCTATAGAATTCTCTGCGAAAGATTGGCCTGCTCAGTCACTCCTTTTCTGCAGCATTCGGCACATCAATAACCATTCGTTATATATGACTATACTGGCTGATCGTAACAGCGGTACTGTATGGCAAATTTATGACATATTTTTGTCCATTCATTGCAAAATGATAATATTACGCTTGAGCCTCTTTAGTTATAATTGCCCGCATGAAACGAGATATTGAATTACTTGCTCCCGGTGGGGATATTGACTCTATTAAGGCGGCCATCCTGGCTGGTGCTAACGCCGTATATTGTGGCCTGGATAAGTTTAATGCCAGAGGCCGTGCGAAGAATATTACATTTGAGAATCTCACCGGCATATTGCGACTTGTTCACCAGAACAACTGCGAGCTATTTCTAACGGTTAATATCATTATCGTTGAGAGTGAATTCCCCGCACTGATTAAGCTACTGAACAAACTGGTCAATACCAAACTCGATGGCATCATCATTCAGGATCTTGGGCTGTTCTATATCCTCAATAAATATTATCCCACGCTTAAGATTCACGCCTCTACCCAGTTGACAACTCACAACGAAGGGCAGATAAAATTTTTAAAACAGCTCAATGCTACGCGGGTTAATCTATCTCGTGAATTGAACCTTGATGAGATCATAGATTTAACGGCTGCTGCCCATCAACAAGATCTGCTGGTAGAAGTATTTGTTCACGGTTCAAACTGTGTCTCGTTTTCGGGTCTCTGTTATATGAGCTCTGTACATGGTGGTAACTCAGGAAACCGTGGGCGCTGTAGTCAGCCTTGTAGAGATCAATATTTAACCACTGCTGAAGGTAGAGATTTTCCTCTTAATATTAAAGACAACTCTGCCTATTCCGATCTAAGGGGGCTAGCGGATGCTAAGGTTGACTCGATTAAAATTGAGGGCAGGATCAAGAAATATCACTATGTATACACAGTAGTTGATACATGGAGAAATCAGCTTAATCGCTTTTACGAACATGACCAGATAAGTGGTGACAACAGTGCGCTACGAAAAGTGTTTAATCGAGATTTATCAAATTCGTTTCTGAAGGGTGAGGTTAGCCGAGATACATTCATCGACAATCCACGAGACAACTCGGCCATTCATAGGGCCAAAAAAATTGGTGGGATAACAGTTCTGAATTTAACCACCGCCAAAAGAGAACTGTATGATATTAAGACTGAGATCATCGATGATATTAAGGAGAGGATTGATCAGTTAAGCATTGAGAAGGCGCCGTTATCAATTTATATTTCCGGAGCATATAGCTCCCCCATGAAGGTAACTATTAAAACATCTGACTCCACTTTTGAGCTTCTTTCAGAGACACTTATTGAGAGAGCCACAGTGGCTAATAGTGATGAGATTAAGAATTCGAAAAGCAAGAAGAGTCATTCTCAGGAACTCACTGCCGAGCTATTTCGCTCTCGTTTTAAAGCAATTAATGAAACGGAGTATTTTATTGACAATGTAGATTTAACAGATCTACAGAGTGATCTATTCATTCCCTTTAAAGAACTTACATTAATTAAAAAAAGAATATTATTTGAGCTCAACGGTTCAATAGAGAGCGTTCCTCCGATTAATCTTCCTCGCCTTGACGGGCAGAATGAAGTTGAAATTGTTCCATCTCTCTCAGCTTTAATCTCTTCTCAAGATGACTTGGATCTTTGCGATGACTCATCTGCTGAGATTATGTTTGAACTTCCCAATTGCTTTATAAATGGTGGCAATAAATTTATTGAGCTATTTAATAGCAACAGCCGTTTAGTCCCATGGTTTCCCGCCATTTTAATAGGGAAAGAGTATCAAACAGCACTCCAAATATTAACTCAGATTAATCCAAAGTATATTGTCAGCAATAATTCTGGAATTGGCTACGAAGCCAATCAACAGGGAATTCCATGGGTTGCCGGCCCTTATATGAATAACGTTAATTCATTTAGCCTGCTATCTCTTAAGGAATATTTCGGATGCACAGGCTCCTTTATTTCAAATGAGCTTAATAAAAATCAGATCAAACGTATTAAAAAACCTGATAATTTCAGGCTGCTCTACAGCATTTACCACCCTATTGTACTAATGACCAGTAAGGCATGCTTCTTTCACCAGGTCACCGGCTGCAAGAAGAATATAGTGGATAATGCCTGTATTCAGCGTTGCGAGAAATCTTCATTCATCACCAATTTGAAAGAGGCCTCTTTCTTTATTAACAAACAGAAGGGGAATTATCATAATATTCATAACGAGAATAATTTCCTAAACACAGATATTACTCGTGACATTCCCAACCTGTTTGACTCTCTCTTTATCGATCTGCGAGATGTAAAGAGCAATACAAAAGTTACTGTAGATAAACGAGCAATCATTAAGATGTTTGAGAATCATCTGAATAATGAATTAGAATCATCAAAGACGATTCACCAACATATTTCTCCAACGACAGACACGCAATATATAAAAGGGATCTAGACTACTCATCTCTCAAGTTAAAAGAGTAGGAATTTCAACCCATAAAATCAACATATTTCAATGTACCAAAAAGTTTTGGTGTCACCTCCAAATGTCCATCGCACCTTCTGAAATGAGCATTGGGACATATACGTGATGTACGCAGTGGACCGGATGGTTTTATCTACCTACTGACCGATGCTGCAGATGGCAAGTTGGTTAGACTGAAACCGTCAAAATAAGGCCTAATAAAGAATGTAGACTGGATTTACAGATCATGACTTTAATCTGATAGATACAAGGATAGTTCGGTGATTGACCTGATAGTATGAAGCAGTACACTGCTCCTGCTTTTCAGCCGAGGATCGGACATTGCCTAGTTCTGATTAAACAGTCTCAATTCGGCCAGAAGTAGTCCTTAATTATAATCAATAGAGTCTGGCCACATCGATTTTAGAATAACGGTACGTTATCACCCATAAAGGTATAAAATAGGGCAATTCCAAATTCCGTTATATGAGATATTTCTATATGAATTTTATTAAGAGAGAGTGGCTTGCTGCGTTTCCCTACCTGTTAATCCTGGTTCTCATCATTAATGTGCATTTCCTAGGATTTCACGACTTTAGCATTATCGGCATCAATGTCTCCCTCTATAGCCTCGCGCCAATAGTGCTCTACTATCTATTGATGATGCGCAATCAGGATCTTTTGATCCAGCACCACATGGTCGCCTCGGTGGGCAATCTTTTTGTCTATATCGTGCTCTCTTCGCTCTACGGTGGTGTGATGTATATGCTCGGATATCAGGCGATTGTTCTGGATATGGAGCTATTATCTGCGGCCAACTTCAATACCTGGGTGGCGATAGGGCCGCTGATTGCGATCCTGGTTCATACTGCAATGACCACGATTCACGGTATTCAACAGGCACTGAAGCAGCAATATCCTGAAAGTGCTTACCAGGGGCCAGGGCAATCTGCTTAAAGGAATTCTGGGGACAGTATACCTATTACCCGGAAAGCCGTTTACCCTGAGGGCAACGAAGAGAGAGGCATCGATGGGAAATCTGACACCGAGTTTATCTTCCCCGAAAGGGTTCGCTGTGGTCGCAGAAGAGATGCCGGGGTGAGGTCTGGCCCGGCAACAGGCCAAAGGGTCGCTGACCGGCCCAGGCTGTGTGAAAACTCAATAGCATCCCACCTGCAAAGATGGGGGTTAAATACAGTGTCATGCGCGACGGTACGGCCTTAGAGACCTCAATGTGTCACAAGAGATGTACTTGGTCTAACTGGTATTTTGTGCCACTAAAAACGATCTCAGAGGGTCATTATTGAGTTTTCACACAGCCTCGGCCAAAAAGCGGAAGTAATGACTCAGAAGCCGCTTGGTCTGCTGCGTGGGGCAAAAGCGGGCATTGAAGAACCAGAGTTACTCCGCTGCTTCCAGCACTAAGCAGACCTGAGATTATTATCGATCGAGTCTGACCCTATCGTTTTTTGTTAGTTATTCTTTTTAGTTTGGTCCCAATTTGTCCAAGTTATTATCGTACATGGCCACCAACAATAGCTCGCTGTTGTGGTCCACACGAAACTGTCCGTAGCGCGCCAGATCATAGTATTTTCCATGGCCTTCCTGGAAAAAAAAGGCATTGGTGGCAAACTTCACCGTACCGTTGCGCACTCGGTAACGCATGAGAATTTCATCTTCTGACAGGATCTGATCCCTGTAGAGATGCTTGAAAGAACCAATACTGCGTTCATCGAGATTGACTACAACATAACCGTCTGACGCAGCCACATTACGGCGCCAACGTTTGTATTCTTTTGTCTTGGGTAAGGCATTATTCACTTCATTGGCTAGACGAAAACGCAGGGCCATGTAGTCACCCTGCATCAGAGAACGCGGATCCACGGGTGCAAGATCAAGATAGACAATCCTGCCCTCGGCCAGGTGTTTCTCCTTACCGGCGATAGACCAGTTCACTAGACTCAGGATGATCACCAAAGACACCAGGGCAATTTTGTTAAACATCCTTTATCTCCTTTTCTCCAGACATCATACGCAACATCAGCCAGCGACCGGCGAGCAAAACCAGACCGACAAAGAGCAAGGTCTGGGCCTTGGCCAGCAAGGTTGCATCAAGCAGGTAATAATAGGAAGAGATATAAAAAAGCAGCGACGCTACACCTAAACCAAGAAGTACACGATTACCGCCCGCGAAACCCAACAACATGATCACCATACCAACAGTAATACCCTGTGCCTCCATGGACACGGCACATAAGACCAATGCACCCAGTAAAGCCGTGATCGCCAGACGTCCGGTAAGGGCCTGACCATGACGCTGCAATAACTGCCAGACTACGTAAAGCATAACCGCACCCGCAGCCACTTCACCCATCCAGCTGGTTCCATAACTCGGACTGATTTTTGGTCGAACGTAAATCCCAGATTCCGTGACCAAACAGCGCCGTACCCTTTAGCGGAATCAGAGCCAACACTAGGCCGTAACCGATGGCCCGTATTTTTCTCATGTGTTGTGGATAACGGAATTCATTGAGCCAGATAGAGGCAGCGAGAAACATGACCACACCACTAAAGATATAAGGCGCACCTATGGAAGTAAGGGCCATGGAAAAGGCGATGGCCGAAAAAAAAGAAGAAAAGACACGATGGATGAAATTAGGCATGACTACGGCCAGTGGTGCCTGCAGCAGAGCCACCAACGCCCAACCCATTACATTGTTAGCTTTCGTTATATCGAAAATGGCCCAGACGACTAAAGCCTGCCCCGCCAGACTCACCGCCAGGGCCAGGTGCTCAAAGAAATCATTCCTTGGTATACGCAATAGGGTATAGGCACCAGCGATCATCACGCCGCCGGTGATAAATGATGCAAAGCTGCTTTCGATAATAAATTCATAACCCATGCCGATAAATCCGAGCAGGAACAGCGCGGCAAGCCAACCGGAAAAAGCCAGCATCACCTTCACATACCAGGGTGATTCCAGCTTCGTTGTTTTGGGCGCCGGTCCCTGGACCAGGCCAGCCTGATGCAACACCGCCCATATCCATTCGTTTTGTCGGTTCATGATTGCAACCCCCGATGAACCTTTCTCAGCCAGACAGCCGTACCCGTAGCCAGACCAATGACCAACAGAGCGAGAAGCAGGAAACTAATCGGGGACCAATCTTTCAACATATGCTCGGTCAGCAGCGTTACCAACACCACAATACCGGACAGACAGCCACCGGCAAGCATGAAGAGATCAGGCCTTATCCTTCGATAAATGAAATACAGTACCGCCATCCAGATCGCCCACACAATTCCGGGGTAAACATTGCCCTCTCCACGCTCGAATATGGCATGCAACACCAGCCAGGTCATGGGCACGCCACTGCCCCCCGCCAGGATGCGAATGGCCCAGGGTTTCGATAACCAACGCCTGGTTTCCGCCAAAAACTCCCAGGCGATCAGGGCAAGGGTATTAAAGCAAAAGACCACCCATAACATGCCCGTGTCGGGGGCAAGCATAAGCCAGAATACGCTCCGGAAGGCCTGGTGATATAGCACAATGGAGAGATTGATAAGCACCACCCAGACAATCCAGATCGCGGGAAAGCGCCCAATGAGTGCCCAGGGAAACATCAACAAGGCCCAGTTAAAAAACAGCTGCCAGGGATCAGCGCCGGTCTGATAAGTCTGGCCGTATAGGGCCAGCAAAACACCCAGAAAGATCGTCGCCACGAGCAACGATACTTTGCCCGCGACCTTGTGCTCACCCAGTTTCCAGTAAGCGACAATGGCCAGGACAATAAACACCTCCACCATGCCGAACTTGGCAAAACGCCCAATATCGTTCCAGTTATAGGCTACAAAGAACATGGCGGAAAAGGATAGAGACAGGCCACCGAGCCAAAGCAGGAGATGATCGATAAAGGTACGCCAGGCATTGTCATCGGGGGTGACCTTCGCTGCGGTCAGGGCGTCGCCAATCTGCTCCGTCGACATGGCTCCCTGCTCGACAAGTTTAATGATCTGGTTGCGGGGTGAAATCATAGTTTGGTTTTCGACTACAGATTATTCTTATTCATTATATGCGCCTAACGCTGCCTTCAGCGGAGCAGGCGCGTTAGCGACTGTATCCGCTGTAAGGCATGGTTAGCCATTCTTCTCTATGTTGTACCAACCGGTCGAAACCACAACAAGCACAACCACCCATAAAAACCAATATTTAAAAAACCTCTGATACCTGATAATCATTGTTAACGGTAAAATAAATAGCAGCGCAAGTGGCGCCATAACAGAAGTTAAAATGATGGCATAAACTCCTGTTGCAATATTCCAACCAGAGTCAAATCCCATTCCAAAACCAACCCCAATCAGGGCCAAATATGGAAATACTGGCACAAGAATAGCGATTCTTATTGCATAGAAAGCCACTTCCCATACAATCACCGCTGCATTCACTTATTTATCTCCATATGAACAAGCATCCATCTTTAATCAGTGCATTGCTTAAACAAAAGCACAGAAAAACTATAGTCTTATTAGTCAATATTCTACTTATTGGCTAACATCTAAGCATTTATCTGTTGTGCGCAGTTCAGCATGACGGATAAATGTCTGTTGGACTGAGCCGATTCTTGCACGGCACTCTACTTTAATAGGGGATTGTTTTTTGGACTAAACAGCACTTGATGGCCGGTGATAGGTTGTGATCGCGTTTTCATCCATATACTCCCTGTTCAGCACCGCAACTCCCCTTCACTTAATGGGGCTTTCTACCCTTTTTACCCGATTTTCATTCAGCTTGCACCCTCCAGGTCGCAATCGTCCATAAGCAAGCCGTAGCCTGCCCAGTATCCTTCCTCTTATCTCACCCTCACTATAGGGTCACCCTCCCTCATAGCGTCTGGGCAGTATGTACGCAATGATCTTGAGCTGTCCCTCGTGACACGCTGGACAGGGGTAGCCGACAAAGATCTGTTCTGTTGCCGTCCCGGCCTCGCCTTCACTCTCTTGATGTATTGCCATCACTTCCCTGATCTGACTCAGACACCTTTTTCGGCAACTGTTCGCCAGGTATCCAAAGTGGCGGATACGCATAAAACCCTTGGGTAGGATATGGAGCAGGAACCGTCTGATCAGCTCTTCGGGTTTTAGAGGGAGGGTTTTGCGTTTGTCGTGGTCCCGGTAATCTTTGTAACTCAAGAGTACTTTGCCTTGGTCATTCACCCCCTGCAGTCGATGGTCACTCAGTGAAATGCGGTGGCTATAACGGGCCAGGTAATCGATCACCGTGGTGGTGTAATGGAGACAGGGTTTGCTGTACACCACCCACTCTACGCCCATGAGTTGGTTCAGGGTCTCCTTAATCTGTTGGGTATTTTTCAGTCGGGGCAACTCACCGCTATCAATGCTGTGTCGTAACCGGCTGATAAAGCCTCCTCTAAAGTGGCGGGAGAGGGCTCTCACCGGAAACAGGTAGTCACCTTTAACGCCCTGCCAATGACCGCCGTAACCCAATGCACCTCCGGGCACCAGGCAGTGAAGATGGACATGACGAATCAGACTCTGCCCCCAGGTATGAAGTACCGCCACCATGCCCATACGTCCCTTCAGTCGTTTATTGCCAAAGGTGTTCAGCGTACTCCAGGCAGACTCAAACAGCAGTCCATACAACTGCCTCGGTTGGATGGCTATCCAGGGGTTGAGGAGATGCGGCAGGGGAAACACCAAGTGGTGATAGGTCACCGGCAGAACATTGGCCTGTTGTTTCGCACTCCACTCTTCAGTGGCCTTTCTTTGGCAGCGCGGGCAGTGGCGGTCACGGCAGGCGTAGTAGAGTATTTGCCGGTCACTGCAGTGGTCACACTGCAGCTTCATTCCACCCAGGGCTTCTGTTCGGCAATCGAGGATGTGATGACAGACCTGCCATTGGCGCTTGCTCAGGGGGTGCTCTTGGGCGTGAGGCTCAAGGCTCTGTTGCATGATGCTTTGCATGGTGATCTCTTTAGTCATGATCCACCTCCAGATTGGCCATCAGGTCGTGAGAGCCGCTCCCCTCATCTTTGCCGGGAACCCAGTGGACGTAGCGCAGTGTGGAGTGCAGGTCCTGATGCCCCAGCAGGTGTTGGAGTCGATGGATCGGGATACCGGCTTCCAACTGGTGGGTGGCATAGGCGTGTCGCAGGCTATGGATGCCTCCCTGTTTCTCCACCCCGCTTCACGTTTGACCCGAACAAAGACTTTCTGGATAGCACTTGCGTTCAAGGGCTGGTTAAGGAGAGGACTTGGAAATAGCCACGCTTCGGGATGGTAGTGCCGCCAGTAATCACGCAGTTGTTCCAGCAGTGTTGGCCCTAATGGCAGCAGTCGGTCTCTGCCACCTTTGCCTTGCTCGATACGTAGCAGGCCACGTTCTCCGTCAATGTCACTCACCCGCAGATGGGTCAGCTCATTGACCCGCAACCCACAGCCGTAACAGAGGTTCAACATCAGGCGATGTTTGGGGTTCTTGCAAGCGCTGAGGATGGCAGCTACTTCTGAGTGGTTGAGCAGTTCAGGTATCTGCTCTTTGCGCTTGGGCATGGGGATATCCATATCGAACCCCGGCCGTTGCAATACCTGCAGGAAGAGAAAGCGGATGCCATGAAAGGCCAGTCGACAGCTTGACCAGGCCAGACCCCGTTCTACTGCCAGATAGGTAAAGTATCGCTGAATCTGACCAGGCGTCAGTGTATCGGGAGACCGGTGATAATACTTTGTCAGCCCTTGAACGGCTTGCAGGTAACTCTCGTGGGTGCGGAGTGAGAAACCACGCACCGTCATGGCTTCGATCATTTTGTTGCGTAAGGGAGTCATTGTCTCTCTCCTTGTTGTCAGGTTCTTGATGAACCATACAAAGAGTGTTGTCGATGACTCGAAGGAGGCTACGGCCTCGGGGGTAAATGTATTGAGGGCTCCGCGAAGCGGTTTAGTTCAACAGCTGATTATATTGCCGGCACGTTTTCTGACATAACCCGCTGGCACGTTCGCTGACATAACCCGCCAAACGTTCTATACATGTTCTCTTTTATTGCCATAGTAATTTAAACTCCTATTTATCAAGGATATTTTGTAGTAAAAAATCATGGCAAAACCATCTTGGCTGAGATGGGTTTTATTGACTAGGTCAATCGCTTCCTTCGATTTCATGCAAACAGACATCCCTATTACTGTTTTTTACGAGAAGATACCTCTTTTTTAAAGCATTTAGATACTAAAGGCAAGGTTTTCGGCTCAATTAGAGCGGGTGGGGCTTTTGGTGCTCGGAGGGCGTTCTATCGCGGCTCAAGAAACCGCTCCTACAGGGATGGGAGCACGTAGGCATCAAAAAAGGCGCACGCATCACAGCGGTCACCGTCGCTTCGTCCGAACGGAAGTAGCCACCGATGTCGGCAGGCTCTCCCTGTACTGCAAGCATCTCTTCGATGATCTTCGCCTCGTTGGCCTCAAGCGCCTTAGCCAGCTTGGCGAAACGCTCCTGCAGGCCGGCATCCTTGGTTTGCGCAGCCAGCGCCAGGGCCCAGTACATCGCTATGTAGAAGTGGCTGCCACGGTTGTCCAACTCACCGCACTTACGTTTGGGTGACTTGTCGTTGTTCAACAGGTTGCCGGTGGCCTCATCCAGTGTATCGGCCATAATCTGCGCCTAGGCGTTACCGGTGAGGTTGCTCAGGTGCTCCAGGGAGGGTACCAGTGCGAGGAACTCACCGAGGGAGTCCCAACGCAGGTGGTTCTCTTTCAGTACCTGCTGGACATGCTTGGGTGCAGATCCACCGGCACCGGTCTCGGTCTATTATGTATCAGTATAATAATACTGATACATATACTTTGTGCTATTATACTCATACATTTATCTATCTATTGTAATAGTATAGGCATACTAATGGGCGTCAAAGAAACCGCAAGATTTCAATACGAGCGCATAGTTGATAGCGTAGCAGTGGGTGCGCGCAACCTTCACAGACCACGAAAAGAGGGATGGCTTCGCACCGTAAGGAAGGCGCTCGGCATGTCTGGTCAGCAGCTCGCCCGGCGCCTGGGTGTCACTAGGGCAACGGCATTACATGCCGAGCGAGCTGAGCTCGATGGGGCAATCACCATCAAGAAGATGGAGCAGATGGCTGAAGCCATGGGGTGCCGGTTTGTGTACGCTGTTGTGCCGGACAAGCCCATCAGGGAGATGCTGAGCAAACGGGCATACGATAAGGCGATGTCTCTCGCACTGAGGACTAGTGGTCACATGGCCCTGGAGGATCAAGCACTGACTGACGAGCGGTTTATGTTTGAGGTGAAGAGCCTGCAAAAAGACCTTCTTGAGAAGCGTCAATCCAGCTTATGGGATGATGCCTGAAGTGTTTGAGTATCCAGATGGCGCCACCCCACTAGATCCAGGCGCACTGGAGGGGCTCAAGTTCCCGCATGTGGAGACCAGAGGAGATCTCGACCAACTGGAGCAGGCGAATATTCAGGAAGGGCTACACTGGCTTGAGAGGCACAAAGATCCAGACATCCTCAGTGTTCACTTTGCCTGCATGCTACACGGCAAGTTATTTGGTCAAGTCTGGGACTGGGCCGGTCATATTCGCAAGAGAGAGCTAAGTATCGGTATCGACCCGCTGCAGGTAAGTCCACAATTGGCGCAGCTTCTTGGTAACGCGCAATTCTGGATCGATGAGGGCGTCTTCCCTCCCCTGGAGATAGCCTCGCGACTGCACTACCAACTTGTCTACATTCATCCTTTCTACAATGGCAATGGAAGGCATGCACGCATATATGCCGATGCTGTTCTCCAGAAGCTTTGTGGTGTAGATCCAATCGACTGGACAAAGGGCGTGAACCTGCAGAAGGAGAATGACATCAGGGCGCAATATATCCAGGCGCTCAGGGATGCTGATGCTGGGAATTATGCTCCGCTTTTTACCTTCACTGGAGCGGCTCTGGACTAATCGAAAATTGCTTTATCCAGCTTCTCTGGAATTTCAGGGCTAATGTCATTAAAGCGCAGAACACGTTTTCCTTTATGATCAGAGAGAAACTCCTTTGCATCATCCTCTGTCGCCAACGGAATTAACTCATGGCCCATCGGTCCTAAAACATCGGAGCCGATAACGTAGTAGGCTTTGCGGGCATCGATCAATTTAAGGCTGTAGTACTCTGTCACCCCGGTTAGGATGATATTTTCCGCCTTATCTCCAGGCGCCCATTTGGGCATATTGTGCAGATATTTAAAAAGATCCTTAGCACCATCAAAATGATGGGCATGGCCATCCGTGTAGAGCACCGTTGCCACCCACTCGGGATACTTTGCGACAAACATCCCACAGACCGGACAGGTATCATTTAGACCGGGCTTAGGTAGCGCAAGAGGATCTGAAAATATCGGATGAGAGAAAACGATAGCCAAAACAATCAGCGTACTTTTTATACGGTTAACCATTGTATTTATCCTGCACAGATGTGATTGCGTGCGGAGCAAAAATATTGATAACCCACATGCTTTGCTCCGCACCTTACTCTCTAACTATTTTTTCCCATCTTCATCTTTCATCATCTTTTTACGCCGCTCGCCACGACGTTTTCTGATCATCATCGTATCGTTGGCCATATCCAGGTATGACGTACGCAGGGCATCGTCAAAAGTGGCCGGCTCACCACCGTTTGCTGCCTGTTCCTGTTTTGCAGCATCCGCTGATGAAAATGCCATTTTGCTCTTCTTGGTCATGGTACCTTTCAGCTTTGAGCCGATCAGGTAGGTTGCCTTATCAACTTCCACCAGCGGTTTTATTTTCTTGGCAGAACCAAAATCAGCGGCGTAGATGGCTTTGGGAATACGATCAAGATTCAGCGACAAGCTAATTGCCAGACAGTGGATAGAGCAGGTACCGTCGGCCAATCCATCTTCGTAGTGAACAAGGTGACGACTATGATGCCACTTGGTACGGCTCATTCCGCAATAGGGGCAGCGAGGATACTTGGTAAGTTCATCCTCAAGCGGATTGCTATCCGGACCTGTTTTCGGGATGAACTGCAGAGGTGTGCCATCACCTTCACACTTTTGCCCGGTCGACTTAACCCAGCCTTTACCTGGAATCATCGCGCCAATATTTGAACTTGCAGATGTTACACCAGCAAATCCACCTAAGCCGACAGCTGCAAGCATTTTCATCATCTTTCTACGATCAATGTTGTTTTCTTCACTCATGTGAGTTTACTCCTTGTTTCGAGGTACTATTTTTGAAGCGTAAATACAATAACTGACTCTGCACCAAAATCCTGAAAACAACTTCGATAGAAATAAAGTTGCATTTGTAGGAGCGAACTTGTTCGCGATTGACTCCGGGGCCTGTTCTTCGCGAACAAGTTCGCTCCTACAGTCGACTTCAGGATTTTTGTGCAGAACCACAACATAAAATTACTCTCCACCTAAATTTTCGTGCCGCTGTTTTCACAATGTCACAACAATGATGTGACAATATCTTCGAGAATCTCCGCTGACACTTCTCCGATTATTCTCATGTGTAACTCCCCCTTCCTGTTGATAATGAAGGCGGAGGGTAAAGATGAGACTGAGTAGGCTTTTGCAGTCTCGCCACTCTTGTCCAGCAAAATATTGTATGAGAGATTGAGATCCCTGATGAAGTCGACAGCGACTTCCCGATCTTGCTTGATATTAATGGCAACAATCCTGAGGCCCTCCTCACCATACTGATTAAAGAGGTTTTCGAAATCACGCATCTCATGTTTACAACTCGGGCACCAGTCAGCCCAGAAGCTGATGAGTACCACCTGCTGTTGATAGCGCTCCGGATAGTGGATTTCATTTCCTTCAATATCAGGCAGGACAAAACTCGGGACTGGATCCCCCTTTCCCATTAGGGGAGTGTTATCGCTGCAGGCGGTTAGCAGGCTTACCATCACAAGCAGGGTAAGTAAGAAAATGCTTTTTCTAAGTGCCGTTTCAACTACCACCAGACACTCCCCATCGTCAGGTTTGACTGCCAAACCACCCATGCAGATAGCGCATAAAACACGGTGAACATAACGAGTGCACTGAAGGCCAGCCTGGGAAGATCCGCTTCTACTGCGCGAGTGAGGCTTGGCACTCCTTTCCACACCGATACAACACTAGCCGCCAGTGACAGTGCGGTAGCTAAAAAAAGAGGGATATATAAAGCATACCCGGCGTAGCCGTGCCCGGACTTGAGAATACAGAATGGACAATGGTGGTGAGGATGTTCGTAGATGTAGAGGGAGAGGTAGGAGACGATAGAGACCAGCGCACCGATAAATGCACCAGCACTCGCTAACGCAAATAGGAACCCGCCGCTTTTTCGGATCAGTGTCCAGCTACCGCTGACCATCACCACCAACCCTGAACCATAGAGTACGAGGACAGCTTGCTTGGGTGACAGGCTGGATACCTCTGCAGCTACGCCCTCCGCATCAACTGAAAAAAGCGAACCGCAGCAAGAAGTGATGACATCCGGATCCATCTCAAGAAAATAGTTCAGTTGTAGATAGAACTCCGCCACCACCATCGGCGCCATCAGTAGTAGTAAGGTGTATTTAATTTTCACCAGTGGATAATCAATACCTTTGTTATCCAGGTAATTGAGCGCAAGCCAGATGGTGCCACTGAAAAATATGGCTATCTTCAGGAACAGTGTCGGCCATCCCCAGATGTTGACATTCAGAACGCCGGTCGCACACATCGCCCCGACGAATTGACCGGACATCGATTCAGCATTGTAGACAAACAGAAGAAGAGAGATAAGCTCAGAGGATAGTGCCCAGAAAAGGAGGGTGGAGATCAGGTAGGTACGCCTCTCCATGCGCAGCTGCCTCTCACTTCCACTTGTTATGTCCCACGCCATTAAGAGTTGAATGGCAAAGGCAGATACCAACAGCATCATCAGTCCAATGACAGCTGAGACCAGGATCAGGGCAAGTATGGCGGGATTAAGCAACATACCTATCCCTTCTGTATCTGTCCGTCACGCATATCAACAATCCTGTCTACCACGGGAGAGTTAAAGACGAGTGGGTCATGACTGGTAATCAGGATCGTCTTACCCGTTGATTTCAACTCTTCCAGGTAGCCCATAAACTCCTGAGAGAGCCGACTATCTAGATTTGCTGTAGGTTCATCAGCGATAAGTATCTTCGGCCTGTTTATTAGCGCCCGGCAAATTGCCACTCGTTGTGACTCTCCCCCTGATAACCATTCCACCGGGTTATCCATGACACGCTCCAAACCAAAGTGCGCAATCAGCTTCTGTGCAGACGTCTTTAGTGTCTTGTGGTCAACGCCGAGAGGATAGGCCGGCAGCATGATATTTTCCAACACGCTGAGCCCTTGAATCAGATTGAATTTTTGGAAGATAAATCCAAATGTATGCCGCCGTATATCCGTCAGAAACCTTTCAGGAAGACCTGACAATAGCTGTCCATCGAGGGTAATACGGCCGGAGGTTGGGCGTGAAAGGCAACCGATCATCGATAACAGGGTTGTTTTTCCGGAACCACTAGCCCCCTTAAGACATGTCACCCTCTCCGGCTCCAGGGAGAGGGTGAGATCACGGATCGCCCGGAACTCGTTATGTCGCCCCTGGTTGAACACCTTGTTTATGTCACTCAATACGATTGTCATGATTTTCAGCGCATGATCGCATCGGGATCTGTCACCGATGCTTTCCAGATCGGAATGATAGTGGCCACCACATAGGGAAAAATGGTGAAGAAAAAGAGAGTGGCAACCTGGAGACCATCGATAAACGGTACCAGCCTGAATTGCGGGTAGAGAGTTGCCCAACCTTTTAACACCGGTTCAAACAGCACCGCAGAGCTGTAGAACACATGGAGATATGCGGCCACATAGCCGAGGATAAATGCACTGAGAGAGATGATCGCCCCCTCCCAGAATTTCATGCGCAAGACATCGCCTGTTTCCCAGCCTACCGCTTTCAAAATACCTATTTCGCGCTTCTCTTCAGCACTCAATCCTGAGGCCTTATCCCAGGCAAATATAATAAAGGCCAAAACTGCGCCGGCCAGCAGTACAAAAACAATCCCCTGGCGCCATGAAAAGATACTGCCGTAGGTGCGTAGAATCTCTTCCCGTAAAATCGGGCGGGTATCAGGCAGCTTCTGTACCAGCTTTTCGGCCACTTTCCTCACTTCCCGTGGGTTTCGCACCGATAGGACGATATCGGTAAACTGCCCCTCAGGCACACCGGTCATCACCCGATAGGCTTTCTCAGCCATCAACACCATATCTGTAGTGACCAGTTCCGACGCTTCATCCAGTAGCGCTTTTACCTGGAATGAATAGGTATTGCCGTTGTCAGCACGAAAGGAGAAGTAATCGCCGATACCGATACCTTGAGTACGTGCGATACCGGCACCGATCACCACCTCTGCTGTTGTCAGCTGCAGCTCCTCTTTGGCCATGACGGTGTAGTTCGCCTTAACAGTGGGATCATAAAAGTATCCCCACAGACGCCCTTTTTTGCTGACGACCCCGCGTATCTCTCCTATTTTATCCAGATAGTCTGAAGGTATCAGGCATGACGGCCCGCTACCGTACGCTGAACAATTATTTCAGGCGACTGCTGCAGAATAGTTTCTGCTTCCTGGCGCAGTGCATGGGTGAACAGCATGACGGAAGCCAGCATAAACACGATCATGGCATAGACCAGTAGCAAGCCAAGGTTCTTGCCCTTGCGCCGCAGTAGGGAAGAGACGGTGTAGTCCACCAGATACGCCTGTTTCCGAATAAATACCATCATCGCAACAGCCCCGCGGGTGGTGAAATCAGCGAGCCGGATGGGAAATGGTCAAGTGAAGTGGGATGATCCTGAAAAGCGGCATGCCTGTCGGCCTGGGTGACATGGCGTGTATATCGCGCCTCGGTGAAGAGCGCGAGATCGCTGATCCCCAGCCGCCCCACCAGTGCGGTGCGCGCCTGCAGAGGTTGGATCGCTGAATGTTGTTGATCAACTGCATCCACGGCAGTCAAAGCTATCGACAGGCAGCCGATGCTTAGGAACAGCAAGAAAAGAGTGGATTTGCGCATGCCTGATTTGAGTGAGATAGGTCACAAAAAGCTTAACGATGCGTCATAAACTAGATGCCTCCCCCAAGGCCCGCATTGAGCATTCTCAAGGGAATGATTACTAACCGATATTCCTGGGTATTATCTATTAAAAAATAGGCCATATGCCTCATTGGCAAGTTAAATGGCACAGATAAAACACTCAGGTTATTAGGGCCTGTTAACACTATGCGAATATCCATCGCCATTCTGAAAATAATGGTCGCACCCTGCGCATGTGGCCTGTTGACTGTCACTTCGCAGTTCACGAGCAGCAGTCAATAAAATCGTCCTGCTTGGCGCTTGCAGGCATCTGGTGTCATGCGGTTTTTCAGCTGCAGTTCCTCTCTTCTCCCCAACACTCTATAATTGGTGGTTTTTTCAACGCCGGATCACCTCCCATGACCACCATCGATCGCACCGAACAACTCAAATCCCTGCTGCAGGAGCGTATCCTGATCCTGGATGGTGCCATGGGGACCATGATCCAGCGTCACAAGCTGGATGAGGCGGCCTATCGTGGTGAGCGTTTTTGCCGACTGGCCATCTGACCTGAAGGGCAACAACGACCTACTGGTACTGACCCAGCCCACCATTATCCAGGGCATCCATGAGGAGTATCTGGCGGCCGGTGCGGATATCATCGAGACCAATACATTTGGCGCCAACCGCGTCTCCATGGCCGACTACGGCATGGAGGAGTTGGCCTACGAGATGAATGTGGCGGCGGCACGGCTGGTACGCAGCGCCGTGGACAAGTACACCACGGACGACAAGCCACGTTTTGTCGCCGGCGGTCTCGGACCGACCAACCGCACCGCCTCCCTGTCACCGGACGTCAATGACGCCAGTGCCCGCAACATCACCTTCGACCAGTTGGTGGATGCCTATAAGGAGGCGACTCGCGGGCTGATCGAGGGCGGTGTGGATCTGCTGCTGATCGAGACCATCTTTGACACCCTCAACGCCAAGGCGGCAGTCTTCGCCTGCGAGCAGGTGTTTGAGGAAGACAACCTGCACCTGCCAGTCATCATCTCCGGCACCATTACAGATCAGTCCGGGCGCACCCTCTCCGGCCAGACCACCGAGGCGTTCTACAACAGCCTGCGCCACGCCAAGCCGCTGGCCATGGGTCTAAACTGCGCCCTTGGGCCGGATCTACTACGTCAGTACCTGGAGGAGATGAGCCGGGTCTGTGAGACCTATGTATCGGTCTACCCCAACGCCGGTCTGCCCAACGAGTTTGGCGAGTATGACCTGGACGCCCTGCATATGGCCGAGTATATCGGCGAGTGGGCCGACAGCGGCTTTCTCAATATCGTCGGCGGCTGCTGCGGCACCTCCCCGGCCCATATCAAGGCGGTGGCTGAAGCCGTCTCAGGCAAACCTCCTCGCAAGCTGCCTGATATCGAATCCGAGTGCCGCCTCTCCGGTCTTGAGCCACAGAACATCAGCGAAGAGTCACTCTTCGTCAACGTCGGCGAGCGCGCCAACGTCACCGGCTCAGCCAAGTTCAAACGGCTGATCCTCAACGAGGAGTACGACGAGGCGCTGGAGATCTGCCGCAGCCAGGTGGAGAACGGTGCCCAGATCGTCGACGTCAATATGGATGAGGCGATGCTAGATGGTGTCGCCGCCATGCAGCGTTTTATCAATCTCTGTGCCGGTGAACCCGATATCACCAAGGTGCCGGTGATGATCGACTCCTCAAAGTGGGAGATTATCGAGGCGGGGCTGAAGTGCGTGCAGGGCAAGGCGGTGGTCAACTCCATCTCCATGAAGGAGGGGGAAGAGAACTTCATCCGCCAGGCGAAACTCTGCCGCCAGTATGGCGCGGCTATTATTGTTATGGCCTTCGACGAACAGGGCCAGGCAGACACCCAGGCGCGCAAAGTGGAGATCTGCAACGTGCATACAAGCTGTTGACCGAAGAGGTGGGCTTCCCGCCGGAAGATATCATCTTCGATCCCAACATCTTTGCAGTCGCCACCGGCATCGAGGAGCACAACAACTACGGTGTCGACTTTATCAAGGCGACCCGTGAGATCAAGGCCGCCTGCCCCCACGCACTGATATCCGGCGGCGTCTCCAACGTCTCCTTCTCATTCCGTGGCAACAACCCGGTACGCGAGGCGATTCACGCGGTATTCCTCTACCATGCCATCCAGGCCGGTATGGATATGGGTATCGTCAATGCCGCACAGTTGGCGGTCTACGATGACCTGCCCAAAGAGCTACGCGATGCGGTGGAGGATGTAGTACTTAACCGCGATCCGGAGGCGGGAGAGCGGCTGGTGGAGATCGCACCCAACTATCTCGGTGACGGTAGTGCCGCCCCCAAGGTCGAGGATCAGGAGTGGCGTAGTTGGCCGGTGGGCAAGCGACTGACCCACGCCATGGTGAAGGGCATCACCGAGTACATTATCGAGGACACCGAGGAGGCGCGGCAACAGTCGAATAAAACACTGAAGGTGATCGAAGGTCCGCTAATGGACGGGATGAACCGGGTCGGTGATCTGTTTGGTGCCGGTAAGATGTTCCTGCCCCAGGTGGTAAAATCGGCGCGGGTGATGAAACGTGCCGTGGCCTACCTGGAGCCCTATCTTGAAGAAGAGAAAGCGGAGTGCGGTGCCCGGACCCGAGGGAAAATTCTACTGGCGACAGTAAAAGGCGACGTCCACGACATCGGCAAGAACATCGTTGGCGTGGTACTTCAGTGTAATAACTACGAAGTGATTGATGCCGGCGTCATGGTGCCCGCCGACACCATCCTCAAGATGGCCCAGGATGAGCAGGTGGATATCATCGGCCTCTCCGGCCTGATCACCCCCTCTCTTGATGAGATGGTGCATATCGCCAAGGAGATGACTCGCCTCGCATGACCCAGCCCCTGCTGATCGGTGGTGCCACCACTTCCATCGCCCACACGGCGGTGAAGATCGAGCCTGAGATCAGTACGCCGGTAATCTACGTGCCGACGCCTCCCGCGCTGTGGGCGTCGCCTCCAGCCTGCTGTCAGAGGAGTTGCGAGATGAGTTTGCCGCCAAGACCCGCGCTGAGTACGAGACGGTTCGCGAACGTCGTGCAAGCAAGAACGAGGCACGCAATCTGATTGCCATCGAAGCTGCTCGTGCCAATTCGATCACTGTCGACTGGAGTGACTACACCCCACCACTACCTCAAGAGTATGGCGTACAGACCCTCTGTGATATCTCCCTGGAGGAGATCACCCCCTATATCGACTGGACCTTCTTCTTCCACGCCTGGCAACTCAAGGGACGCTATCCAAAGATCCTCGACGATACCGCCAAGGGTGAAGAGGCACGTAAGCTCTTCGACGACGCCCAAGCGATGTTGCAGCAGGTTATCGATGAGAAGTGGCTCCAGGCCAACGCTGTCATCGGCCTCTTCCCCGCCAATGCGGTAGGTGATGATATCGAGCTGTACAAAACGAGCGAAGGTAAGGAAGTGCTTACTTCCCTTCACTTCTTGCGCAAGCAGGGCAAGCAACCTGAAGGCAAGTTCAACGACTGCCTGGCAGACTTTGTCGCACCGAAAGAGAGTGGTAAAAGTGACGCCATTGGTGGTTTCGCCTGCACCGCCGGTATCGGCATCGACAAAAAGATCGCTGAATTTGAAAAGGTGCATGACGACTACTCCAGCCTTATGTTGAAAACCCTGGCAGACCGCTTGGCCGAGGCGCTGACCGAATGGCTCCACGCCAAGGTGCGCCGTGAGCAGTGGGGCTATGCCTCTGACGAGCAGCTCAACAACAACCAGCTGATCGAAGAGGCCTACCAGGCATCCGCCCCGCCATGGGCTACCCGGCAAGCCCGGATCACAGCGAAAAGGATCTGCTATGGGAACTGCTCGACGCCGAGAAAGCGACCGGCATCTGGCTCACCGAGTCCAAGGCGATGGTGCCCACCGCCGCCGTCAGCGGCCTCTTCTTCGCACACCCGGAGGCACGCTACTTCACTGTTGGAAAAATTGCCAAAGACCAGGTGGAAGCCTACGCCGAGCGTAAAGAGGTACCACTGGCCGAAGCGGAGAAGTGGCTATCACCCAATCTCGCCTATGAGCCGTGGAGTAGCAGCACCCGACCTAGGAACCTCTGAACAACTCATGGCCTATTGGTGTAGAAGCGGTCTCTTGGACCGCGATCGAATACCCATCGCGCTTCGGGAAAGCGCTCCTACATAACCCCCACAAAATCTCCGGTTGACCTCCTTGCCTGGAACCAATAAATTTGCGCCATAACAAGAGAGCGCGATCCACCGAGGAGAAACCATGCTTAAACCCGGCGACAGGGCCCCCGGATTTGAACTGCCGAATGCCGACCTTGAAGTGACTCAATCGGCCGACTATATCGGCAACAAGAATCTGGTGCTCTACTTCTACCCCAAAGACGATACTCCAGGCTGCACTATGGAGGCGACCGACTTCTCTGATCTGGTGGATGGATTTAAGGCTCTGGATACCGAAGTACTCGGTGTCAGCCGCGATAACTGCCTAAGCCACGGTGAGTTTCGCGACAAACACGGACTATCCATTGATCTGCTGGCGGATATCGAAGGGATACTCTGCGAAGCCTATGATGTCTGGCGTGAGAAAGAGGCCCATGGTAAGAAGCGTATGGTGATCATGCGTTCCACCTTTATTATCGACAAAGAGGGAGCTATTCGCCACGCCCTCTACGATGTGAAACCGAAAGACCATGCCGCCGAGATATTAGAGTTGGTGCGGTCACTCTAAACCTGCGAGAAGGTGTTGTTGTGAGGTTAAGAGACAAAACCCTTAAGCTTCCACCACGCCTTGTGGTATTTTTTTATCCGCTCCAGATCCCTGTCCGTCACCGAGCTCAATCTTAGAATATTGATATTGTCTTCGATATCCGCTTTTTTGATTTTGCATGCCAGCTCATTCTCCAAAACCCGTTCAAGGTAGATCTCATAATTCTCACCCTCCCCCTTGGTGAGACTCTGTACCGCGTCAACAACGGTCGCAGGAATCCCCTCATCCAACAGATCAGCAGCCTCTAGATCGGAGTCTTCCAGTGCATCGTGGAGCAGTGCCACCGACATCTCCACCTCCGTCTCCATCTTTGCCATGATACGAAGAGGATGAAGAATATAGGCTTTACCCACTTTGTCTCTCTGTCCCGAATGGCTTTTAGCGCTATCTCAAGTGACTTTTCGAAAAGGTTCATACACCCCTCAGTATTTGGCAGTTTTTATCATTAGAAAACAGGATCGATCTTCCAATCGATTATGACTAAAGAGAACTCTAAATACCAAAACAAGACCTATGAAAAACCCAACCGTTCTAAAAGTTTCGGCCACCCGTCATCCAGGCTGGCTTCAATGGTCAACTTTGCACCGGTATAGGGGTGACGAAAAGAGATGCTCTGCGCCATCAGCAGTAGTCGATGACTATCCAGCTGGTCCCGAAAAAGCTGGTTCTGTTTGCCGTCACCATGAGTGGTGTCACCGACGATGGGGTGAAAGATGTGCTTCATATGTTTGCGGATCTGGTGCATACGGCCGGTGAGGGGGGTGATCTCCAGCAGGGAGAAGCGGGCGGTGGTGTATCGGCCCACCGCATAAGGCAGCTCGACAGTGGCCAACCGGCGGTAGTCGGTAACGGCTTCCTGGCGCTCCTTGCCCTCCTCTTCCAGCAGAGCGTAATCGATGTGTCCCCGATCATCGGTGTAGCCACGCACCACTGCCTGATAACGCTTCTCCACCCGTCGCGCCTCAAACTCACCAACCAGTTGTCGCGCTGCTTCGGAGTTGAGGGCAAAGAGCAGCACGCCGGAGGTGGGGCGATCTAGACGATGCACCGGGTAGACCCACTGCCCGATCTGGTTGCGCAGCCGCTGCATGGCAAACTCTGTTCCATCAGATATGCGGGTACGGTGGACCAGCATACCGGCGGGCTTGTCGATGGCGATGTAGTGCTCGTCTCGATAGAGAATAGGAAGATCGGTCATGGCGCAATAATATAGGAAGCTGATAAGTTCGGGTAAGGTTTTGCGGCAAAGCCCCTCTTGGGGTAAGGTCATCCTATGAAGGCTGATCCACTCTTATCAACGTGAAACTCCGCACCCAGATTCTGCTGTTCTCTTTCCTCTTCGCTCTGACCCCGCTGCTGTTGGCGGTGCTTATCAATCTACCGCTGGTACTGGAGCGAATGGAGCGCTTCTATCATGAAGCTCACCTGCAGAATCTGCAGGCCGATTTTCGTGATCTTGATCAGCACCTGGCGAGCCGCAACGAGATGGTGCGCCTGCTTACCAAGCTGCCGGTGCCCGGCACCATGCTCGGTAGCGAGAACCCGACTGAGGATGCCATCGTTGATCTGGCCAGGGCCCAGTACATTCACTGGATAGGGCAGATACTTGCGAACCAGCTCGATATCGTGCAGATCGTTTTCTTTGATGCCACCGGGCAGGAGCGCTTCTGGCTCGACCGAGATACCGCTGACCAGGCGTGGCAGCCCACCATGCAGCGCCCCACCCGCCCACCGGAGGAGTTTATTGCCGCTGGTCTGCAGGGGGAGCCGGGGCAGGTACTGGTCAGTTCCATTAGCCTCGACCCCGAGGCAGGGGCGGTGGACCCACGCAAGTTCATGACCCTGCGACTAATCAGTCCGATTCATCAAGATGGTGAAGGTGGTCCTGTCGGTGCCGCAATGATCAGTATCGATGTCGGTGGTATGGCGCGCTACTACCGCAATACGCTCTGGGTTCACGACAACGGAAATTTTCTCACGCAGCTGGATAAAAATAGCCCTAACAGCAACGCCTTTGACCGTTTTCCCGGTCTGGAAAAGCTCTTTTCCGGCGCCAAAGCCACTCTCTGGGAAGGGGACGGGCAGCAGATTATGTGGGTGCCGATGTTTATCACTGAACAGGCGGGAGCACTCTGGGTAGGTAGACAGGTTGATCCCTCCCCTATCGCCGAATTCCGCAATGTGGTCACCCTGCGTGTACTGAGCATCGTTTTTATTCTTATTGTCGCCACTTGGGCCGCTTCCCAGTGGCTGGCGCGACGCGCCAGCCGGGTCAGCCATGAACTCACTGATGGCATTCAACATATCCTTGAGCACGAAGAGGCGGTGGCGTTCAACTGGACCAGCTCTGAAGAGCTGAAAACCCTGGGGGAGAGCCTCTCCCGTCTGGCAGCCGAACATGGTCGCAATACCCGCAACCTGCGCGCTCATGCCAGAGAGCTGGAGGAGTCGAACCGCTATAAATCTCAGTTTCTTGCCAATGTCAGCCATGAGTTACGCACACCGCTCAACTCCATCCTGCTGCTATCAAAGCTGCTGAGTGGAAAAAACAGCGGCCTCGGCCTTGAACAGCAGAAACAGGCAAAGGTAATCAATGAGGCCGGCACCGACCTGCAGACGCTAATCGACAACATCCTCGACCTCTCCCGTATCGAGGCACGCCGCACTGAGTTCAACTTAGAGAGCATTGAACTAAGCGTTATGCTAAAGGGTTTAATTGAGCTGATGCAGCCGCAATTCGATGCCAAGGGGATCGAATTGCGGCTGGAGATTTTGCCCGGCGCACCACAACGTGTGATCTCCGATCCTGACAAGGTCCGGCAGATACTAAAGAACTTTCTCTCTAACTCAGTCAAATTCGCTGACGGCGGCGATGTCTGGATAAGGCTGGCGGCGGAGGGCAAGAGCGACCTCTGTGACTGTGAGCTGCGCATCAGCGTAGAGGATGACGGCATCGGCATCGCCAAAGATAAGCATGATCAGATTTTCGAGGCATTCAAGCAAGCGGAGGGCTCCACCAACCGGCGTTACGGCGGCACCGGCCTGGGGCTTAGCATCAGCCGCCAGCTGGCCCATCTGCTAGGTGGAGAGATCACCCTGGAGAGCCAGGAGGGAGTCGGCAGCACCTTCTCTCTACTGCTGCCGCTGGAGTTTGAGCGTGGCCAACTGACAGAGCGAGCCGAGGTCCATCGTGAACAGGATAAGTTACCAGTAGTATCGAGCGAACCTCCACCCGCCAACTTCGGGGGGCAGCAGGTGCTGGTTGTAGATAACAGTGTACAGAACCTGCTTATGATTACCCCGTTGCTTGAAGGCTGGGGCCTGAGGGTAACGGCAGCAGCGGATAGCCAGGAGACACTGGAGGTGCTGGAGGATGACGGCCCCTTCTCCCTGGTATTGGTGGACATCATAATGCCCCACTCCGAAGGCTGTGATACGATCAGCTGTATAAGAGGTGAGGTACAGCACCAGCGGCTGCCCATCATTGCTCTGATCAGTGAAGCCGATGCACAGTCGCCCTGCCTCACAGCAGGTGCAGATAACATCATCACCAAGCCGATTGAGCCGAAGCTGCTGAAAGAGGCCATCGCACAACATCTACACGAAGAGGATGGAGACTAAACAACATGAATCGCTATACCGGGTTCAAACTCCTGATCGTAGACGATCACGAGCATAATCTCTTCACCCTGCGTACCCTTGTGCAACAACACATGGACGTAGCGATACTGGAAGCCACATCCGGCCAACAGACGTTGGATATCGCCCAGGCAAACCACGACATCGATCTCATCATACTCGATGTGCAGATGCCGGAGATGGATGGCTTTCAGACAGCTTCAATGCTGAAGATCCGTAAGAAAACCCGCGACATCCCCATTATCTTCCTTACCGCTGCCTTCAAGACTGAAGAGTTTCAGCAGAAAGGCTATGACGTCGGCGCGGTGGACTACCTGCTTAAACCGATCGACGACAACCAGCTGATCAACAAGATCAGTACTTACTTCCGCCTGATAGAGAAAGAGCGTGAGCTCAATCTGGTGTTGGAGCAGAAGGTCGCTGAGCGTACCGCTGAGCTGGCCCAGGCAAAACAGCACCTGGAGAACATCATCGACTACATGGGCGAAGCACTGCTGGTGCTCAGTCCGGACGGCAAGATTATCGAGGTAAATCCCGCCTGCTGTCAGATGCTGGGATACACTGAAGAGACGATGCAGGGAATGGGCATCGGTGACATTTTCGAAGAAGAGGAGGATGAACAGGCAGGTGCCTTTATGGGTATTTGGCTGGAGGCGCTGATCCGTGTCGGCGCATTAAGCAAGATTGAGGCGCGCTTCATTACCAGTGACGGCCGCAGGGTGCCGATCCTCTTTTCGCGTACCGCGATAAAAGATGAAGCCGGTGAAATCAGTGATATTATCTGCATCGCCAAAGATATGAGTGGATATATACGCCAGGAAGAGACAGCGGTGCAGTAGGAAGCGCTTGTGCGCGACCTTAGCTGGAGAGAGATTCAGGAGTAGATGATGAATGACACCACCGAACCCACTGAGGGTAATGAAGATACAACGCTAACTGCCAATGCGCTGAAAGCGATGGCCCATCCGTTGCGCTGGAAGATACTCTGTTCGCTTGGCGATGCAGAGCTCTCCGTTGGAGAGATCGTGGAGCGCACCGGCACGTCCCAGAGCAATATATCCCAGCATCTCGAGCAGCTGCGTAACAAGAATATCGTTGTCTCCCGCAAAGAGGCCAACCGTATTTACTACCGCATCCGCAACGGTCAGCTCCTTACCCTGATCGGTACGATGCGCACCGTACTCTGTCCAGCCAATCTCGATGATCGCTACCCGTTCGACGGCAGCTGACAGAAGAGAGAGCCCATGGCCTGATAGATGACCCCGGCTGATTACTATCAGGCGCAGCTGCTGCGTGGTGATATTGAGGCGGATCCATCCCAGGCGATGGTGATAGATCACCTGCAATCACTCTATGAGCGGCTGTTACAACCTCCAGCTAAAACACCTTACGGCCTGCTCGCCAAACTTCTGCAGCGGGGAGCAAACATAACACCAGTGAGGGGCCTCTATATCTGGGGCGGTGTCGGCTGTGGCAAAACCTGGCTGGTGGACCTGTTCTACAACCAACTCCCTTTTGACCAGAAGCTCCGCCTCCACTTTCACCAGTTCATGCGTAACATCCACCAGGAACTGGCCTCCCTCAAGTGTACAAAAGATCCTCTTGAGGAGGTGGCGAACAGCCTCGCCAAGCGCACCCGTATCCTCTGCCTGGATGAGTTCATCGTCACCGATATTGGCGATGCTATGATTCTGGCAAAACTACTGAAAGCGCTGTTTCACCGCGGCACCAGCTTAGTCACCACCTCCAATACACCACCCCACAATCTCTACAAAGACGGCCTGCAACGCAGCGGCTTTCTACCGGCTATCGAGCTGTTGAAACAACACACCGAAGTGGTAAACCTGGACGGCGGCATCGACTACCGGTTGCGTTACCTGGAGCAGGCCACCGTCTACCACACCCCGCTGGAACCGGGGGTGGACGAAAAACTGCTCGAAGAGTTCCGACATCTGGCACCGGAGAGAACGAAGGGTGCCGAGTCGATCCACATTTTTGGACGCGACATTCCACTTATGTATATCGCTGATGATGTCATCTGGTTCGATTTTATGCAGCTATGCGGGCCGCCGCGGAGCCAAGCCGACTACCTGGAGCTGGCACGCAGTTTCCATACTGTCATCATCTCCGACATACCCTGCCTTGGACCCGCCCTGGATGATGCCACACGCCGTTTTATCTATCTGGTAGATGAGTTCTACGACCGTGGCGTTAAGTTGGTAATAAGCGCCGCCGAACCACCCGAGTCCCTCTACCAGGGAGAGCGCCTCGCCTTCGACTTCCAGCGCGCAGTCAGCCGCCTGAAAGAGATGCAGTCCACCAATTATCTAGCGCGGGAGCATCGGCCGGGTTAGCACCGTGACACCGAGGGTGTGGGAATAAAGTACAATGGGGCTCATCAGAGACAACCCCAGGCAGAATTTTCCAGTGCAAGACGATATCATCGACCTACAGACCCGGCTGGCCTTCCAGGAGGACGCCCTGCAAGAACTGACCCTCACTACCACCCACCAGCAGAATCTGATCGACATGCTGCAGCGAAAAGTGCTTAACCTGGAAGAGCAGCTCCGCTCACTCGAGCCCCAAGAGGGGATGGATACAATCAATGAGAGGCCGCCTCATTACTGAGGCAAGTAAATCCACAAACAGTCTGGTCAGAGATACTTTAAAAAATGAAAAACACACTCTGCATTTACAGATTAAAAGATATCTTTATTGCCACCCTGTTATGCCTCTCTCTGACGCCGATCCATTCAGTACAGGCCTGTGGCTGGTGGGGTGATGGGGAAGTCACCCGGCACAATGATTTACTGTTTGCCACCGCCGGTGGCTCTTCATTACCACAGACCGTTACCTATAAAACATCTAAATTGCCTGGCAGGATGGGATTCGGTATCGCCGTTTCAAGCCCGGACCTGGCCATTCCCTATTTACAGGCTACCCGAGGCCAACAGATCAATCGGATAGCTGAGTTAAATGCTTTTGGATTTAAAACCGTGATTGATCTGGGAACCAAGGAGAAAACGGCACAGTTACATCGACAGGAAACTGAGACTTTAGGGATGCGTTACATCAGCATTCCTGTTGATAGTGCCATTCCAAATCAACAACAGATTGATGAGTTCACACAGAAAGTTATTGATAGCAGCAGCGACATGCTGCTGGTCTACGCACCCGATTCTGCTTTGCTGGGTACCATGTGGGCGGCTCATCGAATAAACCTGGGGGCACCTGTAGAGATTGCTATCAAGCAAGGCACACAATTAGGTATGCAAACTGAACAGATGCTGGTTCTTCGGAGTCGTTCAGCAGCAACAAAAAAATAATCCCGGTAATACCTCACCCAGTGGTCTGAGAGGGGTATTGCCAGGATTATAAGAGAGGCCCTGATTTTCCGCTTCATCCATGAGGCGGATTATTATTCACTTCATGCAGCTGTATCGGTTGCAATACTCTGCCGTTCAAACTCCATATAATTATTGGTCAATTCTGCCATGGCCCGGTAGAAGGGAAGTTCTGCCTGATCCAGGATGGCACCGCAGAGTTGTGGTATCCAACATAGCAGATGTTCACCAAGGAACATCCGTTGCACGGAGAGACAATACTCCGCGCTCTTGCGATCCTCCTGAATCCACTTGTCAGCTTCCCACTCTGCCAGCTTCTGCATGAACTCAAGTTCAACGCTAACGTGATCAGGAATACCGGTGAAACCTGCCTCATAATCGAGACCTGCTGTCTCGATAAACTTTTTCACTTCAACGGTCTTTGCCCCCCATAGACCACCAGCACCACTATCCACCTCAACAAAGATAGACTCGTGGGCTGATATATGACGACCGGGGCCAATAAACAATCGGGTAAATTCCAGTACCAATGCATCCCTTACTTCAGGTTCCGGGTCGCTATAGAATGAATCACCCAGATCTACTTCCATCTCTGAGAAGGCCCCCGACAGGCGGGGCCCCTCAGCTCCTTGATGAAGGCCTCGGTGGGCTCCTCCCGAAAAACCCTGGTCAATAGTCCATAGATTTCACTTCTTGATTTGGCGCTATCGGCCAGCTCTTTCCAGTTAGTTCCCATTTAAGATCTCCTGTTACGCTTAGAACTACGCTTAGAACTACGCTTAGAACTACGCTTTCGCGACTCTAACTACGGTATCCATCCACCGTTGCCCGCCACTGATCGGATCCGAACTGTTCGGAATAATCGAGTTGGGATGAGCCCCGTGTTTGTCCCACCGCATGTTCTTAGCATCCGGATCAGTTGCTGCATCTACAGTAGTGGGAGATTTCTTACCCGATCCATAGATACCGGAGTGCTGACGCCCCAAGTGATGTGAAATAGCAATGATGCCGGGGATGATGCCTTCGGTAACATGAGCCGTAGTGGTTATCTCACCGAGATCACTGGCCACCTTGATGCGGTCACCATCCTTGATGCCCCGAGCAGCAGCGGTCTTGCTGTTGATCCACGCAGGATTGTCATGCTTAATCTCAGACAGCCACTTGCAATGGGATGTACGAGAGTGCGTATGAACGGCTACCTTGTAGGTGGTCAGGTGCAAGTCATCCTTACCCATCTTCTGATGCTCAGGTATTGGCGTGTAGGTCGGGAATGCGGGGAAACCCTTGGCCGCAAAGTTATCTGAGTAGAAGTCCAGCAGACCTGACTTGGTGAACGAGGTGTTCGGTGGGTAGGCCTTACGTGGTGTTCCATCAATATCCTGAGCTACATAGCTGACTTGGCGCCCTCGACACCCAGATAGCCTTTGCTCTTGGCATCAGCTTCACTGACTCCGGCCTTCTTATAGTTCCAGTAGACACCGGTTTTTTCGTCGAGAATGACGCCGTCACCGGAAACGTCTGCTTTGGCTTCATAGAAACCGAAGTTGGGCTTGGCGTTCTTGTCGTGCCAAACGCCATGCTTCTTCATGTACTCGAAGCCACCGGCTTCCCTGACACCTGGAGTCATCTCGCAGGATTGGCGAACGTACTCCTCCTTGGTCTTATAGACCAGCTCAATCCCCAACCGTTGAGCCAAACCGTAGAATATCTCACCCTGATCCTTTGACTCACCCAATGGTTTGATGAGCGGTTGACGAATGTAGTACTCGGCAACCCCGGTCGGAGAGACCATATCCTCATAATCCCAGCGTTCCAGGTAGGTAACGTCAGGCAGAATGAGGTCGGCGTATTGTGACGATTCGTCATAGACGATGTTGGATGAGATAGAGAAAGGAATGAGGCTCTCATCTTTCAGTACCGCTTCCGCTTCCTTGTTGTTTCCGTTGATAAAGGCCTGGTTGTTGCAACTGGACCAATAGACTTTGGGTCGACCATTTTGGCCATCCTTGATCATCGGAAGATTCTGCTGGCTGCATTGATGGGTTGGGAATGCCGCTTCACCAGGGAACCCGTTGACGATATCGAGACCCTTTTGTACTTTGGCTTTCGGTGAGTGAGGATGTTTCCAACCGGCGCCAACACCCATGACTCGACCACCTTTTCTATCCAGGTTGTTGGTGATGGCCGCCAGCAACATTGCTGCACGTTCCTGATCTGCGCCATGATAATGCATAACGGTGCCACGATAGCTAATCAGACAGGCCGAGTTTGCCTTGGCATATCCGCGTGCAACCATCTTGATCTTGGCTGCAGGTACGCCACTCTCCTTTTCGGCAAATTCCGGTGTGAACTTAGCCACATGCTCTTTGATCGCAGCGATTTTCTCATCATCCGATGCATGATAATCCGGTGACACCCGCATGTATTTCAGGTGATCCTTGCGGAACAGTCCTTCATTCATGATGACGTTAACCATCGAGAGCATTACCAGACCATCCATGCCTACTTTGATGGGAACCCACTCAGTAGACTTTGCGGCGGTATTGGAGAGACGTACATCGAAGGTGTAGAGCGGGACGTTACGCTCAACCATTGCCCGGATCAGACGTTGTGATGTAGGGATATGGTTGGTGTGGGTCTCGAACTGGTTCGATCCAAAATTGACCACGAAATCGGTATTGTCGTAGTCCCAGTTATCATACATTCCTCCCCACAGGCTCTCCTGGCCGACCCATTTAGGTCCCTCACACACTGATGTGTGGGTGCCGATGGTATGGGAGCCGAAGGCGTCCATAAAGTCGTGCATGATTGAGGATTGGCTACCCTTATGGCGCCCGTACTGATACATGAACAGTTCAGGTGTTCCTGCATCAAGCAGAGGTTTGAGCTTGGATGCCATAAGATCCAGGGCATCGTCCCAGGAGACCCTCTTCCACTTATGTTCACCTCGTTTGCCCACGCGCTGCATCGGATAAAGTATACGATCCGGGAAATAGACCTGGTTAACACCGGCCTGCCCCTTGGCGCAGAGCTTTCCTAAAGTGCGGATAGATTCAGGATGCCCCTCAAGCTTTACCAGACGGCCATCTTCGACAAAGCCGATCATGGCGTCACGGGTCACACACTGCCAACAGGCGGAAGGAATAGCTTGGCGCTCCTTCTTCGTGGTCGGCGAAAAGTCACGGCCACCCGCCTGCAACTTGATCGACCCCGCAAGCGCGCTCTGGCTACTTCCCAAGCTACAGCCAGCGCACAGCCACTGCCTGCAGACAACTTCATAAAATTACGACGATTTAGCTTTTTCATATTAATTCCTCTCTTTATACAAGCTGTCGGGGTTTATGGAATCTCGTCCACATAGTGGTCGAGTTTGCCCTTCTTCCGCTGTGTATAGAGGGTCTTCAACATGTTGTCCGGATCGATATAGAACACATGCGGATTGGTTCCTTCCTCTGCCAGCAGTACATTGTTGTCTGTGGCCAGATTGTGCTCTTTAACCAGCTTAGACACATCACTATTAGGATCATTGAGATCACCATAGATACGTGCACGACCCTGACATGTGTTGACACAAGATGGCTCAACACCATTATCGACACGATGAGCACACATATCACATTTGTCAGCAGCCTGTTTGGTCGGGTCGCCACCCGCCTTAACGAAAGGATTGAATGAGCGTACACCATAGGGGCAGGCGTCGATGCACTTACCACAGCCGATGCACTGCTCGTTATCGATCAGAATCATGCCATCAGGCCGCTTGTAGGTACCCCCGCTACGGAAACGGATGGTCTTCCCATTAGTACCCGTAAACTTAGCGCGTTTGCCGGGGAACTGTGGGCAAATTTTCACACAGGGAGGTACACCGTCTTTTTCGTTGCCTTCACAGTGATTACACATCAGAGGCAGGAAGGCTTTCTTGGTGTTAGGGAAGGTCCCGGTGGTCTTCTCTTGGATAACCGCTCTGAAACGACCAAGAGAGACATTATTTTCAGATTTGCACGCCACGGTACAGGCCCTGCAGCCTATACAACGGCGAAGGTCCATAACCATCGCCCAGCGGGGTGCGTTCTTTTGGGCGGCCTGAAGATTTACTCCAGGGGTCACCATTGCAGCAGCACCAACTGCTGCTGTTCCGACGCCGCTTAAAAAATTGCGGCGGCTAATTTCCGGTGTTTTCTTGTCACTCATATTGCATTCTCCTGATCATTTCCTCATCCTCCACAATTATTGTTAGCGCTATAAATCTATAGGAATTTCTGACTCAATCTATCCTTTGACTCGTCAGGGCAATAAAACGGAGAAATCAATTTCTCCGCTCCGTTCATCTCCAATGACCTACTGGTAACTGGAAATGCCTGCACATCCGTGTGCAGCAGGAAGCACCGAATAATTCAGTACCTACCTAATTAATCAATTGGCTGTTTTTGTACTTTCGAGTAGCTCAATGGTCTCTTCGAAATTACCGAAGGCACCATCAAGAATGGTGATCGCATACTTCTTGTTGTGAACACCATTACCGACGCGGACAATATTAAGCAGCTCGGATCCCTTGGTGATCAGTCCCTTAGCTGCACTCAATTTCTCTTTGCTTAGATCGGCCTTCACTTCAGCAAGGAGCTCAAGAACTTCGCTCTCCAGTTCCTCTGCACCGGCGACCTCATCTGTCAGTAGCTTCTTCCAGTCGTCGAGCATTTTTCTATGCTGCTCTGTATGGCAAGCTGCACAGGTATCACCTGAGGCGGTTCTCACATCGTGCCCCCCACTCAGCGTCTTTTTCAGATGACAGGCCATGCAGTTGGTGTTGACCTCGTACATCAGGTGCGGCGCACCCGAGGTCTCTTCATCAACGGGGGTACCAGCAAGCAGAATTTTCTGATATTTGTGCTGATCAACATGACAGAGCTGGCAATCTTCCCGCACAAAATCGAGATGATCGGTTCTGTTCTTGTGTTCCACTACCGTGTGACAATCGAAGCAGTCGGCGGTATTGGGTACATGTTTGTCATGCATCAAGTCACGGTCACCAGCAGCGGCCAACAGCGTTTGACTTGTGTTGTGACACCTGAGGCACCCGTTAGAAACCACATTACCGGTCTCGATCTCACCTTGACCCTTCACCACCTCGAAGTGGCAACTCTCACAGGCCACGCCGGATTCCTGAATCGTTTGATGCGTAATCGGTTGTTTGGTGTTCGACGGATCGCCTACCGTCAACTGAGCTTGTAGAGACCGGGTGGGAATGGTGTGGCAGATGTCGCAGCGGGAGGCCCCTTCATTGAAACTGATGGATGGCCTGTTATCGAAACTGATCTGTTTGACTGATCCATCACCATTGGCCATCTTCGCTTTATCAAGCGTCGGTTTTTCAAGTTTTAGGTGGCACAGAAAGCAGATATCCTTGGGTACTTCAAAATGCTTACCTTCCGTTGTCTTGAAGTGGCAGGTATCGCAGGTGATTTTGTGGCCATCAAGGGCCTTATCGGTGAAGTGAATCTCGTGTTTAAAACGCACCTTCTCGGTAAACTGTATCTCCTTCTGCGCCACTGTTTCACGCTGGTGACAACCGGACTGCAGACAGGAGCCATCTTTGATTACCGGACGTATCGGCAGTGGCGCTTTCGGATCATATAGATAGGCGGCAAGGTGACGCAGCCCTTCATATTTTGCTTTGAGTGAACGTTTTTCGCCCGGCAAAAAGTGACAATCGATACACTCCGCCTGTTTTCCATCGGGATTATTGCTCTTGTGGTGGGTATTGCTCTTCCAGGCGTCATACTGCTCTGTCATTGTGTGGCAGCTTCCACCGCAAAATGAGGATTGTGAGGTGTAATACTCGACGCCAAAAAAAGAGACAATTAGAAATAGAAAGAGTCCGATAAGAGCAGATATAAGGCACCGACGTCTAAATATTCTTTTAGCTTCATTGTCACTAAGGCTGGCTTCACTCCCATTACTCATTGGCCTATTCCCCTTTATGAATATTGATAATTTTTTATAAAATATTATTTATTGGTCATACGAAGAAGCAAAAGATATGCCAGGCGCTTATCTGCCTGAAATAACACGAGTAAAAAATATAGTGGGGAAAATATCTGTAGATATGTCACCGATTGGTAACGTTTTAATCAAATCCGTAACCTGACCTATTTTTTAGATTGGTTTCATAATGTTACGAAAAAAAAACTCGGCGGCTGGTTACCAAAAGGTAACAAAATGGAAATTGGGGGAATATAAATTGAAAGTACACTTCACTCTTTCTCCAAAAAAGAGTAGAAATAGCATCATTGGATGTGCATAAATCACTTACGCCAAAATAATTAGACAACAGCATCCAGGGCAAGCAATGGATTTTCCATTCTTGCAAAATAAGTATTTTTAAACCTACAAGTAAGGTGTCGCCGAGGATGTTCGTTGTACTCCACAGAGAGTACTGATGTCGCAATGCAGGTACTGTGACATAACTTAGCAGTAACACTGAGAAGTTAGTTTATTGAGGAGCCCAAGTGCGATTAATTTATCTGTTACTTATCTTATGTGTTACGCCATGTAACGCCGCCAATGCAGAACCTCCTATACGCTTTGGTTTAACCGCAGTGGTGCTCACCGAAAATCTTAGATTTCTAGATCAGTGGAGCCACTATCTCGAGTCTAAAACCGGCCGTAAGGTAGAATTCGTTCAGCGGAAGTCCTATCGAGAGGTGATGGATCTATTGGAATCAGGTGGGATCGAATTTGCCTGGATATGCGGCTATCCCTACATTCAAAAAAGGACCCCCGAATCTCTGCAACTTCTGACTGTGCCTATCTATCGCGGAGCACCACGTTACCACTCCTATATCATTGTTCACCACAACAGTCCCTATAATCGCTTTAGTGATCTGAAAGGAAAGGTCTTTGCCTTCTCCGATCCGGATTCAAATTCAGGTTTCCTCTACCCACTGGCCTACATGATGAAACAAGGTGAAAAGCCAGAGCACTTTTTTCGCCAGACCTTTTTCACCTTTAATCATGCAGAGACAGTACAAGCGGTTTCTGAACAGGTCGCTGACGGTGGTGCCGTCGACTCCTACATCTGGGAATACCTTGCTATCTTCAGACCGGATATTACAGAGAGGACACGCATAATAAAGCGATCACCAAGCTTTGGCTTTCCACCTATCGTTTCCCGGATTGGGGTAAACCCAGACACTATCAAACTGATGAAAATAACGCTCGAAAACATGGATGATGATTTACTGGGCAAAGAGCTTCTAGCACAACTTAAGCTCGATGGTTTTGGTAATTATTCTGATTCACTTTTCAATGAAATACGAGCCATGGCCAACACAATCCAAAGAGTCAGTCCAATGACGTCCATGCTACCTGCTCACTAATTGCAGAAAACAGATGCCTATAATCAATCCAAGATCATGGCCACTGGCAGTAAAGCTATCACTCACAATCACAACGGTTGTTGCAGGTGTCGGCTTTATGATCGGTGCAGTGATGGTGGTACAGGATTGGAAGTTGTTTCATGATGCTTTAGGTGAGAAAGCACTGCTGCTCTCTGAATCCGTCGCTATCACAACACCCAAAGCGATGCTGCGCAAAGATCACTGGTCACTCTATGTGAGCTTGAAAAACATGGCGACCAGAACGCCTGGAACATCCGGTAGGCACGAGGTGATAACGGCGATGATACTGGACGCGGAAGGCAGGGTTCAGGCTCATCTGGATCCTGCCAATAATCCGATGGGCCTTCCCTTCTCACCGAGAAATGAAATTGAAGACAGACTATTCCAAGAAGCGATAAATACTAGAAAGCCTATTGTTATAAGCAATGGAGGTTTTTCCAAAAACGGCTTTCAAGAGGGTGTTGTTCCCATCTTTTCTGATCAAAAATATATGGGGGTCATTCGTGTTCGGCTCTCTGTTGCCCAACTATATCAAAAGGCCAGACATACAGCGGTTATCGTACTCGCTTTGATCTTCTGTTTCGTCATTATTGGCAGTGCTCTGGGCACCCTTGTTTCACGACGCATGGTCAGGCCGCTAACGGCCGTCACCCAGGGGCTGGAAGCGGTCGGTCGGAGTGAAATGACTGATTTCGATCCCATTCCGGTGAGAACAATGGATGAGATCGGTCGCCTCAGCCTTACCTTCAACCAGATCATGGTGGAGTTGGCCGAGAAAAAAATGCTGGAAGAGGAGATCGCAATGAGTGAAAAACTGGTTGCCCTCGGCCGCATCACTGCGGGTGTCGCCCATGAAGTGAACAACCCCCTTGCCGGCCTTCTGAACTGTATCGATACATTGCGTAAACACCCTAACGACAAGGAACTTATTGATCGTTACCTTCCGGTTATCGATCAGGGTCTACACAGAATAAAAGAGATCGTTCGTAATCTGCTTGTGGATCTGAAAACTGAGGAGCGCGAACAAACGGTAAGCGTTGAACAGGTCGATAAACTTTACGACTTGATAACAGCTGAAGTGGGGGATGGGAACATCGATATCATCTGGCAAAATAGTGCAGGTAAAGATCTTCAGATTCCCGGTAAGACGGAGCAGATCATCTGCAATCTTCTTAAAAATGCGGTGGAGATACTTCCCGATAACGGCAAGGTTATTTTCAACATGTATCAAAATGGCCCACACCTGGTCATTGAGGTGAGCGACAACGGACCAGGAATTCCAACTCACATTAGAAATCAACTTTTTGATCCTTTCTTTACTACCAAGAGCAATGGTACTGGATTGGGACTCTGGATAGTCTACCGCCTAGTCCAGAGCTTGGAGGGGATCATTGAGGTGACTAGTGAAGAGGGCCAAGGCACAACATTCCATGTCGCAGTACCCGTTATAAATACCAAGGCGGCCTGATGCCAAATAAGTTAGAACAAATGTCAGATAGCGATGGCTTTGGCAACTACTGTGTCCTCCTGATTGAGGACGATGAAATCATGCGCCTATCACTGGAAGACAGGCTTCGGCTCGAAAAGATCCCTGTACGTGCCGTAGCTGACATCACCTGTGCAAGAAATGAACTTGAGAAAGGTGATATCGACCTTGTTGTCACCGACATCCGTCTACCGGATGGTACGGGAATCGAGCTCTTTACCGATATGTCCCAGCACTTTCCCGGCATCCCGGTAATCCTGATGACCGCCTACGGTGATGTCTCCGATGCGGTAACTTTAGTTAAAGCCGGTGCACTCGACTACCTGACCAAACCTTTCGACATCAGTGACTTCATCACAAAAGTGGAGCACCACCTCTCCTGTATTGCGGACACTCGCCTGACACTGGGCAACTCAGATGATGACACAAACTTCAAACCGGGTAGTGGACGTCTTGGAAAAAGTTCGGCAATGCGCAAAATCGAGCGGCTGGTGGCACGTCTTCGTGAGAGTGACAGTTCGGTTCTAATCACCGGCGAATCCGGTGTAGGCAAGGAGGTGGTTGCCTCCCTGATCCATAACAACAGCCTCCGCTCCCAAGAGCCGCTTATCAAGGTCAACTGTGCTGCCCTCTCCGCCGGCCTGATCGAAAGTGAACTATTTGGTCATGAGAAGGGTGCATTCACCGGTGCGATGCAGCAGCGCATAGGGCGCTTTGAGCAGGCCCAGGGGGGCACCATCTTTCTCGACGAGATTGCCGAGGTTTCACCAGACATTCAGGTAAAACTACTACGCGTCCTGCAGGAGCGTGAGATTGAGCGTGTCGGCGGTGTGGAGTCTATCCCCCTGGATGTGAGAGTGATTGCAGCAACTCAAGTGGTTCTGGATGAATCGATGAAAAAAAATGAGTTTCGGAGGGATCTCTATTGGCGCATCAATGTCATCCATGTGGATATTCCTCCATTACGGGAACGCCGGGAAGATATCGTCTATCTTGCCAGATTGTTCGTCAGTGAACTGGCCAAAAAAGCGGGCAATTCCATTAAAGGACTGGCACGAGAGGCGGAGCTACAGCTTCTAACCATGCCATTTTCGGGCAACGTCCGTGAACTTAAGAATATTATTGAGCGAGCGGTCGCCCTGAGTGACGGCCCCTGGATTGGAGCCAATGACCTGCTTACACCTGACAGCAGCATGCATGACATTGGTACGGCCACATTAAGAGAGTCTATAGAGGAGGCCGAGCGTAGCGCTATCAATAAGGCACTGGCTGAAAATAGCGGCAAAATAAACCAGGCGGCAGACGCCTTAGGCATCTCCCGCAAAAATCTATGGGAGAAGATGAAACGCCTCAGAATTGAGAAATAGTCATAAACAGTTACCTCCCGGATAACCTGATTATGACTAGCTCCGTGGTCTCTTAAGGAGCCTGCTTCAGCCCCGGCTCAGCTCATGCACAGCTTCAACCAGAGCAGCAGCATGTTCCGGATTCACATCGGGGTGGATGCCGTGACCCAGGTTAAAGACATGGCCCGGGCCATCACCATAACTTTCCAGCACTCGCTTCACCTCTCGCGAATACGCTCCGGTGAGGAGTAGAGAACACAGGGATCTATGTTGCCTTGAAGCGCCACACGGTCACCCACCATCGCGCGGGCATCAGACAGATCAGTGGTCCAGTCCACACCCAGTGCATCGCAGCCGGTGTTGGCCATGCGGTCAAGCCACTGGCCACCGTTTTTGGTGAAGAGGATCACCGGTACCTTACGACCATCGCTCTCACGGTTAAGGCCTTTGACGATACGGCTCATGTAGTCGAGGGAGAAGAGCTGGTAGTCTCGGGGACTCAGCACGCCACCCCAAGTATCGAAGATCATCACCGCCTGCGCGCCCGCGGCAATCTGGGCATTGAGATAGCTGGTGACTGAATCGGCCACCTTGCTCAGTAGCTGATGCATCAGCTCGGGACGCTCAAACATCATGCCCTTCACTTGGGCGAAATTCTTGGTACCACTCCCCTCCACCATATAGGTGGCGAGGGTCCAGGGGCTACCGGAGAAGCCGATCAGCGGTACCCGGCCATCCAGTTCACGGCGAATGGTGCGTACCGCATCCATCACATAACCCAGCTCCTGCTCAGGATCGGGCACACCCAACGCCTTTACCGCCGCCTCGTCACGAATCGGGCGCTCAAACTTTGGCCCCTCACCTTCGGTGAAGTAGAGGCCCAAGCCCATGGCATCGGGATGGTGAGAATATCGGAGAAAAGAATCGCAGCATCCAGAGGAAAACGTTCCAGAGGCTGAAGGGTGACCTCGCACGCCAGCTCAGGATTTTTGCACAGATCCATAAAGCTGCCGGCCTTGGCGCGGGTGGCACGATACTCGGGAAGGTAGCGACCGGCCTGGCGCATCATCCATACCGGTGTCATATCCACAGGCTCACGGAGCAGGGCGCGCAAAAAACGATCATTCTTCAAACTGGACACGGGCGATTCCTTCTAGGCTATACAAAGAGGCCGACGGGCAAAGAGGGGAAGTTTACACTGAAGCGGGCTGCGAATCAGTCGCAACTTCCAGAGATCCCTCCCTCGGTAAGCCAACGTCGAATCAATTCTAAAATTTATGTAAAAAAAGGTGCCATCCAGGCACCTTTTTCCTTTTCTTTTTATTATTACTCTGCCAACCAAGCGGCAAAACTTCAACTAAGGAGACTCTGATCAAGTCATGATTGCTTTACGCTGGCTAAAATTGCCCCAATTCTCCGAAGATCGCAGCAATAGAGTGGCTATTACCGCTCACTTCGCAACGAATTGGAACAATTTTATCTCAGCCTAAATCTAACCAGACTTAATCAGAGGCTCCTTAACGCGGTAGTCTGATGATCCCATCAGGTATTCATCCACTGCACGGGCACACTGGCGACCTTCACGGATCGCCCAAACTACCAGGGACTGACCACGTCGCGTGTCACCGGCAGCAAAGACACCACCCAGTGAGGTCTGGTAGGCATCCGCCCCTTCGGTCTCACCCTTGACGTTACCGCGGGCATCAAGTTCAACGCCCAACTCGTCCAGCATACCTTCGTGGACCGGGTGAACAAAACCCATAGCCAGTGTGACGAGATCAGCCTTGAGTTCAAACTCACTACCCTCGACTTCGTTCATTCCCCACTCACCGGATTCACTCTGATTCCACTCCACCTTGACGCACTTGACCGCCTTGACGTTACCGTTACCGTCATCGACAAACTCTTTGGTAGCCACCGACCACATGCGCTCACACCCCTCCTCCTGGGAGGTGGAGGTGCGCATCTTGTTTGGCCAGTAAGGCCAGACGGTACCCTTGTCTTCCTTCTCTGGAGGCTGGGGCATAATCTCGATCTGAGTAACCGAAACTGCACCGTGCCGGTTGGAGGTACCGATGCAATCCGATCCGGTATCACCGCCGCCAATCACCACTACGTACTTACCTTCAGCAGAGATGAACAGGTTCTCCGGGATGTCGTCACCCTGTACACGATGGCTGTTGGTACGGAGAAAATCCATGGCAAAATGAACGCTTCAAGGTCGCGACCGGGTACCGGCAGATCGCGGGGCTTCTCAGAACCGGCAGTAAGCACCAATGCATCAAACCCGTCGACCAGCTTCTTTGCAGGAAGATCGACACCAATATGGCTGTTGGTGTGAAAACGTACTCCCTCGGCCTGCATCTGGCCCATGCGACGGTCGATCACCTTCTTGTCCAGCTTGAAGTCCGGGATACCGTAACGCAGCAGACCGCCGATTCGGTTCTCTTTCTCGTAGACATGTACCAGATGGCCTGCACGGGCCAACTGCTGGGCACAGGCCATACCCGATGGGCCGGAACCGACAACCGCCACCCGCTTGCCACTCTTGTGACGGGGGATCTGTGGCTGGATCAGTCCATCTTCCACCCCTTCTCAACGATGGAGAGCTCAATGGTCTTGATGGTGACCGGTTCATCATCCAGATTAAGAGTACACGCCTCCTGGCAGGGCGCAGGACAGATGCGCCCAGTGAACTCGGGAAAGTTGTTGGTGGAGTGCAGGGTATCGATGGCGGACTGCCAGGCACCATGATAGACCAGATCATTCCAGTCCGGGATGATGTTGTTAACCGGGCAGCCCTGATGGCAGAAGGGGATACCGCAATCCATGCAGCGGGCACCCTGGTTTTTCAACTCATCTTCACTCAGATCAATAGCAAACTCATTAAAGTGCGTAATGCGGTCGGCGACCGGCGCGTAGCTACGGTCCTGACGTGGATACTCCATAAAACCTGTTGGCTTACCCATGATTAGTTGCTCCCCTTAACTGCTTCGCCGGTGTTGGTCTGGACCTGCTGTGCCTGCATCTCTTGCAAGGCGCGTCGGTAATCCACCGGCATCACCTTAACGAATTTCGCCAGATGTTCGCTCCAGTTATCGAGTATCCGCTTGGCAACATCACTGCTGGTGTAGTGCAGGTGATTCTCGATCAACTGCTTGAGGCGGATAGCATCAAAACGGGTCATGTCATGGCTCACATCCACCGGCCCTTGGTCTCCAGATCACCCCCCTGGTGCTCCAGGGCCTCCAGCGCATCGTCCTCCTCTTGAATCGGCTCCAAATCGACCATGGAGAGGTTACAGTGCTGCTCAAAGGTGCCCTCTTCATCGAGGACATAGGCAACACCGCCGGACATACCGGCAGCAAAGTTACGCCCAGTGGTACCAAGACAGACAACGATACCCCCCGTCATATATTCACAACCGTGATCGCCGACGCCTTCAACAACAGCAGTTGCCCCGGAGTTACGGACACAGAAGCGCTCACCAGCCACACCACGGAAATAGGCCTCACCGGTAATCGCACCGTAAAGTACGGTATTACCGACGATGATATTATCTTCCGCTCTGTCGATAGCTGACTCACTGGGCGGATAGATCACCAGTCGCCCACCAGAGAGTCCCTTACCGACGTAGTCGTTACCCTCACCTGCCAGTTCAAGGGTGACACCCTTGGCAGTCCAGGCACCGAACGATTGTCCCGCAGTTCCTTTCACCTTGATGTAGATGGTGTCATCAGGCAAGCCGGCAAGACCGTATTTCTCCGCTACGCGACCGGAGAGCATGGTGCCGAAGGTACGGTTGCAGTTCTGAATATCGATAGGAATCTTAACCGCTTCGCCCCTCTCCAGGGCCGGCTCGGCCTGGTCTATCAGATGTAGATCGATGGCCTGGTCCAAACCGTGATCCTGGGCCTCATTGTGGTGAGTGGCGACGCCCTTGGCAGCCTTCGGCTTGGTCAGTACACGGCTGAAGTCGAGACCCTTGGCCTTCCAGTGGTTCACCGCCTTACGCATATCGAGTCGCTCGCTCTGTCCAACCATCTCGTTGATGGTACGGAAGCCAAGTTTCGCCATCAGCTGGCGTACCTCTTCAGCGACGAAGAAGAGATAGTTGATCAGATGCTCCGGCTTGCCGGTGAAGCGCTTGCGCAACTCGGGGTCCTGAGTGGCCACACCCACCGGGCAGGTGTTGAGGTGACACTTACGCATCATGATGCAACCGCTGACGATCAATGGTGCTGTGGCAAAACCAAACTCGTCAGCACCCAGCAGGGCCCCTATCACCACATCGCGACCGGTGCGCAGACCACCATCACCTGTACGGCAATACGACCACGCAGCTTGTTCATCACCAGTGTCTGGTGAGTCTCAGCCAGACCGATCTCCCAAGGAGAGCCGGCATGCTTGATTGAGGTCATCGGCGAAGCGCCGGTGCCGCCATCGTAGCCGGAGATAGTAACGTGATCGGCATGGGCTTTTGATACACCGGCAGCTACCGTGCCTACACCAACTTCAGAGACCAGCTTCACCGAAATCCGCGCTCTCGGGTTGACGTTCTTCAGGTCGTGGATCAGCTGTGCCAGATCCTCAATTGAGTAGATGTCGTGATGGGGTGGTGGCGAGATCAGGCCGACACCCGGAGTAGAGTGACGCACCCGCGCAATCTGAGCATTCACTTTATGGCCGGGCAGTTGCCCACCTTCACCGGGCTTGGCACCCTGAGCCATCTTGATCTGAATATCGTCGGCGTTAACCAGATACTCAACGGTGACGCCAAAACGGCCGGAAGCCACCTGCTTGATGGCGGAGCGCTCTGGATTGCTCGCACCGTCAGGCAGCGGATTGAAGCGCTCGGGCTCCTCACCACCCTCACCGGTGTTCGACTTACCGCCGATTCGGTTCATGGCAACCGCATGGTGGAGTGGGCCTCATAGGAGATGGAGCCAAAAGACATGGCGCCGGTGGCGAAACGCTTTACGATCTCAGCAGCGGGCTCAACCTCTTCCAGAGGTACTTGCTCATCAGCCCAGTTGAAATCGAATAAGCCACGCAAAGTGACCAGCCGTTCCTCCTGTTCATTAATCGCCTTGGCGAACTCGTCGTAGCTCTTCCAGTCATTGGCGCGAGAGGCATGTTGCAGCTTGGCAATGGTGTCCGGAGTCCAGATATGGTCCTCACCACGTACGCGATAGGCGTAATCACCACCCACATCAAGGTGCTTTCTGTAGAGCGGATTGTTGCCATAGGCGTTGTGGTGCCAGCGTACCGTCTCTTCCGAGACCTCATCGATACCAATGCCCTCGATGGTGGTGGCGGTACCGGTGAAGTAGGCATCCACAAAGGTTGTAGATAGACCCACGGCATCAAAAATTTGCGCGCCACAATAGGACTGGTAAGTGGAGATCCCCATCTTGGACATCACCTTGTTGAGCCCTTTTCCTACCGCTTTGATGTAACGTTTCTGAGCCTCGTCGAAGGTCAGTCTCTCCGGCAGGTTCGGCAACATCGACTGGATGGTATCAAACGCGACATAGGGATTGATCGCCTCGGCACCGAAACCGGCGAGAGTGGCAAAATGGTGTACTTCAAGCGCTGCACCTGTCTCAACGACCAGGCCTGATTCGGTACGCAGACCCTTGCGAATCAGGTGATGGTGCACCGCCGATGTAGCCAGCAACGCCGGGATGGCAACACGGTCGGCATCGACCCAACGATCAGAGAGGGTGAGAATATTGTACCCTTTCAACACCGCTTTCTCAGCCGCCTGGCAGAGGGCTCCCAGTGCCGGCTTGAGGTCTGCCGCACCCTTATCCGCCGCAAAACAGATATCGAGTGTCTTTGTACGGAAGGCGCCGTTGGTGGTGTCCTCAATATTGCGGATACGCTCCAGGTCTGAGTTGGTCAAGATCGGCTGGGCCACCTCGAGGCGCATGGCCAGGTCATTCCGCCCCATGCCCAGAAGGTTGGGACGTGGACCGATAAGGGTGACCAGAGACATCACCACCTCTTCCCTAATCGGGTCGATCGGCGGATTGGTTACCTGGGCAAAATTCTGCTTAAAATAGTTTGAAAGATGCTTAGAGCGGTTGGAGAGCACTGCGGGTGGGCTATCTGTGCCCATGGAGCCCGTCGCCTCCTGGCCGGTCATCACCATCGGTGTAAGCAGAAACTTGATATCCTCCTGGGAGTAACCAAAGGTCTGCTGAAAATTGAGCAAGGTCGCCGCATCCGGCGACATGGCACCGACAACCTCCGGCAGTTGGTCGAGATGGATCTGGGTCTTTTCCAGCCAATCCTGGTAGGGGTGACTGGTGGAGAGCTGCTCTTTCAGCTCAGCATCGTCGATGATACGCCCCTCATCCATATCGATGAGGAACATCTTGCCCGGCTGCAGCCGCCACTTCTTGACGATTTTCTCTTCCGGGATATCCAGCACACCCATCTCCGATGCCATCACCACCAGATCATCCTCGGTGATCAGGTAGCGCGCAGGGCGCAGACCGTTGCGGTCGAGGGTGGCGCCGATCTGGCGACCGTCGGTAAAGGCGACGGCGGCGGGACCATCCCAAGGCTCCATCAGAGCAGCGTGGTACTCGTAGAAGGCGCGGCGATTGTCATCCATCAGGGGATTACCGGACCAAGCCTCAGGAATCAGCATCATCATGGCATGAGCCAGAGAGTAGCCACCCTGCACCAGCAGTTCGAGGGCATTATCGAAGCAGGCGGAGTCTGACTGCCCCTCGGGAATCAGCGGCCACACTTTCTCCAGGTCATCGCCAAGGATTTCTGAGGCCATAGAGTTCCTGCGGGCCGCCATCCAGTTGACGTTGCCGCGCATGGTGTTGATCTCGCCATTGTGGGCGATCATACGGAAGGGGTGTGCCAGATCCCAGGTAGGAAAGGTGTTGGTGGAGAAGCGCTGATGTACAAGCGCCATCGCGGAGCTCATGCGCTCATCCAGCAGGTCAGGGAAATACTCACCCACCTGATCGGACAAAAGCATACCCTTATAGGTAATGGTACGAGATGAGAGTGAAGTGAAGTAGAACTCATCCCCTCCTTTCAGGGAGGTATCACGAATGACATTCTCAATCTGTTTACGGATAACAAACAGCTTGCGTTCAAATGCATCCTGATCGCCACAATTTTCACCTTTGGTGATAAATATCTGGCGAACCACCGGCTCCGTCGGCTTGACGCTGTGGCCCAGGCCCTTGTTGTCCACAGGCACATCACGCCAACCGGCAATCACCTGTCCTTCTGCTTCCACAAGACGGGAGATGATCTTCTCCGCCTCACTGCGGGCGGACTTACCCTGAGGCAGGAACAGTAGACCAACAGCATACGCACCCGCTTCGGGTAGATCGAAATCGACTACGTCACGAAAAAAAGCATCGGGGATCTGAATCAGTATACCGGCGCCGTCGCCCGCACGCGGGTCAGAGCCGACGGCACCACGATGGGTCAGGCGTTCAAGAATCTCCAGCCCCTGTGCGACAATCTTATGGCTTTTCCGCCCCTTTATATTGGCGACAAAACCGACACCACAGGCGTCGTGTTCATTACGGGGGTCATATAACCCCTGTTTCGCTGGCAAAGCCCCTTGGCTCATCGTTAACCTCACTTCTTCGGGGCAAAAGAGACCACTGTAGCTCTCCCCACCCATAGTAAATTTAGTCGGAAGCAGTCGCGAGGGTTCACCACACGCCGCACCAGAACAGCCGAGATTCCCCATGATTATGGGAATTCGGCCAAAAAGAACTCTGTAGGGTAATGGAGAATTGTTGCACAGGCCAGTTATTTAAGCCCGTAATTCCACCATGGAATATATAATTCCTTAAATATCAATATGTTAGTTATTAACGATTGCCTGCTGAATAGAGGCAAAACTCCTAGGCCAGACAGCACCACTCCGCACTCCTGCGGGGAGCCCCCCCCCGAGCGGCAACCGCCGCATCCCTATCCGCATACACACCATGAACCACCGAGAACCAGGGCTTTCCTTCCCGCTCAGTTTTGAAAATTGCACTCACCTGCTCAATCTTGAGCCGCGCTGTAAAAGCATAGGCGGCCTGCTCACTCTGAACTCCAATCAATTGCAAAGTATAGGAACCGGGATTCTGTACCTGCAGCCAGGCTTCACGTCGTTCAGCCGTGGGTGGCGGTGGTTTCTGCTGCGGCTCCTCCTTTGCTACAACCACTGATTGCGACTTGGTCTCCTTGCGATCCACCGGTGTATTGTCAGGTGCAGCTTGCACCTCCGCCAGGGGTGTTACAACCGGCATCGGCTGAGGCGCGAGTGTAATTTCTACCCGAGGCTCTACTACACCCTCTTGCCCCCTACCTTGATCATCGCGAACACCTGCATCATCCACAGTAGCCGCAGGTGGGTTCACGATACCTTCCACTGCTGTCCCCTCTTTCTCAGGCAGCGGTTCCTGAGCGATCTTCTGAGTATTAACTGGAGCAGCTACAACCTCTGCAAGCTCAACCATTACCGGCTCGGCCTCTGGAGCGGTTCAACCTCAACAGGCGCCGTCACTACCGGCAAGGTATCCGTAAGTGTTGCCTTTGGCGGCTCGTTTGCAGGCTCAGGAAGTTTCAGCTCAATCTCAGGCATCGCCTGCTGTGGCTTATCATCGCCCTCAAACAGCCTATTGATCCCATCCTGGAAAAGCAGCACAAGAATAACCAGCACACCCACAACCGCCCCGGCCAGCAACGCCGGAGTCGAAAGACGCAGTGAAGTTGACTGCCCGGTGTCGTCGCCCCTCTCGGCAGCAGCACTCACCCGCAGGGCAGCCATCACCTGCTCCTCTATAGTGCCTGCAACACCACCGCTGACCTTGGCGATCCGCTCCACCTCGGCCTCATCAAACGCGCTGCCGGCCTTCAAACCCGCACCGCTGATGAAAGCGATGAAGGCTCTGGTTTGCTCTGTGGAAAAGACCGGCAACTCAAGCATCTGCAGCATCTGCAGATTCATTGCCTGTATTTGAGGCGTTTGCAGCAAATCATCAATCTGCGGAAGCGCAAAGAGGACAATACGTACAAGTGCACGCTCTCCCAGCCGCCGCTCAAACAAGCGCAGAAGCGCAATAATAGTTGAGAGAGGCAGCAGGTGAGCGTCATCAACTACAATGACCGGGGCCCTACCCTCCTCCTGCAAATTTTCGAACCGCTCCAACAGCAGATCCACGCTCTCATCACCATCTCCCGCAACACCAAAGCAATGGCCTAGCAGTGAGAATAGCTGCTCCGGGTGAAGCATTGGATTTGAGATCACCGGGCAGAGCACCCACTCATCTCGGGCGGCCTGCTGATAACGCTGGAAAAGGGTGGTTTTTCCCGAGCCGGGTCCACCCTTGAGAACCACTATACGTTCACTGTTATCGGTAAGGTGTCGCAGCAGATCTAGTCGCTGCATAATCTCAGGCGTGGAAAAGAACTGCTGCTCCTGAGAGGCAGTATCGGCCACGCTACCCGATGTCACCTCTATATCAGGCATTGGCTCTTCCAAATTCATCCAGTGTCTCTTTAAGTTTCTCGGCTGCAAAATCTTCGGTAACCACTGCACTCCCCAGGCGCGACATAAGCACCAGGCGAATCTTTCCGGTCACCACTTTTTTATCCACCGACATCAACTCAAGAAAATACTCTGTACTGAGATCTGAGGGTGGGGCCACCGGCAGGTTAGCCCTTCGCGTCAGCGCGACCACCCTCTCTACATCCGCCTCTGGCAACCAGCCGAGACGCCGGGAAAGGTCTGCCGCCATGCACATACCGGCCGCAACCGCCTCACCATGAAGCCAGATTCCATATCCCATGCCCGTTTCTATGGCGTGGCCAAAAGTATGCCCCAGATTGAGCGTGGCCCGTCTGCCGACCTCAAGCTCATCTGCGGCAACCACCTCTGCCTTATCCCGACATGACCGTTCAATCACATGAGCCAATACCTCAGGGTCGCGGGCAAGCAGCTGCTCCATCTGCTGTTCCAGCCAAGAGAAAAAATCGATGTCGTTGATCAGTCCGTACTTGATAACCTCTGCCACCCCTGCAGAGAGCTGCCTATCATCCAGGGTATCAAGCGTTGCCGTATCGGCAATGACACATTTTGGCTGGTAGAAGGCCCCTACCATATTTTTTCCGAGAGGATGGTTAACACCGGTCTTGCCGCCTACCGATGAGTCAACCTGAGAAAGCAGCGTTGTCGGCACTTGAATGAAGGGTACACCGCGCTGATAACAGGCAGCGGCGAAACCTGCCATATCACCAATCACACCGCCGCCAAGCGCCACGACCGTGCACTGACGATTAAAGCGGCGCTTCAGCATGGCATCGAATATTGTCTGCCACACCTCAAGGGTCTTGAACTTTTCACCGTCGGGAAGCACTACCGTATCGACATCAAATGAGGCAAGCGCACCCAGCACTCTGTCAAGATAGAGTGGCGCCACCGTCTCATTGGTCACCACCATCACTTGGCGGCCGCTTATGTGGCGCCCGTAAATCGCCGGGTCATCAACCAGACCTCTGCCTATGTAGATAGGATATGAACGTACTCCTAATTCGACCTGCAGTGTTCTCATCTCTGGCTTCATAAATACTACCGATTGTTCAATACATGAGACAGCTTCCAGTGCCGCTCATTGGGAAAAGAGACTCCATTATTTGGACTCAAATTGGCTGATAATTTCCCTCGCAACAGCCGATGCTCCACGCTTCTCTGTGGTCACTACTATATCGGCCGTCTGGCGATAGAGCGGATCTCTCAACTCCAGCAAATTTTGTAATTGCAGCAACGGATCGTCAGTCTGCAATAACGGTCGGTTGCGGTCACGCAGGGTGCGCTCATACTGCTGCTCAGGACTGCAGTAAAGATAGACCACAAACCCTCTACTACTGAGATTACGGCGATTATCCGGGTCCAGAACTGCTCCGCCGCCTGTTGCCAACACATAACCATCCTGCTGGGTAAGATCATCGATTACCGCTTTTTCGCGTTTACGAAAACCATCCTCCCCCTCAAAATCAAAAATCGTCGGAATATCTACACCGGTTCTATGCTGGATCTCATGATCACTGTCACTAAACTCCAATCCCAGGAGGCCGGCCACCTGACGCCCTATGGTTGTCTTGCCCGCCCCCATGGGGCCGACCAGAAAGATGTTCTTTAACTTACTCATTTTCCAGGGAAGTGCCCATAACAACCCTCGCCCCCCCGGCGGGCAAGTAGTGAAGCATGATTTTCATTCATATTGAAGCCTTATTATAGTCTGAGCGCTATCAACCACTCATTTCAGGACCATACAGATATGCCAGATTTATCCCTTGCAAGCAAGAGGGGCTTGCCATCAGACAAGCCCCTCCCGTTACAGCCTTGTTTGGATAGGTGGTTAACGAACGCCGAGACTCTCCTTTAGAATCTTCGGAGTGATGAAGATCAGCAGCTCCTGATTATTATCCGTACGCAACTCCTGCTTGAACATGAAGCCGACATAAGGGAGATCACCAAAGAATGGGATGCGCTCCCTACTGGACGTCTCCGTTCTTTCAAACACGCCACCAAGTACCACCGTTTCGCCATTATCCACCAAGACCGATGTTTCAATCTCTTTGGTGTCGACCGGCGGCACACCGAGGACGGCACGGGAGAAGTCCGGGTCATCCTTATTGATGGAGAGATCCATGATCACCCGATCATCCGGCGTGATGTGAGGGGTTACCTCAAGTTTCAGCACCGCTTCCTTGAAGGATACGGTGGTGGCACCACTGGATGACGCCTCCTGGTAAGGAATCTCGGTACCTGTTTTGATGATCGCAGTGTGTTGATCGGAGGTGATCACCCGTGGACTGGAGATGACCTCACCCGTACCCTCTTGCTGCATTGCGCTCAGCTCAAGCTGCAGAAGATAAGAGCCAGTTTGCCGATCACAAAGTTGGCTGCACCGCCGCGGCTACCTCCCAAGGTGTTAGGAAGATTGACCAGCAGCGCCTCCGTGTCATCGCCGGCCGGATTCTCAATCGTATCGAATGTACCACCAAGATGGCCGGGGCGACCACCGCCTGCGAGAAGGAAATTATCACTAATACTACCCTGTGCGCTTGCGCCAAAGCGCACACCGATATCCCTGCTGAAGTTATCGTTTGCCACCACTACGCGTGATTCAATCAGAACCTGGCGGACGGCAACATCCAACTTTGCGATGAGACGTCGAATATCTTCAAGCTTGGCGATCGTATCCCTCACCAACAGGGTGTTGGTGCGCTCATCCACCGTCACATTGCCGCGATCCGGGGTGAGCATTTGATTATCCTTTGCCTTCAGCAGGGCCTGAATATCCTTCGCCTTGGCGTAGTTAAGCTGAATAAACTCGGAATGCAGGGGGGCCA
>MOXG01000002.1_pt1 | contig 104682 bp, 136 predicted proteins | sample 1471191 | NCBI WGS metagenome assembly MOXG01 (sample SAMN05806437, study PRJNA327811) | mollusc metagenome | isolation source: Phylotype C (NB3) bacterial symbionts from gill | host: Thyasira cf. gouldii | place: Canada: Bonne Bay, Newfoundland | collected 2010-08-19
CTGTGTACTTCGGCTTCGTACAGATCCGATGGTGAACATACCGCTATCCAATCTGGTGCTGATTCACTGTTTTTATCGGATTTCACGCGCTCTCTATCCTGGACCTGGGCGACAGCATAGATCTCTTCAAGGTCGAGCAGACGATCACTGTCGAGAAGGATCAGCATCTTCTCATCCACTGTGGCGAGACCGGTGATAAATTCCGCACTGATAGCGCTTCCCAAGTCTGGAGGTGGACTGGTCTCATCCTTGGTGAGAGTACAGACGTTGGATACTGCATCGACCACCAGACCCATGGTGCGTTGATGATCTCCATCCTCCACAGAGAGCACAATCACAACCGTGCGAGGCCCATAGCTTCGCGCAGCTAATCCAAAACGTTCACGCAGATCGATAATAGGTACCACGGTTCCACGGAGGTTGATGACCCCTTTAATAAAGACAGCGGTGTTTGGAATCGCAGTGATGCTCTTCCACACCCGTATCTCCCGAACCTTGAGGATGTTGACGGCATACTCTTCATCTCCCAGCACGAAGGTGAGGTACTGACGGGAGCCGTTTTCCTGCAGGGTATCGGGTATGGATTGAGTGGACTGTTCAGTCATGGAAGCATCCATTGGCTGTTGATTGCGGGAGACTCCGGGTCAGAATATTCCCGCTGTTTGTGGTCGGCAAGATGAATCAATCCCCCTACATCGAGGATCAGACCCACAGTGCCATCACCGAGTATGGTGGCGGCCGAGACACCCTCGACCTTCCAGAAGTTGGATTCCAGGCTCTTAATCACCACCTGTTGCTGGTTCAACAGTTGATCGACGGCGAGGCCGACATGACGTCCTTCATACTCGACAATCACGACCAGTGGGCGATGGCTGACGGCCTCTTTTTTGTGGAACAGTCGTGCCAGGTGAATGATCGGTATGTACTCATCTCTTAACGAATAGAGCTCCAACCAGTGTTCCACCGCAGAGAGACTCTTATTATCCAGTTGGATGCTCTCTACGATGGCCTCCAGGGGAATGATGTAGACATCATCCCCCACCCGAATCAACTGACCATCGAGGATCGCCAGTGTCAGGGGCAGGCGGATAGTGAAAGTAGTGCCTCTACCTAGCTCTGAGCTCACCGTGATGGTACCGCCCAGTGCGCGTACGTTGCGATTGACCACATCCAGCCCCACGCCCCGCCCGGAAACATCGCTCACCTCGGTAGCGGTTGAGAAGCCGGGCAGAAACAGCAGTTCCCAGGCGGCCTCCGCTGCAACTGTGGCCTCCTCAGCCAATAATCCTTTTTCCCGTGCATGGCCAATAATACGTTCGGGATCGATGCCTCGGCCGTCATCGTGTACCTCAACATAGACGTTTCCCCCTTGATGGAAAGCAGACAAGCTCAGCATGCAGCTTTCCGGTTTGTCGGCCGCACGACGGCTCTGGGGGTCCTCCAGTCCGTGGTCAATGGCGTTTCGCACCAGGTGCATGAGGGGATCACCGATGGTCTCCATCACCGTTTTATCAATTTCGGTGGTTTCACCGTGCATCTCCAGCGTTACCTGTTTGCCAAGCGCGGTTGCCAGATCCCGTACCATGCGTGGGAAACGATTGAAGACAAAAGCGATGGGCAGCATACGCATGCGCATAACGCTGTCCTGTAGATTGCGGGTGTGTTGCTCAAGCTGACTGAGCCCCTCATTGAACTGATCAGCCGCACTTCCCTTCAGCAACCCTTCAAGTTGGCTCAACATCGACTGGGTGATGACCAGCTCACCTACCAGGTCTACCAGGGCATCCATTTTCTCGATATTGACACGGATGGAGTCGGTACGTTCGGCCGCGACCCTTCTGGGTGCCTCTTGAGCCTGACCTCCGAGGGTTGCGAGCCTGTTTCAGCAGCGGCTGCCGGCGTCGCCTCGATAAGACTTTCGAGGGGCTTGATGACAAGTTCAGATTCATCCGCCACCCACTCGAATATGGCTTCAACTGCTTCCTTCTCTATCGGACCGTGCAGTGCCAGCTGCCAGGAGATATGGCACTGCTCTGCATCCAGTTCAGCCAGTGAAGGGAGTCTGGAGAGGTCCGCTGTTACTTCAAGATCCCCCAGTTCTGCCAGTTCACGAAACAGCAACGCCACGTCATTACCATGGGCAAAGATGGCCGGATCGGGACGGAAGTGGATCTGCCATCCCTCAACACTTTTCTGTTTAGCCTGAGCTATCGATTCAGGGGGCTGAGTTATCTGCGGAGGTGAAGGTACCACTGTCGCAGATGATTCATCGATCAAAGCCTGATTTAGGCGGGTGGTGTAGGCGGTTACAGCCTCGTTATCACTGCCTTTGCCACTGCCGGCTCCATCGATCATGGTGCGTAACAGGTCAACCGCTCCCAGCATCAGTTCGACCATGGGAACATCCAGCTCCCGTGAACCGGAACGCACCTGATCGAGCAAGGTTTCAAGTTGGTGGGAGAAGGTGGCAATGTCATCGAAACCGAAGGTTGCGGCCCCGCCCTTAATGGTATGGGCACCGCGAAAAATGGCGTTGATGCTGTCAGCTTCTACCTGCCCCGGGGTGATCGCCAGCAACTCCTCTTCCATCGTATCAAGTCCTTCGAAGCTCTCTTCGAAAAAGACCTGGTGGAATTGGCTGACATCAACGGGCATGCTTACCTCCTACATCCGCTGCATTGCTGGTCAAGGCATGACCTTGCGAATGGTTGCAAGCAGGCTATCGGGATCGAAGGGTTTGGTGATCCAGCCTGTAGCGCCGGCGGCGCGCCCTTGCATCTTCTTCTCCCTGGATGACTCAGTGGTAAGAATCAATATGGGTGTAAATTTCCACTCCGGCAGTTCACGTAACCTTCGGGTCAGATCGATGCCATCCATGCGTGGCATGTTGACATCGACGATGGCAAGATCGGCAGAGTTTTCTGTGGCGTACTCCAACGCCTCTTGCCCATCGGTAGCCTCGATTACCTCATACCCTTCTGTGCGTAAGGTGAGAGCGACCATCTGACGGATGGAGTTGGAGTCATCTACGGCCAGAATCCTTGCCATGATCTTTTTACCTGCCGGTGGTGTAAACGTTGTGATTTTATTGCTTATATTGAGATTTTAGTCGATAGTGAGATTATTGCTTTTTTCGCAACTGTACCTGGTGGGTCATGCGGAGGGTTTGGTAACATTCAGCCATTTCACAAGCATTATCATCAAGGCGCACGAGTGCAGGACGGACTATTCCAATTCAAGCGAGTGCAACACCGAGGATAATGCCTGTGAACTGGCACACGAGAGGCAGGCTGTTTAGTCAATAACAACACGGTTTCGGCCCTCGTTCTTGGCCCTGTAGAGCGCCTCGTCGGCCTTTCCGATCATCTCTTCCAGCCCCTCACCCAGACTAGTGCAGACACCGATGCTGACGGTGAACTTAAGCTCCTTACCCTCATGGGGAATGCGGATATCCGCTATCTTCTGGCAAATGTGTTCAAAAAAATGCTCTATTTGGTTGACTGATACGTTGGTGGCCAAAATGCAAAACTCCTCACCGCCATAACGTCCCAGTAGATCAGAGGCTCGAATCGACTCCTCCAAGGTAGCGGCAACCCGCTGTAGAGCGACGTCACCGATGTGGTGACCGTAGCTATCATTGACCCGTTTGAAATGGTCAATATCGACCATCGCTGCCACTAGGCTGAGGTGCTCTCTTTTTGCGTTCTCGTATAGTTTGCCTCCGCTCTCGAACAGGTGGCGGCGGTTATAAACCTTGGTAAGGTAGTCTCTCACCGCCGAGTCCTGAATGGCTCTAATATGTTCGATTGTCTCGATATTCTGGCTCACCCGGCAGTAGAACTCTTCGAGCATGAAGGGCTTGGTGACAAAGTCGTTGGCACCGGTTTTCAACAGCTTGGCTGAGATCATCGGCGAGGCGTGATCAGAGATACCGATAATTGCCAGTTCATTACGGCCGTATTGGCGACGAACCTCACTAATGAGTTCCAGTCCGTCCATCTCGGGCATGTGGTAGTCAGTGAGTATCAGCCTGATATCCGGGTTCTCTTTCAACACCTCCAGTGCCTCGACTCCACTGTTGGCTAATAGAACCTGGTAACAATGGGCATGCAGAAGCTCAGCGGTGTACTGCCGAAATGAGCGGGAATCATCGACGATGAGTACCTTGACCTCACGGTTATGGCGTATACGGTGGACAATTTCGGCAACATGGTTGATTTCACTGGCATTGCTCTTCACTACATAGTCGACCACACGTTTTGCCTGCATCTGGTCACGCACTTCATCACTCAGGTTACCGGTGAGAATGATGATGGGGATACCCAAGGGTACAACATAGTCGACCACTTCTCCGTTGGGTGCATCGGGGAGGGTGAGGTCAAGCACTGCGACAAAGAAACGCTCTGAATCATTGGCGAGAAGCGCCTTTGCCTGCGCCATACTGTGTGCCGTTTCTGTAGGGATGTGTTTCTGCTCTTGGATATAGGCACTCAAAAACTGGGTGATGGCGCGGCTGTCGTCAACTACCAGGACCGATGTCTTTTTTTCCATAGGGCTTTTCCTATGAGCATTTTTATCCCCCCCTTATATTTATTGCAGAGAGATAGTCAAAGGCCTTCACATTATATAATTAAGCATAGACTATGCGAAAAATCAGACACCGGTATTGCTGCCACATTTACCCTGTTCAACACCCTATTGAGGAAGAGGGCAGTTAGGACCGTGACACACGGGAAAAGTTACTGTTGGCGCAGGCAGGCCATCACTCCGTTTCAGCCGGTCCGCCGTAGGTCTCCACCAGACGGCCGATACAGGCACGCAGTTCCAGACTCATCAGGGCAAAATCAACATCAAAGCGTGAGGCGGCATCCTCGGCCTCCGCCTCGGCAGCCTCCTCCTGAACCACATCGAGAAATTTAAGCCGCTTGATGGTGAGGTCATCCGCCATTATAAAAGCGAGTCGCTCGTTCCACTCCACCGCAAGCCGCACCACCTGTTTGCCTGCATCCAAATGGGCACGGATCTCTTCGCCATCCAGATCCTGTCGACGGCAGCGGACAATAGCCCCCTCCTCCACTGGGTCACGCAGTTCACACTCATCCTGTATCACATAATCACTGGGGGGTGGCGTACCATTGAGCCAGGAGGTCATCACTGACGTAGGTGACTGGGCTACTTCAAGAGGTTTCAGCGGCAGAGTGCCGAGGGTCTCACGCAGCAGGCTGATCAGCTCTTCCGCCCGGCCGGGGCTGGCGGCATCAACCACCAGCCAATGATCTTTGGTATCGATATAGGCGTAGGTAAGATTTGATTTGACGAACGCCCTTGGCAGTAGGTCGGTCATCAGCTCATCTTTCAGCTCATCACGCTCACGCCGCCGTACCTTGCGCGCCTCCTGCTCTTCGACAAATGCGACTTTTTCATCCAGTAGATCCTTCACCACTGAAGAGGGAATCACCTTCTCCTCCTTGCGGACACATACCATGATGCAGTTGCCGACGGCATGAGTGAGCTGACTGCCATGACGGCCCAGGGGGAAATGCCAGCCAAGGACCGACATCTCCAGACTGCCACACTCCCTGGATGCTCTCTCCTGCAATGCCTCGTGCAGTGCTTCGGAAGAGAGATCAAAGGGTTGGGTCAGACGATAGAGCTGAAGGTTCTTGAACCACATAGGGAGCGCCTCTGAAAAAGCGCGTATTATCACGGATACGGCAAGTTCTAGCCAGCGTTCATCCTGACTGGCAGACGTTTGGCGCCCCAGTCGCCCGGCTTTTCCTCGAACACCCCGGCACAGTGGGTGCCGCAGAATCGGCAACGGCCATCAGCGCTAAGGCTCCACTCTCCCAGCTGATACCAGTCACGCTCAATCAGTAGTTTGCCACAGGAGTGACACCAAGTGCTGTCACCATGGGGATCGTGGACATTGCCGGTATAGGCATAGTGGACGCCATTGTTGAGGGCGATCTGCCGCGCTCTTGCCAAGGTGGATTTCGGAGTGGATGGAGTGTCCAACATCTTCCAGTCGGGGTGAAAAGCGGAGAAGTGCATCGGCACATCGGGGCCGAGATGCTCCACTACCCACTGGCTCATCTCATTGAGTTCCTTCTCGGAGTCGTTCTCTCCCGGTATCACCAATGTGGTCAGCTCCACCCACACATCCGTCTCCTGTTTCAGATATACCAGGGTATCGAGTACCGGTTGTAGATGGCCGGCGGTCAGTTTGTGATAGAAACTCTCGTTGAAGGACTTCAGGTCGACATTGGCGGCATCGATATGCTTAAAGAACGCTTCCCTTGCACTAGGGGAAATATAACCCGCCGTCACCGCCACTGTCTTGATATCCCGCTCGTGGCACTCGATAGCGGTATCGACGGCGTATTCAAGAAAGATGACTGGATCATTATAGGTAAAAGCGACACTCCGACACTGCAGCCGTTCCGCCTCTATAGCAATCGCCTCAGGTGACGCGGCATCTGCCAGGGTGTGCATCTCCCGAGACTTGCTCATATCCCAGTTCTGGCAGAAGCGGCAGGAGAGGTTACAGCCGGCGGTACCGAAGGAGAATACCGGAGTACCGGGAAGAAAGTGATTGAGAGGTTTCTTCTCGATGGGATCGATACAGAATCCACTGGAGCGGCCATAGGTGGTAAGAACAATCCCCCCCCCCTGGCAACCCCGTACAAAACAGAGTCCCAGCTGCCCCTCTTTCAGTTTGCACTCACGGGGACAGACATCACACTGTACCTTGCCGTCATTAAGACGGTGCCAGTAATGAGTAGGATAGGCGTTCTTAATCTCCATCACTTGTCACTCTCTCATGATCTCACTCCTGGGTTGATTATAGATTGCTCAAAAAGAGTCGCCGAATAATTATATAATTCCCTTGTTTATTACGACAATAGCCTAGACTTGGGGTAGGAGGAAACTGCGATGAGTGAGATAAAACAGCCGGCTGTTGCCGGCCTCTTCTATCCTGCAGATGCAGATGAACTGAGATCAGAGGTACGGCAGTTTCTTGCCGAGGCCAAGCCGGGTACGGATACACTTCCGAAAGCACTAATTGCTCCCCATGCAGGCTATATCTATTCCGGGCCGATAGCCGGCAGCGCCTATGCCGAACTCATGCCCTTCTCATCAAAAATCAAGCGAGTGATACTGCTGGCACCGGCCCACCGCCTCGGCTTTCCCGGACTCGCCCGTTGCAGTGCAAAAGCTTTCAGAACACCCTTGGGAGACATCCCTGTCGATAGTGAAGCGATGGCAGGTATCATCGATCTACCCCAGGTGCATCTCCTGGATGCAGCCTTTACCGAAGAGCACAGCATAGAGGTGCATCTGCCGTTTCTTCAGGAGTGCCTGGAACAGTTTACTCTGGTGCCTCTGCTGGTGGGCGATGCCGACCCGTCACAGGTGGAAGAGATTCTCGAGCTACTATGGGGCGGTAGCGAGACGCTGATCGTTATCAGCTCAGACCTCAGTCACTACCTAGACTACAGAAGCGCTAAAGAGATGGATGAAGAGGCTACTCGTGCTATCGAGACACTGCACCCGGAGGCATTAGGTCATAATAGTGCCTGTGGAAGAATCCCAATAAAGGGGCTGTTGCTGGTGGCAAAGCAGTACCATCTGCGAGCCAAGACGGTCGATCTGCGTAACTCCGGTGACACTGCGGGGCCAAGAAATCAGGTAGTGGGATATGGTGCCTATGTGTTCAACTGAAACAGTAAGCCACTCCCTAAGCCAGGCCGAGCGTCAAACACTACTGAAATTGGCGCATAAGGCTATACTGCACGGCCTGCAGCAAGGGTCCCCGTTGAAACTGGATCAAACAGACTACCCTGAGAGCCTTCAGGTCACCCGCGCTGTATTTGTCACCCTGCAACGAAAAGGGCGGCTACGCGGCTGTATCGGCCATCTGGAAGCAATTCAACCGCTTGTTAAGGATGTCAGCGATAATGCTTTTGCCGCCGCTTTCCGTGACCCGAGATTTCCTCCCCTTAGCGCTGCTGAACTGGCGGACCTGGAACTCCATATCTCAGTGTTGACCCCTTCATCACCGATGACATTCACCTCTGAAGAGGATCTCCTCAATCAGCTTCAACCGGGAATTGATGGACTGATTCTGGAGGATGGCCACTATCGCGGTACTTTTCTCCCATCAGTATGGGAGCAGTTACCCGACCCTGTCGACTTCTCCGTCACCTGAAGCAGAAAGCCGGTCTATCCCAGAACTACTGGTCAGATAGCCTCACCGTCAGCCGTTATCGCACCGAGTCATTTCCATAGCCAGTTACTGTTTCGGCAGCAGGCAACCACCGACAGACCCGGCAAGGCAGCTCTGGCCATTGATCCATATCGCACTATCGAATCGCGCTTTATCGAGTATGGCACTGCCAGATTGGCACCAGAAAGATCAGCAAAGCGAAGATCCGCACCGCTAAGATCGGCATAGGAGAGGTCAGCGTTGCGCAGATTAATTCCTTTCATCATTGCCGACTTGAGTACCGTATAACTGAGATCGGCCCCGGTAAAATCAACATACTGCAGATCGCCACCGTTGATACTGCTGCCGGCCAATTTGGCATCACGCAGAATAGCGTTGTTTAACAGGGCGCCGTCAAGAGGTGCTGATTCCGCCTGCAAGCCGTCCAGACGGCAGTTGCTCCAGTTGACACCGGGGGCTGGTGCAGCATTACAGTCGGGATCCGGCAGCGCATCCGGTGCCTGAAGATAGAGCCCAAAGCCAATGGCAAGCACCAGCGCCACCAATGCGCCACTTACCACCATGCTGACGATAGGGCGCTTCTTCTGCTCACTGGCCTCCCTTAGTTCGGTCTTGGCGACTCGGTGATTCTGTTCAATATCCTGTTCGATCCTACGGCGCTCACCTTTGCGCTGCTCCTTGTATTTTGCTTCTGACTCACGCCCCCGCCGCTCACGGCCATTGCGCTCATCTTCACGCATACGTGAGGCGATAAGGTCATCCAGGTTTCCCTCAGCCATCGCCTTGCGTACCTCAGGCGGCACCACCTCCGGCACCTCCGATACCCGTTGCCAATCACTTTTGTCGCAACTGACCTCATCATCCATCAGCACTCGACCAACCAGCACGAAACGCCTGAGGCTGCCGCTCGGGAAAGGCCCCTTTACCTGCCCGTGCCGACGTAGATACCAGAGTTGCTGTCTACCTTGATTACTCTCTTCGTCTGCCATTGATCTCTCTTTTTCGTATTTTCATCAACTTATCGGCACGCCGACCGATAAACTATAATGCATTCACCCGTTTCCCTCACCACACAAGAGGTAAAAATGTCTATTTCTGTCCATATATCACTCATAAATTGACCCACCATGACGGAAAATCGGAATGAGTTCGGTCGAATTCAGGCGCTCAGACGCCTCTCCCCCTCCAGATACGGCCACCCGCCCAGCGAGGGAAAATGTGCCTGTAACCTTGGTCGAGCGGATGGGTACTTCAGCCACAGCCAGGGTGGAGACCACAGAGACCCTGCGCAACATGTCATTGGGATTGAAGTTCTTTATCACCCAAGCCGGCAATATCAACCAGATACCACAGGTTCATCTATTTGTTCTCGGCATTGATATGAAGATAGCCGATCTGATCACCAACCCGAAGCTTGCCATCGAACAGACACGAAGTGAGATGCTCTCCCACCTCCGTCCTGGTCAGACGGTTAAAGCCAACGTTCTGGAGCTGCCTAAACAGGGTATTGCCCGGCTGCGTATCGGTACGGCGGAGATATTGGTTCAGACCCGACTCTCCCTCTCAGCGGGTGAGCAGTTGCTGCTGGATGTGATCAAGGCAAAGAATAGTGAGATGCCGGAACTGCGTCTGATTCAGCAGCCGACATTGAAGCACTACCAGGCTCGGGCACTACGTACCCTGCTGCCACAGCAAATTCCTCTGCGCAGCCTGGTTGAGAGCATTCGCCACTTGGTCTCGGGCACTCCCGGGAGAGTGCCCACCCCGACCATGGAGACAAAGCCATCACCGGCATTGGCGAATCCTATTCAGAGGACGACCCAGCCACACCGGCAATTGATACGGACCTTGCGATCTCTTGCCCCGGAAACAATACGTAACACCCCCTTTCCCAGCACAAAAATAGTGAGTGACAGAAGCATAACGGAGAACAGAGGACGGTTACCCGGCAGATTCATCGGCGCCACGAAAACCGAACAGTTACTCCAGCGCCTAGTAGAGAGCAGGCTGCCGAATTCACCGGCACCTGCAGCAGGCAGAGCCCCTTCCCTCCTCTCCCCCACCCCGTCTATCGCGGCTTTGAGCAGGTTTCAACTTTCACTGCCCAACTATCCCGCAATTACACTCCCAGTGCTTAGCAAGGCGGTAACGGTTTCATCTGCCAAGGATGTCAGAATGCACACCCCGATACCCGGGGTAGCAGACAAGACAGCGACCGGAACTCCCCGTGAAATCCTCGGCAGCGAAATCATGCAGCGGGTACAGGCGGTGCTCAGTCACAGCGTCAATGATAGCGACCCCCTCAGCGCCTCCCGCATACGTCAGGCCTTTGGCACCTCAGGTCTGTTTCTTGAATCGACGCTGCTTCAGGAACCGCACCCACTGTAGACATGAAAGCAAGCCTTCTACAGTTGCTGCTTCACCTACGCCCGGGTAGTGGACATGCGGCCAGAGGCAAAGGCCAACAAGCTAAAGACAGCAGCACACTGCAGGCGACGGGGCTACGTATCCTTGCAGATCTCCAGACGCTGACGGAGGGTGTCCTCGCCCGCATTCAGGTGAACCAGCTAACATCGCTTCCCCAGGATGAGGGAACGCGGCAAGTGTGGCAGTTTGAGCTCCCCTTTGTGATGCCAAATAGCACCGACAGCTTTCTCATCCGTATTGAGCGAGAGGGCAAAAATAACGAAGAGTCAGGCGGCTGGGCGGTGACCCTGCAATTCAATCTGGAACCACTGGGTCCGATGAGTGCCAGACTCTCCCTGGTAGAGGATGAGATATCGAGCCACTTTACCGCGCAACTACCGGAGAGTGCCAAACAGTTGGAACGCGCCCTGCCCCAGCTTGCCGAGGCATATATCCGTGCCGGTCTGAAGGTGGGTAAACTCTCCTGCCGTCAGGGAGCACCAGCCGACCTCAATACCCAGTTGCCCCCTATCGACCTGCCCCTACTGGATGAAAAGGCATGAGTGAAATCTACGACCAACTACCGGAATTGGCAGTCGCCCTCAACTACGATGGCGAAAATGCACCGCGTGTAACCGCCAAAGGACGTGGTGAACTGGCGGAGGAGATACTCAAACTGGCAGAAGAGAACGGTATCCCTCTTGAAAAAGATTCTGAGCTGGCGGCAATACTGGCCCAAATTCCCCTTGGGGAAGAGATTCCCGAGGCGCTTTATCGTGCCATCGCAGAGGTGATTGCCTTCGCTACATGCTCACGGGGAAACGTCCACCGGGGTTTCGTGATCCAGCAGATGAGCCTGAGTCAGTTTGAAAAAGTACAGGCTGCCAATGGAGTAACTACCAGGAATTTATAGCCACCCTCATGTAGACCGCTGTAAATAGTGGGTGGGATTTACAATTTATCCACTACTTTATTCACCAACAGTGGTTTCTTCTGTTTTACTTTCTCCTCACCCTGCCAGGCAATGCGGATATGAATGCGGTGACGTGTTTCATCCTGGCTGGCAGTGACCTTCAGGTTTAATAGCCCTTCGGGTTCCATTACGATCGCGCTATCTTCATCGCTGAAGGAGAGGCTGCCTTTGGCAATACCCTTGGTGATGGACTTAAGGATATCCTGAATGGTCTTGGTATCCTGCAGGGATTCGTATCTGAAGCTCTTTTTACTTTCGCGCATATGCTCATTTCGCTTTTGGCTGAAGATGATTCTTAGGTTCAAAGACCTTGGCATAAGGATAGTCGGTACTGATACCAATGACTTGACCCTCAGGCCGAATAATTGTCATGCCGACACCGTAGCCGTCCAACCCCTCTTTCTTGCGGGTGTTGCGATCCATGGTGATGTCGCACTCGATATGGATCATACCCTGTCGCAGCATGATTCGCTGGCCCTGTGTGCGGTTTCGGTGGCCATGGACGATGGTGTGTATACCCTCACGATAGGCTCGTTCAACACCATGATGGGTCAGCGGCATGTCCACCTCGCGGTACTTGGTGCGCATGGTGTTTGCCAGTGGACCATAGTAGAACTCAAACAGGTCATGTTCGATCTGCTTGCGAAAAAGGTCGTTGAGGTAGTCGATACCCTCTTCCTTGATCAGGCTGGTGATTCGGTCGTCGAGTCCGGCATGAATAAAGAGAAAGGAACCTTTGTGACAGAGAAGCTGCATATCACGGAAGAACCAGGCAAACTCACCTTTTTTCTGCAGGAAGAGTTCACGGCATTTTTTTACCGTGGCATAGACTTCGCGCATGGATAGCCCGGCATCTCTGCTGGCCCTCTCGAAATCGATCATCTTCTTCCGCAAGCGTGACACTTCGCGTTCAATACCCTGGTCCGGCATCATCCAAGCGGCCTCTTTCGGGAACTCTTTGAACCACTGCTTTGATGGATAGAGTTTACGCTTGCAGGCCCGATTACCGGGAATACCGTACAGGGCCTTTTTTCCATTGAGGTACTGCTCTTGAACCTCTTTCAGCAGGGGTACCACCTTGGGACCTAAGCGAACGAACATATGTTCGGTTCTCGGATCGCGGTCAAGGCCCATGGCACGAATACCCATCAAGAACCTTATGTCATGGTTGCCGGCCAGCAGTTTGACCCTGGCGCCTATATCCATCAGTTTTCGGACGCTGCGCAGCAGTTGCAGACTGCTGGGGCCCTTATCAAGCAGTCACCGCCGATAATAAAAAGGGCTTTGCGACCCTCTTTGGTAAGTTTGATATCCATGCCACCCGGGCCGGTTTTGCGTATACCGCCGGATGCCACAAGCGAAGCCGTGAACGCATCCACATCGGCATGGGAATCGGTGAGGAAATAGATCGGGCGCTTTGGCCACTTCCAGGGACTATGAGAGACTGCGCTTTGCAGTACCTCACTAAAGGCGTGATGATTACTTCGGTCCTTGCCAACCGATTGACGCTTGCCCAGTTGCCACGGCTGCCCCGTTGTTGGCAGGCCGTCGCGTATCCACTTGCTTCCATGGTAATTTGGGAGGGCGGCTTTATTCTTATTTGATGACATGTAGGTCAGTTACTCGATCTCAGACACTGCTCATTGCGTTTAAATTGTGTTTAATCAGTGTACTCGCTCTGTTTGACACGAACCTTCCACTCGCCTGCTATATGCAGCCATTTACCCTCAGGCAGGAACTCGAGATAGATCGGCTGAGCGTGAAACATGCTCAATTGTGCGATCTGCTCATAGCTCAGTACGCCCAGATGGTATGCGGCATGGCGGAATGCGGCACCGTGGCCGACGAACAGTTTCAGGGTATCTGTGTCAGCATGCTTTGAAAGTAGATCCATCTGCCGATTGAGATGTCCGGCAACCCGTTCGCCAGCCTCAAGCAGTGACTCCGCTCCTTGGAGGGGAAGCTGGAAACCGCTGTTGGATTTCCAATCGGAGGGTAGCTCGGAAAACCGTGGGTCTTCACGGATTATCGCTTCGATCTCGCCTATGGTGAGATTGGCGGCAGAGCCCAATCCACGTTCAGCCAAATCATCGTATCCGGTCAATACGGGTGACGTGAGGAAGCGATCAATAATTTCATCAATGATAATCTGTGCAGTCTGCCAAGACCTGAGTAGCTGTGAGCTATCTACCGAGGCTGAGAGTGCCCAGCCATTGGAATCGATGCTCTCCCGGAGTTTTACGCCGGCCTGGTGCGCCTGCTCCTCACCCTCGCTGGTCAGGGAAAAGGCTGGTGGGCACTGGGTGTCTTCGGTAGTTGCCGGTAGTCTCCGTGACGGATAAGGGCCGCAATAAGTCTCGGCATAAGATCACTCTTTACCCAGTCGAGAGTTAAGGGCCATCAGCATGGGGCCAAGCGCTGACTGCTTAACCAGAGCGGCGGCCTCTTTTGCTGACACCCACTTGCGGCCCCGGTGGCGCTCTTCCCACTGGCCCTCCGGTAACTGGCGGGTGACCGCCATAGGATAGACCGTGACGGTGCAGGTGGCTCCCCATTTTTCGTAGCTGTAGCTGCCTACAGCCTCTTCCGTCACCTCACCTTCAACGCCCGCTTCCTCCCACGCCTCTTTGAGGGCGGATTCCTGCAGTGTATGCCCCGGGTCGGCAATTCCCTTGGGAACGACCCAGTGTTTGTTTTTGCTGGAGCTGATAATAAGCACCTCCAGCTGCCCATCGCTAATTCGGTAAGGAATTACTGAGGACTGGGTATAGTAATAGGCGGGCCTGTCGCGACGTTCCTTACTATGAGGCGAAGGGAAAGGGAATTTCTTCTGCAGGTTGGAAGGACGGATCAGTTGCAAAAGTTTCCCCGCACCTTCATTCAAGTCACTCCATGTATCCGGCATCGACAGTCGGGCGATAGTGGCGGTGGGCATCAATTTTCCATCGCTTGGGATCTCGGGCTGTTCGTCTGACAGGTAGCTGAGCAGCAGTTCCAGTCCCGGGTTATGCCCGACCAGCATGACCTATGTGCATCGTTTGGACACTCCGCGAGGGTTGCCAATAGATCATGGGTGTCAGCGAGGTAGATCCTTTTATCGTTATGGATATGCTTGGCACCTATACCCATGACCTTGCTGCACTTCTGGGCCGTGACCAAGGCACGCTCTGCAGGAGAGGTGATCACAAAGTCAGGTATAAGATTCTGTTGCTGCAGCCAGACACCAATGCGCTGTGCACCGCGCTTACCCCGGTCCTTCAGAGGACGATGGTAATCATCATCACCGGTCATCCAGTCCGATTTTCCATGGCGAAGTAGCAGTAGTTCACGAGTCATCTCATACTATTCCATTAACTCATCGAGGTGCTGGGTCATGGCATCGAAGTCGATTGCACCACTCGCCTCGTAGATAGTTATCCCCTTCAGGTTTTCAGATAGGCATCTTCTTCAAGAACTGTATCATCCCGGAAAAAACTGCCGTCGGCATACTGGTAGAAGGGACCAGGGGACTTCATAAGTGCACCCAGCAGATCACGGCGCTCTGAAAGATCCACCTGTTGCAGTGTTAGGGGTTGGGTGCTGTCCCGTTGCCAGTTGAGTATCAGGAAAGCGGCCAATGGCGCCTCTGTAGTGATTCGTCCGCTGCCATAAACCTGATCAATCAATACGTCGTACTTATCTTCCAACTCCCACAACTCATCTTTTGGCAGATCGAGTAGTGATTCGCGTTGCTCTGCAGGGATCAGCTGATGAAGTCGTGGATTGTGTACGATGGTACCGGGGTTGACCCTGGGTAGTTTGGGAATACCTGCACCATGGGTGGTTGTGCTATCCGTTTTGATAAATAGCCGGTCATTGGTGAGATAGTCGATTCCCGGATTCTCAAGCATGTGGAGCATAAGGGTCGACTTGCCGCCACCGGAAAAGCCCGCAATACCCAGCGTTTTTCCATTGTGAACCAGACCGGCAGCGTGGCAGATCAGCCACTCCCGGTTTTGCAACCAGTTCATGTACTGGGCGTTGATGAAATTGATCACCTGGTTGTCGTTGGCCACGCAGGGTCCGGCCGCAATACGTTGAGTCTCACTCTGCAGAAAGACCATGCCGGTACGGACCTTGCGTACCAGTCGTCCGCCGGAAAAGTCGAAGTAGCTGTCCTTGCGACCACTCTTTCCCGGCTCCCGCTTCCAATCGACGAACTCGATACCGAGCTCCGGTGCATCGCGTTCTATGGCGATAATCTCCATATCCGGCTCTGCCGTAGGAGCAGAAACATGGGAGAAGTAGCTTTCCAGCTGGCTAATATGTTCACTGGAGTTGGAGCGCACGCGCAATGTACATTCACCAAGCGCAAGATGGAGCATCTGGTCACACAGCTGTGCACCGTTATATAAGCTGTCTGTAACAGTAGTAAGGTTTATCATTGGCTCAGTTTTTCCAGTACATATTCTGTGTAAGCGGCGGCGGCGTCGATACCGGCCCCTTCCAGGGCGCCGCGAAAGCCACCAAAGGCGGACACCTCGAAAACGATCGGCTCATCTGCTGTCTCTGCCACATCAACGGTGGTGAAGTCCATGCCGAATGGGGCCTGTGCTCGATAGGCAAGATCGATGATCTCATCCGGTGGTGAGTAGGCCTCGTAACGGCCGCCGCTGTGAATGGTGGTATTCCATGCATCGCTTTGGGAGACACGGGCATAGGTGCCGAGGTACTTTCCCCCCAGAAATACCATACCTAGATCCCGGCCGGGCAGATCGATCTTGCGCTGAATATACATCATCGGATTGCTGCGCTGAAATACCTCAATCGCGGTGCGTATCTCACTATCGGACTGATCTGCATCGATCACACACATACCCCGTGCCTTGGTGGAGAAGAGTGGTTTGAATACTGCACTGCCAAATTTACCTACCGCAGCCATGGCGGCATCAACATCTTCGGTGACACAAGTATCAGGCATGGGTATCTGGTTATTGCGGAGAGTGACCGTGCAACTCAGCCGATCAATCAGCCGCAACATGTTCTCTGCGCCGCTAAACACTTGCACACCGGCAGCTTCTGCAATCCGCAACAACTCCAGGCGGTCCAGGGTGTTGGGGCTATACTCGGCGCTGATTTTTTTCACGATCAAGCCGTCCAACCGACACAGGTCATGGTCTGCAAACAGCAGCCGTTTCTCCTGCAGATCAAGTTCGACCTTGCCCATATCGATAACCAGACGAAATCCGGTCCGTTGTTCTATGGCATCAGCCAGGATCTCTGTGGACCATTTGCCGGGAATGCCGACAACGCCTATTTTGAGGTCAACCAATGAAAATCTCCTTCACCGGTGTCTTGAAACTACCGGCCTTTTTCGGGTTGGTGGCAAGCACCTGCTCTAACAGATAACGGGAGCGCAAAAACATACTACGAGCCAATGTTTTGTCCAGAATAAAACGAGTCGAAGTGACGAATGAGCGGGCCAGGCCGAGGGCCAGGCGCAACTCAAACGTCTCGTCGTCTACCTTGTCGGCATACTCTCTGGCTATACGGTAGAAATCCTTCGCCAGGTTCATGATTTTTCGCCTCAGGGGGGCATCGAGAATCTGCAGGCGATAGTTTGAGACCATGAACACCGAGATATCCTGCACATAATCCATGTAGCATGAGCGGTGCAGATCGATAAAGTTGATCCGCTGCTCCATCGGGTCGTAGATGATGTTATCCACATTAAAATCACCATGGATGTAGACCGAGAAGGGAGACTGGAGTCTGGCTTCGTAATCGTGAGCTCTCTTGACCAGTGAGTCGAAAGAGGGAATGCCCAGGCCACAGACCAGTGAATCGCCCCGCTGGAACTCAGGGTGAATTTTGTAGACATCACTCAAGCGTTTTTCGAGTTGTTGGATGAAGTTGGCAGAAACCGGCTTGTCGGTCTGTGTTTCATGCCACACTGATCTCAACGTACCACCCAGTTGATCAAGGGTCTCACTAAGCAGTTCGGGTGACTCATTCAAAAGAATCTGTTCGAACGTGAAGCCGGGCAGATGCTCGATCAGCAGAGAGGCGGATTGACCACGCTTCTTGTAGGAGAGAATCTTAGGCGCCAGACCGGGGTAGATCTCATGCCAGCTCTCTACGCCCTGACGCTCCTCTTTGAGTTTGCGTTTCTTACCCTCTTTAAAAATAGCGACATACTCATCATCCCCACTGTCGGGCGCACTAATGCCGGAGATGGCACTACCTGAACGGGTTTCGGCAATCCGCTCAATCTGTACCTCCGACATATCCTCATCGGTTTCAAGATCCTCCACAGATGCCTGTAGTGAATGATAACGTTCGAAGTTGACGGGCTGGCCCAGATTGGCGGAGATGATGGACTCGCTGATATCGAGCAGAGCATCCCCCATCTGCTCTACACTGTGTGCCACAAACAGGGCACAGGTCAGGTCCTCGGTATTCTTTTTCTTCTTCAGCGCGGCGATATAGTGTTTCAGCAGTCGGTTGTAGTCACGATCAAGCTTAGACTCGATCTGGCCAATCTTGAGCGCCAACCGGGTGTCATTTTCCAGGATAGCGGGTCCCAGCAGTTTGATGCCGCGCCTGACTCGCTCCAGCATGGGGCCATACGCCTCAGATTTCGGGCAGCGTACGTTAATCAGATAGTCCATCTGCTTTATGCAGTCACGGCTAAGTTCAGCGATACGCTCCAGGTCGGTGGCGATAAACTCCACTCCGCGCAACGTCAGTGTCTCTGCACAGCCCTCCTTGCAACGGGACAGCTTATTTAGACAGCTGGTGTGAATACGCATTTTCAGGTTATAGGCGTAACCACTGCGGTCGAGAATACGCCGGGCAAGAGCTACCGTGGGCGTTTCAAAGTAGGTTTGTAGGTTAGCGACCTGAGAGTCGACCTCGACACACAGGAAGCGCAGGTTGTCCCTGATGCCTTTAGGAAGCTGCATTGTCATGGAAGGTTCCCAGGTAGAGCGCTCTATCCGCATTATGCGGGATACAGGTCGAAAGGTATTGAGGAAAAAGTGGCAATCCTGCAAGCAAATCAAGAGCAATCCAGAGGACACCAACCTGATGCTTGTCCGGGTGGTAACCGCTGTGTGGGGAGTAGTCGTCAGGAATGGCGCACTGGAAGAGGAATTCTACCAGATGTCTCTGGGTAGGCGGCTGAGTATCCCGCAGTTTAAAGTAGTCAACCACGTGAATAAGATCACCGATATCAACAGAAGTGCCGATCTCTTCCCTGCACTCTCTGTCAAGAGCTGCTTTCAGCGTCTCACCAGTATTCTGTGCTCCACCCGGTAGAGCGAACCGCTCACCTCGACCACCACCCTCTTTTCTGAGTAGTAAAATTTTCCCCCGCCGGACAATCAGGGCGCGTGCTGCATTTCGGATCTCTGGTATCACTTCTGTCATATGCCGGTTTTACATATACGCAGTTATTTGTGTTTACAGTGTCTATTGTGATGGATAAGCGGCACTTTGTATCTGACGTCTGTCAAACGCCGCTTTTATTACTGCTGAAAATAGCGGGAGTTTATGGTCAGCTAACGGCGAGAATAGATTACAGATTTATTCAGCATGTCATACAAAACATCTAATCACACTCAGAGCCTCCCTCATATGCCTCAACAAAATAAAGTCATGCCGGCATAGCCACTCTTTAATCAATTGTCCTCACGGCTCCCCTACAGGCCTGAACAACTACCACATATATTATTCAATACACCTTCAATGCGCCACCCTCAGCCGGTCTAGCTCTTCTCTTTTCCACCGTGCAGGCTATGCTCATCCTGTTCTTTCTGCTCTCTGAGGTCGATAGTTTTACGCTCAGATTGGCGAATGCGGTCCACTGCTTTCTCCAACACTTTTGTGCGAACATGTCTCTTTTTCCAGCTCTCCTTACGGATAACAAATTCCTGGTGACTTGCTTCAACCACCTGCTTTTGCTGATTGATCGCCAACCCCAGTTTGGCGATAAAAGCTCGATACTCCTGCATCTGGCCGGCGCTGATACCACGACGTGCGGTGTCTTCAAAGCGATCCAAATACTCCTGGTGGTAACGGCGCAACTCCAACAACCTCTCTTCCTCGGCCTGCATCAGCCGCTGGGAATCCCCAAACTCACGTGCTGCACACTGTTCACGGGATTCAGCAACCCGTTGTACCGGTTTGAATCGTTTAGATGAGACCATAAATTACTCAGCCTTTAAGGTGCCTCTGGATAAATTTATTTCCTTAAATCACACCCAGCTCTTTGTAGGCTGGAAAGAGACTCAGAAGATCGGTCAAGCTCTCGTCCATCTCTACTGCAGTGGACATATCCTGTCTGAGGAACTGCTCCATCGAAGGCATTGCATCGATGGCCGCATCGATCATCTGATCAGCCCCGGCCTCGTAAGCACCAACGCTGATCAAATCCTGATTCTGCCTGTATATAGAGTATAGATGCTTGAACGCACGGGCGGCATCCTGATGATCGGGACTGGTGATCTCATTCATCGCCCGGCTGATCGAACCCAAGATATCAATAGCAGGGTAGTGACCGCTGTCGGCAAGCGTTCTTGAGAGAACGATATGGCCATCAAGAATCGCACGGGCAGCATCGGCGATGGGATCATTCTGATCGTCACCCTCTGTAAGTACGGTGTAGAAAGCGGTAATGGAGCCACCACCGATATCACCATTACCCGCCCTCTCCACCAGCTGTGGCAGTTTGGCAAAAACAGAGGGGGGATAGCCTTTTGTGGCGGGCGGCTCGTGGATCGCCAGGGCAATCTCCCGCTGTGCCTGGGCAAAACGGGTTAATGAATCCATCAGCAGCAGCACATGCAGCCCCTGCTCACGAAAGTGTTCGGCAATACTTGTTGCCAGCATAGCGCCATGCATCCTACGTAATGGCGGATGATCAGCCGGTACCGCCACCACTACCGCTCGGGCAAGTCCCTCATCTCCGAGAATTTTCTCAACAAACTCTTTCACCTCACGCCCACGCTCACCGATCAGCGCGACAACGGTAATATCGGCGTTGGTGTAACGGGTCATCATTCCCAGCAATACACTCTTACCGACACCAGAACCGGCAAACAGACCGAGACGCTGCCCCCGCCCCACCGTCATCAGGGCATTGATGGAGCGCACACCCACATCGAGAGGCTCTTCAATCGCACTGCGAGCAAGGGGATTATATGTCTTTCCGGTTAGTGGCCGACGTTCTACAGTGTGCAGAGGCCCCTTGCCATCAAGCGGCATTCCTGCACCGTCTATCACCCGCCCCAGAAGATGATCCCCCACTACCGCTTCGCAAACACTTCCAGTAGGCACGACCCGTGCGTCCTGCTCAAGCCCACGGATATCACCGGTAGGCATCAAGTAGAGACTTTCACCGGAGAATCCGACCACCTCTGCATCGATGGTTTCACCATTACTGTTGATCACCTCACACTGACCACCGATGGCCGCCCGGCATCCCACCGCTTCCAGGGTAAGGCCGACCATTCGGGTCAGCTTACCCTCAACCACCAGTCCACGGCTTTCACTGACCTTCTCGCTGAAGTGCTGCAGCCGCTTTCGCCAGATAGCGCTACGATTTGCCTCGGGAAGCGTCACATCACTCCTCCACTTCCGGGGAGACTTCATCCTGATCACGCTCACCACCATGTAAGGGGGCAAACAGTGCCGCCAGACGCGATTCCAGAGTGGCGTCAACCTGAGACGTCTCCGTCAATATACGGCACCCTCCCCTGGCAAGCACCGGGTCTTCTATGATCTTCCAGCCCAACTCCTTATCAGTGACATCGTATATCCGTCGCACCAGCTCGGCATCATCAGGATGGAGCACAACGCGGACACCGCGGGAGGCAATCGGCAAAATAGAGAGAGCGTCATGCACCACACCGATAATATGATTGGGGTCGATTTTCACCTCTCTGCGCACCAGTTGCCTCACTAATGAGATCACCAGTTCTACCAGTTCCCGCTCAACTTGATTATCAAGAACCTTCAGTGGGGTATCGAGTGTTGTGAGTAGCTCATCCATGCTATGAACCCACTCCCGGAGCTGACTTTCACTCTTGACCAATCCCTCCTTGTGACCAAACTCAAAGCCCTCCTCCCTTCCCTCCTCATAGGCCTGCTTCTGCAACTGGCTGAGCTGATCGGCAGTGAGCATCGTCCGCTCACGTCCACCATCCTTGCTATGAGGTCGACCGACATTGGGTGGCTGCCACTCTTGGGCGCTGTCGGTATCACTACCTCTGAGAATCTTAGACGAACTCATCACCACCTGCGCCTCCGAGTGCAATTTCACCCGCATCGGACAATCTTCTTGCCACAGTGAGAATCTCTTTCTGAGCCGCTTCCACGTCACTCAGACGTACCGGCGCAGCGGCCTCTAAATCATCTCGCAGCATCTCTGCAGCACGTTTCGACATGTTGTTGAAAATCTTGTCCTGCAGCCCTGTGTCAGCTCCCCTCAACGCCAGCAGCAGTTGCTCTGAAGCAACCTCACGCAACAGGGTTTGGATACCGCGATCATCGACTTCATTGAGATTATCGAAGACAAACATGTTGTCTTGAATCTCCTGAGCCATCTCTTCGTCAACACTGGTCACCTCTTCCATAATGGTAGTACCAATATCGCCTTCCATCAGATTGAGGATATCTGACGCGACCTTGATACCACCCAATTGGGAGGACTTGACATTGGTCACACCAACGAACTGCTTTTCCAGAATCTCATCAAGCTCCTGCAGCGCCGCCGGCTGGATACCATCGAGTGAGGCGATTCTCATGATAATGTCGGGACGCACCTTCTCCGAAAACTCCGACAACACTTCTGCCGCCTGATCAGAATCGAGAAAAGAGAGGATAATAGCGATAATCTGCGGATGTTCCAGACGTATCAATCGGCAATGGCACGAGGATCCATCCACTTGAGCTGGTCAAGTCCCTTGCTGTCCCGCCCAAGCAGTATGCGATCGATGACACCCGCTGCCTTGTCGGGTCCCAGGGCGCTGGTCAGTACTGTACGAAGATATTTATCGGAGTCGAGCCCAAGGTTTGTCTGGCTTCCCAAGGTCTCTACGAAAGAGCGCATCACCGACTCCATCTGGTCAGTACTGACTTTGGTCATATTAACCATCGCCAGACCCAGATCCTGAACCTCTTTGGGCCCCATATGCGAAAGTATCTCCGCCGCATCTTTCTCACCTAGGGCGAGCATCAATATGGCGGCTCTCTCCACTCCGCTCATACTTTCAAGATCACTATCCGGCATCATCCGCTACCCAATTCTTGACTACCTGCGCTACACGTTTTGGATCATTACTGACCATACCTCTTGCAGACATCAGCGTGTCTTCATACTGATTTGGACCGGGTAGTTTAATCGCTCCCGGACCACCTTCAATCCCACCCCCTTCGGCAGCGGCAGCACCGGCCTGTGCTGCCATCTCTGCCGCAGCAATCTCTTCAGCAGTCGGCATAGTGGTAAGTCGTGTCATCGTTGGTTTCAGTACAAACATGATTAATATGAGTACCAGTAGAGCACCACCCACCTGCTTGGCCAGATTCAACACCCAGGCCTCCTTCCAGATTTCAAGTTCGGGGAGCGCTTCGGGCTCAGGGGGTGCCAGGAAGGGAGCGTTGATTACCTGTAGGGTGTCGCCTCGGGTTCCCTTAAAGCCTATCGCCTCTTTCACCAGTTGGGATATACGGCTGATCTCCTCAGGGGTGCGCTCAGTGCGACTTATATTACCCTCGGTATCGGCTGAGATCCGGTCATCGATAACCACAGCCACCGACAGCGGCGCAGGTTACTGTTGGAGAGGCGGGTATGCTGATAGTCTTATCCAATTCGTAGTTACGTGTGGTGCGCTTGCTGGTGTTAACCGGTGTACCACCCTCTTCCCCCTGAGCAGCTGCACCCGCCACTTCAGGTGCGGTGCCTGCGGCCGGCGGCTGGTTGGAGAGAGCACCGGGAACCCCTTGTGCGCCAGAGAGGCGGCTCGCCTGCTCATTGAGCTGCTCGCTGCGCAGGGCGGGAAGATCCGGGTTATAGCGCTCCGATGTCTGCTCGGTAACGGTGAAATCGAGATCTGCCGTCACCTCGGCGCGGACGCTGTCCATGCCCAGAATGGGTGCCAGGATATCTTCAACCCGCTGCTTGTAGTGAGCCTCCACCTGCTGTGTATATTCAAACTGATTGGAGGAGAGCATCATCTGCCGTGTATCCATCTGACCACTCAATAACCCCCCCTTGTTATCCACCACAGTGACCCGATTGGTCTCAAGATTAGGGACACTTGAAGCGACAAGATGAACAATTGCCGCCACCTGTCCCTTATCCAGCAGACGACCGGAGTAGAGTTTTATTACTACCGATGCGCTCGATGCCTTACGCTTACGTGCAAACGCCGACTGTTTCGGTGTCGCCAGATGAACCGGGCTGAGGCGATATTGGCAAGCGTACCTATAGTGCGTGCCAACTCCCCCTCCAGGGCACGATGAAATCTTGCCGCTTCGAGTGCCCGACTGGTACCGAAACCACTCTCTTGCTGTAGTAGTTCAAAGCCGAGACTATCACTCTGCGGCAATCCCTGACCGGCAAGTTTCATTCTTGCATCATGCACCTTGCCGCTCTCAACCATCAGCGCACCGGTGGCTTGATCTATCTCGAAACCGATATTGTTCTGCTCCAGAGCAGCAACCACATTGGCTGCATCTTTCTGTGAAAGGTTGGCATAGAGCAGACTGTAGTTGGGAGTCTGGGACCAAAGCACCACTGCAACACCAAGTGCAACACTGGCGGCCATGCCGACCATGACGATCAATTGCCGCAAGGCTACATTGTGTCCCAGGGGGGAACGTGCCATTTGACCACTCATCCCATTTTCACTGTTGGCAACATCCATCACACCTCAACCTTGATCATGTAAAACATTAATATAAACTTATATCTATTTGTTATATAGCATATTCATTACTTCTTTATATGCCTCTACCAGTTTATTTCTCACCTGAACCATCGCCTCAAAGGAAACACTCGACTTCTGCACCGCAATCATCACCTCCGCCAGATTGGCATCACCCTCACCCAATTCGAAGGCCTGTTTCATCTGACCCGCCTGCAGTTGTGTCTCGTTGACACTGTCGATCGATTGCTTCAACAGGTCGCCAAAATCAACGCTACTCTGAAGTTCCTGGGTTGGTTTAGTCTCGGTAGCTGCCTGGGCGGACATCAGCCGCATCTGGGCCAGAACCTGATCAATACTCATTGTGCTCATCGTCAATATCCCAACGTTTTTTCGATTACTCTATTTGTTATGCAGATTACGCACCAATATTTAGCCTGGTATAGCGACACCGGCCTCCCGCAACCTGGCGATCTTGTAACGTAAGGTGCGTTGACTGATACCAAGGTGCTCCGCAACACTCTTTCTACTGCCGTGACTGTTACGTAGTGCATCGAGAATCATTCTCTCCTCAACCGAACGCAGGTCATCACTCAACCCTGTAGAAGCGGCTTCTTCGGATTCAGAGGTGTGATGTAAAGAGGGCATCTCCATCTCGAAGCAGAGCTCATCCGGACCAACTTCAGTGCCATTGCAAAGAATCAAAGCACGCTGCATAACGTTATCCAGCTCTCGGACATTGCCTGGCCAACGGTGACTCAGCAGCCGCTGCTCAGCAACCGAGTTGAGATGGGGTTGCGGAATTCCCTGGGAGATACAGATACGCTCCAACAGGAACTTGGCTAGAGGCAGGATATCCCTCTTCCGTTCACGCAGTGGTGGCAAAAACAGGGGAAACACATTCAAGCGGTAGTAGAGATCTTCCCTAAACCGTCCGGCTGAGACCTCTTCTCTAAGATTTTTGTTGGTGGTTGCCAAAACTCTGACGTTGAGTGGGATCAATTTGCGACCGCCCAACCGCTCAACTTCACGCTCCTGCAACACTCTTAACAGTTTAGCCTGAAGCGATAGGCTCATCTCTGAAACCTCATCCAGCAACAGCGTACCGTCCTTGGCCTGTTCAAACTTGCCGGGAGCAGACTGCACCGCCCCTGTATAGGCGCCTTTCTCATAACCAAAAAGCATCGCCTCCAGCATATTTTCCGGTATGGCGGCGCAGTTGATGGCAATAAAAGGACCCTCTCTGCGCTCTGACTGCCGATGGATAAACTGTGCAAATACCTCTTTACCGGTGCCGCTCTCTCCCCCTATGGAGACAGTGGCGTCACTCAGCGCCACTCTTCGTGACAGTGCCAGCAGATCTCTTGTCTTGAGATCCTCGGCAATAACAGAGTTATCTACAGGCTGTTGTTGCAGTATGGAACTCCGTACTTTTGCCAATAGTAATTCAGGCTCAAATGGCTTAGCCAGGTAGTCTACGGCGCCACCACGCATTGCGGTGACTGCCTTCTCAATATTGCCGTAAGCAGTCATCAATAGTACCGGCATCGAAGCGTAGCCGGACTTAACTCTTGCCAGCAGTTCATGACCATCCATAGGCTTCATCTGCACATCACTAACGACCAGTCCTATCTCCTGCTGCTCAAGTATCTTCAATGCCTCGTTACCATCACCGGCAGCGGAGACACCGTAACCTGCAAGCTCCAATGTGTCACAGAGGGCTTCACGCAGAGTAGGATCATCTTCAACGATCAAGACGGTAGACTGACTCATGCAATACTCCTTACTTCATCCAGCCGACGCTCGGTTCCCCCGACTATCGACCTCTTATTATTCAACTCGGTGGTATGCTCTTTCATCAGTGGGAAACTAAGGGTGAAAGAAGCCCCTTTACCGGGACGGCTCTCCAGCGATATTTCGCCCTCATGTCCCAATACCACCGACTGGACCACAGCCAGTCCGAGACCGGTGCCATCACTGCGTGTGGTATAGAAGGGATCAAATATTTTTGACTGCTGTTCCAATGGAATGCCCGGACCGTCATCATGCACCTGCAGTGTCACATCACTGTCGTTACGTTGCAGCCCGATCTGCAGCCGAGCACCCGCGCCTCCCTGTTCAAGTGCATTGACCGCAAGATTCATCAACGCCCCCAGCATCGCATCCTGATTACCGCTGATCCATGCATCGACCAACTCCACTCCGATCAACTCAAGATGGGCGTTAAACTTGCGCAGCATCGGTTCGAGGTGTTGCGCCAGTTCTGTCAGCAGGGCGGCCATATCTATGGCTTCAGGCTCAAACTGCCCGCCCCGAGTGAAAACGAGCATGTCATTGATCTGGCGTTCAATGTGCAGCAAACGATCACTGCAGCGACTTGAAAAACGTCGGCGTTGATCTTCGGTCAGGTCATCCCGGGAGAGGTGGGAGGTGTAGAGAATAGCGGAGCTGAGTGGAGTTCTGATCTGGTGAGCCAGTTGGGCGGCCATCTCGCCCAGTGTACTGAGCCGTTGCTGGCGGTCGATCCGCTCCTGGAGCTCATGACTCTCTGTGATATCCAGCAGTAGGACAATTTTTCCAGGTTCAGGATCCAGAGCACGCTCAGTCAGCTTAACCAGGCGGCCGGAGTTGAGCCACTGCTCACCATTGATACGACCGGCGCGGAAGTTAAGGAGGTAGAGTTCAGGCCAGTTATCCTCTTTTGCCAACAGAGGAAACAGCCTGGAGGCTGCGGGATTGAACTGCTCAACTCTCCCATCACCATCGACAACCACAACTGCGGCCGGCAGCGTCTCCAACAATCGTGCTAGACGGTTAGCCAGGCGCTCCTTCTCAACCAGCTGCAACATCCGTTCGCTACGGGCCTCGGCAAGCTCATGACTAAGACCAACGACTTGGGACTGCAACTGCTGGTAGGAGTCAACAAGCTGCTCAGAGACATGATTAAATACCTGAAAGGCATCTTCAAGCCGCTGTTTCTTGGGTGATATGGGACCAGGCATCTGCATCTTTTAAACTCGTTAGGTCGTTCCATTGAAGAACTCGAAACAAGAGTAACAAGAAGCGTGCCAAATTAATTATTCTTTATTATTCAGCATGTTGTAACTTATAGCATTTGATGGCGTCAATTTAACGTCAGCCATGGGATCGCTGAAGGCCGTACTTTCTCAGCTTCTCCACAAGAGTGGTACGGCGCATATTGAGTCGTTTGGCTGCATGGGCGACAACTCCTCCGGTATCATCGAGGGCCTGCCTAATAAGATTCAACTCAAGATTACTGAGATGCGCTTTGAGGTCTATGCCTTCCGTCGGTAGACGCGGCACAGTTATGACCGATTCCGGCTCCTCGCCAGGAACACTCACCTGAGGTAGCTCCTGTGTATTTGTAGAGAGGGTGATGCCTGCCCTGAACTTTTCGGGCAGATCCTTAACATCAACAACCCCATAAGGGTAGAGGATGGAGAGCCTCTCAATAAGATTGGCAAGCTCTCTGACGTTGCCGAGCCACTTATAGTGGGTCAGTGCCATCACCGCCGCCGGGGTCAAGCGCACCGATCCCCTCTTCTCCGTCTCGATACGAGAGATGAGATCGTTAACCAATACAGGTAGATCCTCGACCCGATCACGCAGTGGCGGGACCTCAATGGGGAACACATTAAGACGGTAATAGAGATCCTCTCTAAAACTATTCTCTTCAATTGCCTGCTCTAAGTTACGGTGGGTTGCGGCAATGATACGTACATTACTGGTAATACTGACATTGCTACCGACCCGCTCAAAGGTGCGTTCTTGAAGCACCCGTAGTAGCTTGACCTGCATCGGCATGCTCATATCACCGATCTCATCGAGGAACAGGGTACCGCCATCCGCCATCTCAAAACGCCCCTGGCGGGAGCTGATGGCACCGGTGAAAGCCCCCTTCTCATGGCCGAACAGTTCACTCTCCAGCAGATCGGCAGGGATTGCCCCGCAGTTTATCGGTACAAAGGGCTTGCCTCTACGTCTGGAGTTGTAGTGAAGTTTGCGGGCAACCACCTCCTTGCCTGTTCCCGACTCACCGAGGACCAATACGGTGGCATCGGTATTGGCCACCTGTTCGATCATTCTATTAATCTGGCGTGTAGCACGGCTGTTTCCCGAAAGACTGCGAAACAGCTCCAGCGGACGCTGGTCAGCCCCACTATTTCGGTTATTCTCCTGATAGATCTGAGATTTATGGAGTGAGTGAACCAGTGGGTTCAGGTGAAGCGGGAGTGTCAGTGTATCGATGAAGCGACTATCACTATCTTGATCAATAGGTATCAGACTATCGGCAGAAATCTTGATCAGTGCGAGATGATGGGGTTCTGCGGTAGCCAGCCCAATTATTACCTCCAGCTCCTTATCCCCGATAGAGGGGCCTATCATTACGGTGATGCAGCCGGAGTTGAAATCCTGCTTCAGCCTTGCCTCCAGGGCACCGGCATCGTCCATCACTTCCAGAGAGTAACCAATGAACTCAAAAATATTTTGAGATAGCTTATGCGGCCGCTGTCACGATCGGCAAGCAGCACACAACCGTTACGCAGCACTTCCTCATTTTCAGCCTGTTTATTATTATTCATGCCTAACCTCTCCAGGGCTTTACGGCAAGATTAGGCTCGTAGCACGCCATACACCAACCTTTGAAATCAAAGCGTGGTAGAAATCTCCACGACTAGCGGTTAGTTAAACACCCAACTAAATAAATGTCAAAATTCCGACACAGCGAGAAAAACAGACACCACACTAAAACTATCTCTATGGACGACTTCGTTTCAGAGCGACCTCGCGCCGGTGTTGCCGGAATATCAGCTTCCCAAGCAGATCCATTACCCGTTGACCGAGATCTTCAAACACCAGGGTAATTGAGTGCCCATCCACGACTTCCTCCACCGTTACCACATAACCAAACAGTTGCAGCGGCTTTGGGAGACGCTCATCTAGCTGCAGATAGAGCCAAAGCGGCTGATCCTTTTGTGGCAGGGGTGGCAAACACCCCTTCCATGATATACCACGAGTGCCAAGCTTCAGTGAAAAGCATTTCTCCCCCTGCTCCCGTTGTGGCTTGAGCTGTGAAACCAACTCCATAAGCATATCCAGCTTGGCCTCAATGCGGGCCAGCTCAGGTGCCTTCTCCTGTTCTTCCTCTTGGGATTCCAGATGGCGCTCCTGTAGGGTGATCAGTGCCTGTAACATGCGTTCATTATGATCTTCCGCCGCTACCAGCTGCTGCTCTGTTACATCATCTGAAGCACCCTCCCAACGAAGCGGCAGAATGGCCTGATAGAGTAAACCGTTACTCAATGGATCATGGTCTCTCTTTTTCATCTGGATTACTCATTCCCGGTTAACATCAAGCCCTCCTTGACAATAGAGCGCTACCAACATAGAAAGATAGCTGACTCTACACAAAAGGCCCCTCCCTTGAGCGAACTACCTACGAGTGCGCTATTTGGCATACTCGCACTGCTAATCATCCTTTCCGCCTTCTTCTCCGGATCGGAAACCGCTTTGATGACACTCAACCGTTACCGTCTGCGACATCTGACGAAGATTGGTCATGCCGGAGCAACCAGAGCAGAGAAGTTGTTGAAACGCCCTGATCGCCTTATCGGATTAATACTCCTCGGCAACAACTTCGTCAACATTCTCGCCTCCTCACTCGCCACCATTATTGCCCTGCGCCTGGGAGGAGAAGCTGCCATCGCCATCGCCGCAGGACTGCTCACCCTGGTCATTCTCATTTTTGCAGAGGTGGCACCAAAAACACTGGCGGCACTAAAACCAGAACGTCTGGCGTTCCCTGCAGCGTTTGTCTATACCCCGCTGCTGAAACTGCTCTATCCGCTGGTGTGGGTAGTAAACGTTATCGCCAATGCCATCCTCAGGCGTATCGGAGTATCGCCGGATGATACCGATGGTCAGACCCTGAGCCAGGAAGAGTTGCGCACTGTGGTACTGGAAGCCGGTGCGATGATTCCCAAACGACACCAAACGATGCTGTTAAGTATTCTCGACCTAGAGAAGATCGAGGTTGAAGATATCATGATCCCACGCAACGAGGTGGATGGTATCGACCTGGAGGAACCCATCGACGAGATCATTCACCAGCTCCAAGGCACCCCCTATGCCCGCCTTCCCGTATTTGACGGTGGTATCGATCACCTTGTTGGTATTCTTCAGGTACGCAAAGCGATGTACGCTCTCACCCAGGGGCGGCTCAAACGACAAACTATCATTGATATCTGTGACTCACCCTACTTCATACCCGAAGGAACAACGCTAAATAGTCAGTTACTCAACTTTCAACGGAAAAAACAGCGTATTGGACTGGTAGTCGACGAGTATGGAGATCTACTCGGCCTAGTCACCCTGGCGGATCTACTGGAAGAGATCGTCGGTGAGTTCACTACCGATCCTGCCGACAGCGTTAAGGAGGTACAACCTCAGGATGACGGTAGTTTCCTTATTGCAGGAAGTGCAAATTTAAAGGATCTGGTGCGTTCTTTTCACTGGGACCTCCCTACCGATGGCCCACGAACGATCAACGGCCTGATTATCGAATATATGGAGACCATCCCCGAGCCGGGAACCAGCCTACTGCTGGAGGGTTATCCGGTTGAGATCCTGCAGACCCAGGACAATGCAGTAAAAGTGATTCGCTTATTGCCGCAGAAGCATAATATTCAGTCTACGACATGTAACTGATTTTCACATCACGTTCTCTTAAGAAGCGCTAGTAACAACGTGCTATTGCATCGCCTCTCAGAGTGGATATACTTAAACTAATAAATAAATACCGGTGGACATAAGGGGCTATACCACCCGCAGCATGCAGGTTGGATGACATGGAGGAGCCATCTCTCCCGCTCTCACTGAGAACAATTAATGGCTAAGCTCACCCTTTTTTACAAGGGCCGAATGATTCGTTCTTATGAACTTGACGACCAGCCGTTTGTGGTTGGGCGCACTGCTGACTGCGATATCTGTATCAATAGCTTTGTGATCGCGGAGCAACACGCCAGAATCAAGCCCGACAAAGAGAGCTACCGCATTGAGCAAGCAACAGAGGAAGCCGCCCTGTTGGTAAACCACATTCCAGAGACATCGGCCCTACTACGCCACAGCGACGTCATCCAGATAGGAGAACATACCATTTTCTTCTCTGAGACACCTGCTGCCATCAGTGCCACCGAGGCCCTGAAACCACAAAGAGTAACTGTTGAAAACAGCAAGTCTGATAATAAGTTCGACCATATAATCAAGAGCATCAGCAGACTCCCCGCAGGATGTATACAGGTACTCAGCGGACCCCATATCGGAAAGATGATTCCACTGCAGCGCTCCCTGACAAGGCTTGGCCTCACCGGTAATAACTGCGCGGTGATCGCACACCGAGATGACGGCTACTTTCTCTCTCACCTGGAGGGTAAATCTACACCTCTGGTCAATGACCAAACCATCGGCAACAGCAGTACTCATTTGAGGGATGGCTGCATTATTCAGATTGGAGATATCAGGGTACGTTTCCATCAAGAGGCGCTGCAGCGTGTGGTGCTCTAAAAAGTCATCAACGTTATGGTTTCAGCCTGTTATCATCAAAGCCTGTCGCCGATACTTTGAACTGGGGCAGCTGTTTTGACATCTGACACACCCAATGATCGACGCCTCCATCAGCGTATTCTCTTTGATGCTCCGACGATACTAAAGGTAGAATCGAAACACTACCACTCATCTTATCGACATCTCACTCAAAGGAGTGCTACTGGTCAGGCCGGGGGAGTGCCAACTGAATGCAGGTGATTCGGCAACAGTAGAGATTGCGCTTGCAGAGGGAGGCCCGGCAATTGAGATACAAGGAGAGATCGTCCATGCCAATCCCGATATTCTGGGCATCACCTGTATCCATATTGGGTTGGAGAGCATAGGGCATCTACGCCGCTTGGTTGAGCTCAATCTTGGTGATTCTGACCTTCTCGACCGGGAGTTTGAAGCCCTGCTGCGCTGATCAAAAGGGTTCCCGATTACCCCTGATATTCAGCCGGAAATGAACGTGAATATGACTCTTAATTTACTCTTCGCAGATAAATAGCCAAGCATTGAACATAAATAATCACTAAGGCTTGTTCAGATGCTTCGCAATATGGGGAGTATTGTAAATACTTGCTTTCATACGCGTTTATTTGCAGCTACTAATTAACGCTTTCATCTCAGCTACAGCTGATGCCAGACCGCTAAAGACGGCTCTGGATATAATCGAGTGTCCAATATTAAGCTCTACTATCCCTTCGATGGCGGCAACCGCTCCGACATTATGATAATCGAGTCCATGGCCTGCATTGACCTGAAGACCCAGTTCCGTACCATAAACAACGGCTTGCCTTATTTTCTCCAGCTCTATCTCCTGGCGCTCTCTGCCCAAAGCGTCGGCATAGTGACCCGTATGGATCTCCACAGCAGGAGCACCCACCTTAACGGCAGCCTCTAACTGCGATGGAGATGCATCTATAAACAGGGAGACTCGAGTATCATTCTGAGCCAGCTTTGCACAGTAGTCAGTCAGGTAATCCAGGTTACCAATAACATTCAACCCCCCCTCTGTGGTCAACTCTTCGCGACTCTCAGGAACCAGACAACAATCACTGGGAGCGGTATTCAAGGCAATCTCCAGCATCTCATCTGTAGCCGCCATTTCCAGATTCATATGCGTCTGCAGAGTTTCACTAAGAAGCACGATATCACGATCCTGTATATGACGCCGATCCTCACGCAGGTGAACTGTAATGGAGTCAGCTCCGGCCTGCTCAGCCACCAATGCCGCCTGAATGACCTCCGGATAACGCGTTCCCCGTTGCTGCCTTAAGGTTGCGATATGGTCAATATTGACACCGAGCAGCATCACGTTTGATCTATTCATACCTGGTTCCAAATTATCCTATCTATCAATTTTTAAAGCACTGAGAAACAGTTCACGGCTCTTAAGCGGCTTGCCACCAAGGTAGTGAGTCAGTAGGTGCCGACTTAAATCTCGCGCCTCTCTCTGACCTCCCTTGTCGAGAGGTTGATCACAGGCCAAGGCTAATAGTGTACTACCCGAGACCATGCCCGGGGTCCCCTCAGCAGCAGGCACCGGCCCGGTTTCGAGGAGATAATCATAACGCTGGTTCGGTAACAACGGCCTGTCATTCTCGACATCCTGATCAAGGACCAAGCATAGCCAAGGGCGTTGAACATCTGAATCTCAAACCGGCGCAGTACCTGTTCCTCGCGCCGATCATCAGCGAGCAACGTCAATGCTTCTGTGTAAAAACTGAACAGCTCTTCATGAGGATCATTCCGCTGCAGTAGCCGCATCAATAACTCATTGAGATAAAAGCCACAATAGAGTGCCCTACCTGAAGACCGGGCAGCTTTCCACTCTGCTCATAACCGGTGATGGTTTTAACCTCACCCCTTCCGCTCCACTTCAGTTTAAGTGGAACAAAGGGCTGCAGTAGCGCGGCACCCGCACCACGTCCACTCATCACACCTTTAGCGATCGCTGGAAAACGACCGTGATGAAGTGCAAAACACTCGACCAGCAGGCTACGGTTGGAATAGGGTCTGCGGTGCAGAAGAAAGGCGGGTTCAAGCTGATATGTTGTTCTATCAGTCACTGTACCCAAGACGGTTCAATGCGCCTTCATCACTGGACCAACTTTTCTTAACCTTGACCCAGAGTTGAAGGAATACTTTTTTACCGAAAAACTTCTCCATATCAATCCGCGCCTGAGTCGCCACTTCTTTCAAAGCCTCGCCCTTGCTGCCTATGATAATATTTTTTTGCCCGGGGCGTTCAACCCATATCAAGCCGTGTATTCGGTAGAGCCCACCCTCATCCTGAAACTTTTCAATCTCAACCGTCAACGCGTAAGGGACCTCTTTTGCGTAGCGTCGGGTAAGTTTTTCACGAATCAGCTCAGCCGCAAAGAATCGCTCAGACCGGTCACTGAGCTGGTCATCAGGAAAGATATTATCTCCCACCGGCAGTTCTGACAATACTCGCGTCTCAATCGCATCCAGGTTATCACCCTTCTTTGCAGAAACCGGGATGATAGTAAGAAATCCATGGCGGTCAGACATCTCGGAAAGAAACGGCAATAACGCTTCCTTCTGTTTGAACTTATCTACTTTATTGACTATCAAAATCACCGGAATACCAGACTGAGCGACAGTATCGAGAACAGCTTGGTCTTCTTCGGTCCAACAGAGCGCCTCAACCACAAATAACAGAAGATCAACTCCGGTAACCGCAGTTTTCGCCGTCCTGTTGAGATAACGATTCATCGCATGATCGGTACGCTGGTGTATTCCCGGTGTATCAACGTAGACAACCTGCCCATGATCCATAGTTTTTACGGCAAGGATACTATGACGGGTGGTTTGTGGTTTGTGTGAGGTGATTGCCAGTTTTTGACCGATCAGGCGATTCAACAGCGTTGATTTTCCTACGTTAGGCCGACCTATAATGCACAGTAGCCACACCTCTTCTCTATCATATCAACCATTCTGAATCTGCCCAATAGCCGGTAGGCTGCATCCTGCTCCGCTTTCCTCCGGCTTTCACCGGTGCCGATAGTTTCAATCTCCAACCCTTCCACCAAACAGCGGACGGTAAACTGTTGCTCGTGCTGCTCACCGCTCACATCGATAATGGAGTAGTTGGGAAGCTGTAGCTTTCGCGCCTGCAACAACTCCTGTAAACAGGTTTTTGGGTCCTTACTTTGGGACTCCTCATTAAGAGAGGCGAGTTCAGCCTTGAACAGCTTAAGAATAATTCGTCTCGCCTCGCTATACCCTCCATCCAGGTAAACAGCTGCAAACAGCGCCTCTAAAGCATCAGCAAGTATTGAGCTACGAGAATACCCCCCACTGCGCAACTCACCCGTACCCAAGCACAGATATTTTCCCAAATCGATAATACGGGCGAGCTTTGCCAGAGAGTCACGCTTTACCAGCCGTGCACGTAAACGGCTCAGCTCACCTTCATTAGCTTCGGGAAACTGGCTAAAGAGCTCATCGGCTATGATAAAACCCAGGATCGCATCACCCAGAAACTCCAAGCGTTCGTTATTGTCTTTTCCTACACTTCGATGGGTTAGAGCTGTTTCAATCAGGCTGTTGTCACGAAATTCATAATCAATTGCACGTATTAGCCTCTCGGTGGGCTCTCTCAATTCGACACCAATCTTATTCGCTCATCAAAAGAGACAATAATATCGAGATTTCCTACCATTTTTTTACGGACGTCATAGACCACGCTGACATCCATAATACCCGGACTCACTTTTACTGACACATGGTCTCTCTTGAGATCATAGATTCCGTTGATATCAAATCTTCGCATTATTATTTTTCTTATCTCATTTGAGCTTTTTCTGGAAATAAGCGGTTCATCCTCAAGAGACTGGACCACAGTTCTCACCGAGTAGTTCTGTAGATAAATCGGCACTATTTTCATCCCGACCAGAGCAAAAAAACCGAATCAGTGCCAACACGACCAGCCATCCGGTAAAGGTCATTCCTTGCTGATTTCTATATATCGGAGACACGACGACACCTCACAGTAATTGTTCTTCCAGAGACGAGAAGCCTTTGAAAATTAGTTAATACCACTACCTATGCGACTCCATGTGATCGGAAAGCCTGAGCGGTTACCATCCCAACTCATCCAAATACCGAATGCCTTTCCGACAAGATTCTCTTCCGGTACCAACCCCCAGCAACGGCTGTCGTTGCTGTTGTCACGGTTATCCCCCATCGCGAAGTAGTAACCCGGTTGAATAGTAATCGGTCCTCGGGCAAGCACATGACAACCGTAGCCAAAATCCGGAACTCTTGGGTTAACCAGTACTGAATGTTCAACCTCACCCAGGTGTTCCCGATTTTCGCTTGTTCCGGTCTCTGACACGCCACTGCCTTCACCAGAGTAGAGACCCAGCGACACCTGCTCTTGGGGCTTGCCGTTCACGTGGAGCGTCTTGTCCTGGTACCAGATAGTATCACCCGGAACGCCTACTACCCTTTTAATATAGTCAACAGTGGGATTTTGTGGATATTTAAACACCACTACATCCCCCCGTTTGGGAGCACCCAGTTCTATTACCTTCTTATTGAGCACCGGTAGGCGAATACCGTAGGTGAATTTGTTGACCAGGATAAAGTCACCCACCAGCAGAGTAGGCATCATGGAACCGGAGGGAATACGAAACGGCTCTACAAGAAAAGAACGTAGCACCAGCACCGCAAGGATAACCGGAAAGAAAGAGCGAGAGTACTCAACCATCAGAGGTTCTCTAGTATCACTCTCACACCCTTCACCCCGCCGCCTGGCAGATGCAAAAAACAGTGAATCCACCAACCAAATAACGCCGGTGATAGCGGTCGCCACAACAAGAAAAAACGGGAAGTCAAAGTTCATAAGCTATTTTTATCTCAATCTGCAATTACAGTCCAGCACCTACTACTAGTCACAATCACATCCAACCTCTACGGATATGTGACAATGATCGCCCCCAAGTGGATAAACTAGGAGCCTGTCCGAGAATAGGAGCCGTAACGAGGGGAAGCCATTTTGAGTTCATTTTTTTGATCATTTGAGGCGAATAGTTGCTCTTATTCAACGAAAATGAGCATAAAAATTGGCCAAAAGGGCTTTCCCGCAGTAGGTTCTCTATTCTCGGACAGGCTCCTAGCTATCTTTACCGACACGCAGCACAGCCAAAAACGCTTCCTGCGGAATGTCCACACTACCAACCTGCTTCATCCGTTTCTTGCCTGCTTTCTGCTTCTCCAGCAGTTTACGTTTACGTGAAACATCACCACCGTAGCACTTTGCAGTCACATTCTTACGTAGCGCCTTCACTGTCGTACGAGCAATAATTTTGCTGCCAATCGCTGCCTGAATTGCCACTTCAAACATTTGACGCGGAATGATCTCTTTCATCTTTACCGTCAATTCACGCCCACGCGATTCGGCATAATCCCGGTGGACAATCAACGACAGTGCATCCACCTTCTCGGTGTTGATCAAGATCTCAAGCTTTACCAAGGGTGCAGCTGTGAAGCGTTTAAACTCGTACTCAAAAGAGGCGTAACCCCGGCTCACCGATTTCAGACGATCAAAGAAGTCGAGCACAACCTCATTCATCGGCAAATCGTAGGTCACCTGCACCTGACCACCGAGGTACTGCAAATTCTTCTGCACTCCACGCTTCTCAATACAGAGGGTGATAACGTTACCAAGATAGTCTTGAGGCACCAGGATATGGGCTTCAATAATCGGCTCACGTACCTCTTCTATATGGTTGGGTTCCGGCAGATCGGCGGGATTATCCACCATCACAATATCGCCGTCGCTTCGCAATACCTCGTAGATAACCGTGGGTGCTGTAGTGATCAGGTCGAGATCGTACTCGCGCTCGAGACGCTCCTGAACAATCTCCATGTGGAGCATGCCGAGAAATCCGCAGCGAAAACCAAAACCAAGGGCCTGGGAGGTTTCCGGTTCAAACCGAAGTGCAGAATCATTCAGCTTCAGTTTCTGTAACGCTTCACGAAAATTCTCATAGTCATCGGAGCTGACAGGATAGAGCCCGGAAAAAACCCTGGGCTGCATCTCTTTAAAACCAGGCAGAGAAGTAGCCGCCTTACGGTCGACCAGAGTGATAGTGTCACCTACAGGAGCTCCATCAATATCCTTGATACCGGCGATGACATAACCCACTTCACCCGGATTAAGTGAAGAGCGTTCTCACGTTTAGGAGTGAACACACCCACTTTTTCAACCAGAAAGGCGCGACCTGTCGACATGATCTGCATCTTCTGCTTTGGCTTGATAGAACCATTGACCACCCTGATCAGAGAGATAACTCCCACATAGGAATCAAACCATGAGTCAATTATCAGTGCTTGAAGAGGGGCTGATGCATCACCTTCCGGTGGTGGAATCATCTTCACTAACTCTTCAAGAAGCTCTGGAATGCCGACCCCTGTTTTGGCACTGACATGGATGGCATCTGACGCATCGAGTCCGATAATCTCTTCGATTTCGGTAACTACCCGCTCCGGATCGGCCGCCGGCAGATCAATCTTGTTCAACACAGGCAAGACTTCCAGCCCCTGCTCTATAGCGGTGTAGCAGTTGGCCACACTCTGAGCTTCCACTCCCTGGGCAGCATCTACAACCAAGAGTGCACCTTCACAAGCGGTCAGTGATCTTGAAACCTCATAGGAGAAATCCACATGGCCTGGAGTATCGATGAAGTTGAGGTTGTAGACTTGACCATCATTGGCCTTGTAGTCGAGAGTGACGCTCTGGGCCTTGATGGTGATACCGCGCTCGCGTTCGATATCCATGGAGTCGAGCACCTGCTTCTCCATCTCGCGCTCACTCAACCCTCCACACATCTGAATAAAACGATCAGCAATAGTCGATTTCCCATGATCAATATGGGCAATAATGGAGAAGTTTCTGATGTGTTTAAGGTCTGTCATCCGGCATCCGGCGCCAGGACAACCGGGCAGCCTTTTATAAAGTTAATATTCTACATGAATATTATTCTTTAACTAATTGAAAAACGGAACTTTTCATATAAAAAGTTCCGTCATGAATATCAGCCTGAGCAAATCAGGGCAATTGCGTATAGTAACCCAGATCAGGCAGCACTCATATAGCCCCTGTTTTTATCAGATAGTTCTTCAACGCAACTGGATCGAGATAGTAGTGGCAGATCGTCTCTCCCCCTCCTTCCAGCACTGGAATCAAGTGACCAAGCCGCTCTCTGGTTTCTGCTGACTCATCGACGTCAAGACGTTCCAGCTCAAATGGGTGGTCAATCTGCATCTGCTCCAACTGCCGCCACATGTCATCACAAAGGTGACAGCCCTCCCTGTAATAGAACTGTAACCGGACTCTTTCTACCATCTCACTCACCCGGCACCTGCAGTGCGAGAAATATCGGTCCACTGCGGCGCATTACCAGTACATTGATGTACTCTCCCTCTGGCAGCCGCGCCAGCTGCGCCTCAAACTCCTCCAGGTTTCTGACGCGCCTGTTATTGATCATCTGAATGATATCGCCCTGGCGTATTCCCGCAGCCTTGGCCGGACCGCTCTTCACAGTCTCGACCAGCACACCATGTTTAGCATCCAGTTTGAACTGTCGTAGCAGCTGACGGGTAATGTCCCTAACCACCAGACCAAGAAGATTCCCAACGCTCTTCTTCACCTCTTTTGCCGCCAGTTCGATTTTATCATCCGCAGGCAATTCACCGATCTCTACCGAGATCGTCTTGCGTTTACCACTGCGCAGTATCCCTATCTCGGCCGGCTTATTCACCCTGCTGCTACCGACAAGTGGTGGCAGCATAGTAGAGTCGTGAAGATGTTTACCATTGAACTGGAGAATAATATCTCCCGCCTCTATCCCCGCTTTTTCAGCCGGGCTATCAGCAAACACTCTGGCCACCAGGGCGCCTCTTGGCTGTTTCATACCGAACGAATCCGCCAGTTCACGAGTCACATCCTGAATCTGGACACCCAGCCAACCCCGACTGACCCGTCCCTGATCCCGTAGCTGATCAGCTACATTCATCGCCATCTCTATGGGGATAGCGAAGGAGAGGCCCATAAAGCCCCCCGTCCTACTATAGATCTGAGAGTTGATACCCACCACTTCACCCTTCAGGTTAAACAGTGGCCCGCCTGAATTACCCGGATTGATGGCAACGTCGGTCTGTATGAAGGCACATAGTTTTCGCTCGGCAGGCTACGCCCCTTCGCACTAACGATACCGGCAGTGACGGAATGATCAAAACCAAAGGGGGAACCAATCGCCAGCACCCAAGCCCCCACCTTTAGATCACTGCTGCTACCCACTTTTACCATGGGCAGTCCCTTGGCATCTATCTTCAGCAGAGCGACGTCGCTGGCTTTATCCATACCGATGACCTCCGCCATATACTCGTGGTGGCTGTTGAGACGCACAAGGATCTCATCGGCACCATTGACTACGTGGTAGTTGGTCAGAATATAGCCATCCTTGGAGATAACAAATCCCGATCCAAGAGACTGCGCATCGTGTTCCCTCGGCTCAAGCTGCCCGAGACCTTCACCGAGAAAACGCCGAAAAAGTTCATTAAGCGGACTATCTTCAGGTAGATTGGGGATCTGAAAATCTTTGCCAAGCTGTCTGATCTGTGGGCGATGTTGCTTAGTACTGATATTGACCACCGATGGGCTGTTATCAATTACCAGCTGTGTAAAATCCGGTAATGCGCGGGCATGGGAAGCAGTTGATGCCAACACCAACAATAACATCCAGAAAAAACTGAAGTATCTATCCCTAACTCGCTCTGTGTACATAAAAAACTCCCGGTAAAAATTATCAACCATCCAGGGTCACATGAACCCTGCCGGCACGGCGCAGTACCACAGCTTGATACCGCTTATCATGGCTGCTTGACGCAGCGTGATAACGTAGATAGAGCAGTCCTACCAACAGACCTAATAGACCACTAACTATTATCATTGGTTCCGTCGATTTGAACTCAAGCAGAGTGGCGAGCCAACGTCCGAGCAGAGAAAAAAGAAAGAATGAAAACAGGGGAACAAGATAGAGGATGACAGAACTCTTCAACAGGGTGGATTCAGCCAACCCGAGAATGACCTGCTCACCTGGTGACGCGCCGATACCATTTAGCACTATGAACGAATTGCGTCGTCGGCCAAACACCTTGGATATTGCAGATACACCGCAAGAGCTGCTACCGGCACAGCCGCCACAAGTAGATTTACGCTCAGTCTCGACGGTGGCAAACTCACCGTCAGTGGATATAACCAGGGCCTGCTCTTCGATCATTGAATTCTATGCAACGCCTTGGCGACCTGCTCCACCGTCAGCGCCGGCACTTCACCGATCACCGTCACCTGAAACTCTTGGAAGCGGTTACCAAAAGCATTGATTGCCCCCATATTGGAGCTGCCATGCAATCCGGCATCAGTACCCGCTTTCTCAACATAGAGGGAGAGAGAGGCGAGACCGTCTGATATGACAAAATGATCCATACCGACTTCACTCTTTCCTGCAGATTTCCTGGCATGCAAGGTGACGGCAAAACCTGCAGGAAGGTCGTTGAATTGCCAGCCTTTGTCACCCCCTCCAGGCATCTGCCTCAAAGGTTTCTGTTGAACCCACTGGTAATCCTCTTTACCTGCAATGGAGGGCTCCGTCAGCGCCTCAACATTCGTGTCTACCTGTAACTGGGTGAACATAATCTGGGATATGGCATCACCATTGGCATTAAGCATGTCCGTCTTTAGTGGCAACCCATGCTGCTTATCGAGGTATATTCGGTAACCGTATCGATAGTGATCTTTGGGTACGATGGCAACCACTGCCACAGCACGGTCAGCCACCCTCGCCTCTCCTAAATTGAAGAAACTGTAGTGCTCATCAAGCTGACCGGCGTCAACGGACAGTACCGCCCTAAAGCCCTGACCCAGCACCCGGCTACCGATAGATACGGACCTGGAGTCAGGTGCAATACAAGTGACTGACGCATTGTCGCGAACAACTTCCCGCGCAACACCATTGAGGGAGACCAGACGTTCACTCTCCCCCTTGCTGTTAGCGCTATGGACAATACGCATACTCTCCAGGTGATTGTCATGCAGATAGACGAAGGTACCTTCGTAACTGAGGGTATGAACGGCATTGACCATCTTCTCCAGCCAGACTTTCACCCCCTCCTTATCCGTCTCCCCGAGTGCCTGGAAGGAGGTCGCGAAGACGCCCAGTAGTAGAAGGAGTAAAAAGCGACGAAGCACCATTAGACTAACGTCTACTGTTGCTGTCATAGGTGACAAAACTCGCATAAGGAGCGACACCTGACATAGTACCAGAGGAGGAAAACTCATTATGATCAACTAGATAGCGATTTAGCTGGGACTCAACCTTCGGCCCAGACAGGTTCTTCCAGCGCGTGGCTGTGCGTTCAAGGTAGGGAGCATTTGCCGATGAAGCGACAATCTGCACACCACCACCATCTGCCACTCCCTGTATCTGTGGCAACAGATAAACTGCCATAACCGCCACTGAGGCGGCCAGCGCGGCCCCAACAGCAGGCTTGGCCCAATGATGTACCCTACCCTCAGCCTTCGAAACGTGACCATGGGCCGGTGCGGCAATGATCGCCGGTTCAGACTTAATCTGCTCCCGTATCGCCCCGGCAATCCCAGCGGGAGATAACCGCGTCCCTTCACCCCGCATAACATCGCTTATCAACTGATAAGTATCCAGGCTGTCGTGGAGATCATCATCATCCTGGAGTCGATCAAGAAGAGCCTGCGTCTCATGGTGAGCAAGCTCATCATCCAGTAACGCTGAAAGTTGTTCTCTAATTTCGTCAGTCATGACCGTAGTTAATCACTAAGCAGTTGTTAGGCCAGCAGTGGCTGAATCCTTTTCTCAATCGCCGCGCGGGCACGAAAGATTCTCGATCTGACCGTACCCACAGGGCACTCCATAGCCTTGGCGATCTCCTCATAACTTAAGCCTTCCAGCTCTCGTAGTGTAATTGCCGTGCGCAAATCTTGCGGCAGTTCATCGATTGCGAGACGTACGGTGTCGGCCAACTCGCTCTCGAGAGCGTGATGCTCCGGTGTTGCCATCTCTTTCAGACGGATACCGGAATCGAGTTGCTCCGCCATCTCCGCATCAATATCACTCCCCGGTGGGCGTCGCTTCCTGGCAACCAAGTAATTCTTTGCGGTATTAATCGCGATCCGATAGAGCCAGGTATAAAACGCGCTATCTCCCCGAAAGCCGGGGAGTGCACGATAGGCCTTGATAAAGGCCTCCTGTGCCACATCCTGTGTCTCACTGGTATCCCGAATATAGCGAGAGACCAAATTCATCACCTTCTGTTGGTACTTCAGCACCAGTAGATCGAAGGCCTTTTTGTCTCCGCGCTGTACGCGTTCAACCAGCTCCTGATCTACCTTCCGCTCGCCCATCCGGGCTTACCCCCTGATTTTGGCAAGCAATCTCTATTGTTCACTGTGAATTGACAGCCTGTAATGGAATAAGTTCTATTTAATATAGGGTTCTCGAAACCGCCAAGATAGGCTAGGATTCGTGACCCAAACCCCAAAAAGGGGCTCTCTGATTCGAGTGATTATGACCCTAAGACGGAAATCCGGCAATCCCTGATGAATACTCACCACCATTTTGATGTTTTAGTCATCGGCAGCGGTGCTGCCGGCCTCAGTCTGGCGCTGCGCCTCCCGCAACACCTGCAGGTCGCGGTTATTTCAAAAAAGGCACTCTCTGAGGGCAACACCTACTATGCTCAGGGTGGCATTGCCGCAGTGCTTGATGAGAATGATTCGATTGAATCTCACATCGAGGACACTTTTAATGCCGGCGCCGGCCTCTGCGACAGGGAGATTATCCGGCAGGTGGCAGAACATGGGCCTGAAAATATCCAATGGCTGCTGGATGAAGGTGTCGATTTCACCCGTGAGCGACCCTCCTCTGAAGTTCTTCACCTTACCAGGGAGGGTGGGCACTCCAAGCGCAGAGTGGTTCACGCAGCGGATGCCACCGGTCAGGAGGTTGAAATCCGTATTGAGCAGGATGCCAGAAAACGTAGCAACATCCATCTGTTTGAACACCACAACGCCGTCGACCTGATACTGGCGAACAAAAATTTGGGGAGCGACAGGCGCTGTGTCGGCGCCTACATTTTGAATACTGAGTCCAGTCACGTTGAGACGTTCCTGGCAAATGCCACCGTCATCGCTACCGGCGGCGCGAGCAAAGTATACCTCTATACCAGCAACCCAGATGTCGCCACCGGTGACGGTATCGCCATGCTTGGCGTGCCGGCTGCCGGGTTGCCAATATGGAGTTTATCCAGTTTCACCCGACTTGCCTCTATCACCCCGAAGCCAAATCCTTTCTAATCACCGAAGCGATACGTGGTGAAGGCGGTAAACTACTGCTGGCAGATGGTAGCCGTTTTATGCCTCGTTTCGACGATCGGGCGGAACTGGCTCCCAGAGATATCGTTGCCCGAGCGATAGACCATGAGATGAAACGTCTTGGAGAGGATTGCGTCTATCTCGATATCAGCCACAAACCGGAAGAGTTCATCCTCGATCATTTCCCAACCATTCACCGCCGCTGCAAAGAGTATGGCATTGATATCACCCAGGAGCCCATCCCTGTAGTACCGGCGGCACACTACACCTGTGGCGGCATTATCAGCGATACCCAAGGACTAACCGATATCCCCAACCTCTATGCCATTGGAGAAGCTCCTACACAGGCCTTCACGGTGCCAACCGGATGGCCAGCAACTCTCTATTGGAGTGCCTCGTCTTTGCCCAGGCAGCAGCACAGGACATTGCCGAAAAAATTGAATCAACACCAAATCCTCCTGAAGTAAGTGCCTGGGATGAGAGCCGGGTAACCGACTCAGATGAGGAGGTGGTGGTAGCCCACAACTGGGACGAACTGCGCCGCTTCATGTGGGACTACGTCGGTATCGTCCGAACTAACAAACGGCTGGAACGAGCCAGGCGCCGAATCAACCTGCTTCAGCAGGAGATCAGGGAGTACTACAGCAACTTCCGCGTCACCAATGATCTACTGGAGCTGCGTAACCTAGTGGAAGTTGCCAGCCTCATCGTACGCTCTGCTCAGAGCAGAAAAGAGAGCCGGGGACTCCACTTTACCCTCGACTTCCCCAAGCGCGACGACAGATATCAGCGCAATCCAACCATTCTTATGCCGGATAACTATCGCCCAAAGTAACAGCGGGAAACTACCCAAGGAACAGGAGCTGGATTACCTAGGAGCATCTGATTAAGTCTGGTTAGATTTAGCCAGCGTAAAGCAATCATAACTTGGTCAGAGTCTCCCTAGTATTCACTGTGTAGCTATTACAGTGCCTGTTTTGGAAGATTACGCAAACGAATCCTCAGTCTACGCAGCTCATCCGCATCAGTATTGTCTGCCAGCAGAATTATATGTCGCCGCCTAAAAGAACCCATCCTAAACCCCAAGATAATCATCCAGGTAGAGACAAAGCTCCCTGCAAGCAGCTCCACCGGCTGAGCTTGGTTTCCACCACTCTCCAGTAGTGACCAACCGCCTTCACAGTGCCACTCAACTGTAGTTATCCTCTTCTCGCCCACACTCATAATGTGCCTGCGGGTGGTAACAATCCAACTTGTGATGACTACCAGTAAGCTGACAGCTATTAAGCCGATGGGTAAAGCCAGGAAGAGGCAGAAGAGGAAAACAGCACCATGAAGAGTGTGGATATACCGCGCCAGGTTTGGCGATGGTGAAATTTGTACTCTGAGTGGTGGATAGGAGGTTCTATTCATCACGCTCCTTGTGATGTGAAAATAATTCAGGCAGTTAAATACCCCGGTGATAAGGCGCAACCAAGCTGCTCTACTCTAACACGCTCTCAAGCTGCGCCTCAGCCACAGGGTGTGTCAGCACCACATGCACAGGAAACAGCGACTGTAGTTTCGCCACATGTTCCAGCTCCTGCCTACTTACCATCACAACAACCTTAGCCTGGGGTGCATATTTCTGCAGACTGGCAAGAAAAACATCCAGATTGCTGACATTGACCCCTGCATAGTTGTTGCCATAACCATAGAAAAACTCTGCTACGACATAGTCCGGTTTCAGCTTCTTCAGCAGGGCAATTGCCTTGCGAATAGAGGCCACTCTGGTCTCTTGCAGACCCAGATGCCGATAGAGTGCGCCAAAGTTGGGATGGGTGGCGGATTCAATGATGGACAATAGCGTCTTGGCAGACATGACGGACCCTGTACTACGTTGGGCGATCATGCTACACCATCTCCAGATGCCGATACAGCTCTGTAACTGAATTGAAGGGAGGGTAACCGGCATGAAACAACAGAAGACCATTACCAGCTTCAGGTCACGCAAACAGTGTCTACGAGTCTTTAGGCAGCCTCTGAATAAGTCTGGCCGAATTGAATTGTGCTCAGGAGGCGTAATATCAAGGCGAAGATCGCAGCTGATAGCTGGCTATTAGCAAGATTTTCAACACGAAAGCATAGCTTTCGGTGATGGTATTCAGCATAGCTGAATCCCTTCGATCGATTTCTCCTGAGTGCAAGGCAATCGGTCATGACTTGTTCAGAGGTTCCTTAGAGGCAGCCCAGTAATAAAACCTACTCCAGAGTAGTAGTTGAGAGCCGCAGACCAAAAATAAATATCCTATTTTTAAAGAGAAGCTGATATTCAACTTTTGCGCTGCTAGAGGCGGTCCTGAACCGTTGTTCAAGGATTATGTGGTGAACGACGGCTCAGGGCAGCTTTTAGAGGCAATAGTGTTAGCAGGAGTGGCAGTATGACGCCGGAAGACCGGCTAGGCGGCAGGCATGTTTACAACCACCCTTTGGGAAAATCTCATTTAATTTCTTTTTGGTGCACCCATATTCACTGATCTTTTCCCCGACATTTTTAATCATCAGGCGGTCTGAAGGTGGCACCTCATATTCATGATAAAATTCTCTTAAATAATTGATTGCCACCCAGTGGCAATCAATTAGTTTCAGTTCATCAATATCGGCCATAACTTGAGCGACATCTTCACTCCAGTCTGAAAAACTTTCCAGGTAACCATCACTATTTAGTGGGATAGTGATTCCGTTGACTTCCAGTGCTTGCATAGCTCTTCTCCATCACCTTAAACACTAACTTCTTGGAGTGTTGCGGTGTTCAATATTTACTAAAATGACGACAGAGGAAAAACTGCTCGAGAGGTTCTGCTATCCCGTTATTCGGTCCATCCCCTGACCGTTTTGAGATTTTGGACTCGACCATCCTTTGCTACTATATAAAGCGGAGTTACTGCGGGATCGGACTAGCTACTCTGCGAATCTATCTCATTATCCGCATCTATAAATAGTAATCCCTAGGATGAAGATATTAAACAGCCTCTAACAGTCTAGTACAATTTTATCTATTTCTGTCAATAATATACGACTAATGAGGGGAATAGGATTTGTGAGATTTAATTTTGTACAACTGCCTACAAAATAGTAGTGAATATCCAATTTATCAGGCTTACTGATTCATTGAGGCGTCTCTGGTCAAGATCCGTTTAGATCAGTTCATGGAGTTGGCGCTCTGCTCGAATATTTTGTATTCACTCCAGTTGCAACCGGCCTTGACCGGCTACCGCCTGTACTGGGGAGGGTGGTAGCGACCAATCAATTGGCTTTTCACCCTTGTCAGAGAGATAGTGGTTGATGCTGGAGAAGTGACCACACCCGAGAAAGCCCCGGTGGGCCGAAAGAGGCGAGGGGTGGGGAGCGGTGAGGACCAGGTGACGCTCAGTATCTATAAATGCCCCCTTTTTCTGTGCATAACTGCCCCAGAGGAGAAATACCAATCCCTCCTTGTGGTCATTCATGTGCCGGATCACGCGTCGGTGAAACTCTCCCACCCCCTCTTCTGGTGTGAACCGGCAGCTCCCGCCTCAACAGAAAGAGTGGCGTTGAGAAGAAATACTCCCTGGTCCGTCCAGGACTGGAGGTAGCCATGCTCTGGCGTACTGATGCCGAGATCAGAGTGTAACTCCTTGAAGATGTTCCTGAGAGAGGGGGGGATGCGAACACCGGGGCGAACGGAGAAACAGAGCCCGTGGGCTTGGCCTTCGCATGGTAGGGGTCCTGTCCGATGATTACTACCCGCACCTTCTCCGGCGGAGTGGAGTTGAAGGCGGAGAAGAGCTCACTACGTGGTGGATAGATTGTTTTGTGGGCACTGTACTCGTCGTCAAGAAAACGCTCTAACTGCTTAATGTAGGGTTGCTCGAACTCGCCTTTAAGGGCTCGCTTCCAACCGGGGTTGAGTGCTGTTTTGATATTGAACATATGCAGGGATAATTATCGGGCAGAAGCCTGTTCTTACCGTGTGTTAGTGTCAAAGTTAAACTCCCTGCGGTGCTATCAGGAAGCCTTTGGTGCTAAATGTAGAGATTATTGTTAAATAATCATCGTAGGGTTTATACACCAGATTCCAGGGTTACTGCCAGAAAGAGGAAGAATAAATTAGAGGCAGTTCAATAGTGATAATTGACTAAGGCGCTCCAGATCCCATTTTACTCTCATATTCATTGATAGCTTGGCATAGAACGGCTAACCTCAGGTAAACAGATATAGAGGGAAAACAATGAAAGCGGTGGACTCTACAGCATCATCACTTAATGATATGGAGCTTATGGGAAGTGGCGACGCCTACAAGGAGACACTGTGCGAGATCATTGAAGCCTTGCCCCTGCTTGCCAATTTCAGCAGCACGGAAGTAAAATTGCTGGCTAACTATATGCTTGCCTATCGCGTATGCCAGGGGACTACGATTTTTGAGGAGGGGAGTAGGGACCGCTTTATGGCATTTGTCTCATCCGGTCACTTGCAGGTATACAAAGAGGGCCAACCAGGGGAGCAGCATGAACTGGCAACCGTTCGTCCCGGCATGTCTATCGGCGAGATGAGTCTGCTGGATAATCAGCCCCACTCCGCCACTGTCATCGCATCTGAGGAGACGGAGCTGCTGGTACTGTCAGGCGAGAAGTTTCAAAAGTTGGAGGAAAAATTCCCCCACCTCGCCTTCAAAATGTTGTGGATTATCTCCCTTATGCTGAGTAACCGTCTGAGAAAGACCAGTGGGATATTGGTTGATTACCTAGGTTAGCTATCCCTGCATAACAATACAGAGGCAAGCGGATGAGAATAGAAGACGATATCAAGCTCGATTACTCTGATGTTCTGCTCAAGCCCAAGCGCAGCACCCTTACCTCTCGCAAAGAGGTGATACTTGAGCGGGAGATCGCTTTTTATCACTCACCGCAGGTGTGGCGGGGCATACCCATTATGACCGCCAATATGACCAGTTGCGGCACCTTCGAGATGGCGCGGATACTCGCTCCTCACCGGATCATCACTACCTTCCACAAATACTACGATATCGATGATTATCTGGCGTTCTTTGAGGGCTACGACAACCCCGACTATATCGCCTACACACTGGGAATCAGGGAGGGGGATCTGACGCAGTTGGATGCGATGATCGAGACGAAGCTGATCAACAACTTCTCTTTTATCTGCCTGGATGTGCCCAACGGTTATCTGGAAAGGTTTCTGGAAGTGATTCAGCATGTGAGGGGACGTTGTCCAAAGCATATCATCATCGCCGGTAATGTGGTCTCCAACGAGATGACCGAGGAGATCATTCTCAACGGTGCGGATATCGTTAAGGTGGGCATAGGCCCCGGCTCCGCCTGCACCACCCGGCTGATGACCGGCGTTGGTTACCCCCAACTCAGTGCCGTGATCGAGTGCGCCGATGCCGCCCACGGCATCTCCAATGATCAGGGTTACGGGTTAATTATTGCCGATGGCGGCCTCAATACACCGGGTGATATCGGCAAAGCGTTCTGCGGTGGTGCAGACTTTATTATGTCCGGCTCTCAGTTCTCCGGTTACGAGCAGTCGGGAGGTGATACGGTTGAGCGGGGCGGTAGGCTCTACAAGGAGTATTTTGGTTCTTCATCGAACAAGGCGATGAAAGAGTTTTACGGCAAAAAGGATCTTCACCGAGCCTCTGAGGGGCGTTATACACTGATACCGCACAAGGGCGACCTGGAAGGATTTCTTCAGGACCTCTTTGGCTCTCTACGTAGCACCGCTACCTATATCGGTGCAAAAAAACTCAAGGAGTTTCCTAAACGGGCCACCTTCATCCGTACCAACCGTCAGTTGAATACCATCTACGAGCAGTACGAAGCGAAAGAGTAGTTTGCCATATTCCTATCAGTTTCTACTTCTTATGTGGAAATGGTCCCGTGCTTTTTTTTGTAGGAGCGCGTTCCCGAAGCGCGATCAGGATTCCATCGCAGTTTGAGAAAGCGCTCCTACGAAAAAAAGGGGATCAGAGCAGGTGCTTACCATCGAAAACATCCACCTCCAGTGAGAGCGGATCAACTCCCTCTATGCAGCCAACGTTTACCCGGTAGTGGCCGGGCTTTCTTGCCGTCTGGTGGAAGGTGTAGATGCCACACTCTTTGCAGAAGAAGTGTTTGGCTGTTTTGTCACCAAACTGATAGAGCCCAAGAGCGCCCTCTTTTGCCTCGATGTTGAGATTTTCCGGAGTGATGATCTCCGAGGACATTACCGCCCCCTTTCTTGCGCAGATTGAGCAGTTACAGCGCAGCCCGTCAGTGATGGGCTCCCCGGTATAGGAGAAGCGGACGGCTCCACAATGACAACTTCCTTGATGTTTTTCAGTCATCTTTTTTCCATACATTTCTTTTTAATGGTGCAAAGCCCGCCTCTTCAACTGCATCTGGTTTTTGGCTGCTTGGCTTGCGTCGTTTACCAACGTTCTTTTTGTCGCGGTGGCGCTGTTTGACCTTGTTCGCCTTCTGTTTCTCTTCACTTTTGCTCTTTTTAGAGCCTGCCGCTTTGCCCGAGCGTTTCTGCTTTTTCGGGCCGTTGTAACCGCCCTTGAGCTCCTTGATGGTGCGTTTTTCAAACTCTAGCCGCAGGTAGTGTTCGATGCCGGACATCAGGTTCCACTCCTGAGCAGCGATCAGTGAGATGGCCAGCCCCTCTTCACCGGCACGCCCGGTACGGCCGATACGGTGAACATAGTCGGTGCCGTTTCGTGCCATGTCGAAATTGATTACCAGGTCGACCCCTTTTATATCCAGGCCGCGGGCGGCTACATCAGTACCCACCAATACGTTGATGATGCCACCACGCAGCATCTCCATCACCTGGTTGCGCGAGTCCTGATCCATATCGCCATGGAGTGCGTTGCTCGCACCCCTTTGCTGCGTAAGGCATTTCCTATCTTGTCTGCCTGCACTCGGGTGTTGGTGAATACTATCGCCTTTTGGAAGGTTTCATTGTTCAGTAGCCAGGTAAGCAGAGCCTCCTTGTGGATGTTGTCATCTGCCGGCACTATCTGCTGGCGTATGCTGCTGTGCTGGTCACGGGCACCGCTAAGCTTGATCACTTTCGGCTCACGCATCACATGGTCGGTGATTTTTTTCAGCCCCCTATGGTTGAGGGTGGCGGAGAAGAGCAGAGTCTGGCGATCACTGTTGCACAACTCGACAATCTGCAATACATCTTCGCTCATGCCCATGTCGAGCATACGATCTGCCTCATCCAGTACCAGCACCTCCAGATCACTGAAATCGGTGGTGCCGCGCTCGATATGCTCCAGCAGGCGACCTGGAGTGGCGATCAGCACTTCGGGCTCTTTTCTCAACAGGGAGAACTGGTATTTGAAGCTGGCACCACCGGTGATGACACCCACCTGTAGGCGGCTGGCTGCTGCCAGCTTTTCACTCTGCTTTGTTACCTGCCTCGCCAGTTCCCGGGTGGGGACCAGAATCAGTGCTCGTGTGCCGCCACCGGTTGGTTTCTGGGTTAGTAGTCGGTGCAGGGTGGGCAGTAGGAAGCGGCGGTTTTACCGCTGCCGGTCTCTGCGCTGACCAGCAGATCGTTTCCCTCCATAGCGTCGGGGATGGTGGCGCTCTGAACAGGGGTAGGCTCAGTGAACTTCAGTTCAGCAAGCTGTTTTTTGAGGCAGGTATGGAGAGCAAAGTGGGAAAACAAAGGGAGAAACCTCGGTGGTGGATTTGCATCTGGATGGGTAATTTTAGCAAAAAAGGGTTATTTTCTCCCCTTAATATGCTCCAGAAGTTGACTGCGCAGGGCTCTGGGGAGCCCCGAGATGCTGAGAGTGTCATTCTCGCTATCGTATTGCACCCTGTTGTTCAGCTGGTGAGAGGAGAAACTGATCGCTAGATCCTTCTCACGGCCGGCAAACTTGACGTAACGGCGCAGGCCGCGGCGATCCATCATCACCTGGCTTTCACTGCCTGGGTAGTTGTCCACCATGAATTTAACGAAGTCGTCCGAGTCGACGTTGTCTACAGCCTGGGATAATTCTTCGATATTCACTCCGCTGTCCTGTTCATCCCGGGCAAGGCAGTGGTCGACCACTTGACTGCGATAGTTATCCACTTGGTCATCGGCGATCTGATCGGCGTAGGCCTCGACTCCCTCAAGAAAGGCGCGGGTCTCTTCGGCCTTATCGATGCCGTTGCCGAAATCGGTCAATTCATAGAAGAGGTTGGCGAGGGGACGGTTACCCCGTGGCGCAATGAGCGACAGATAGGCGTAGTTCTTCTCCTTTCTCCACTCGGTGAGGTCGACTTTGACGCCAAACAGAGAGGGGCCTAAGTCGAGGGAATAGCTGGGTTTTAACTCCAGGCTACTATCGATGGCGAAGCGCTTTTATTGGCGGCAATGAAGAGATAGAAGACCTGACTATCGAGCGATTTTTCGATAAAGAAGAGAGTATGGGTATCAATCTCCACCTCCTTCTCGTCAATGAATGTTTTCATCAGAGTCATTACCTGATGGGATAATTGGGTAAAGCTGAGCTCTCCCTCCAGGTGCTTCTCCAGCAGTTTGGCTAGTCCGCCGGGGCCATTGGCAGAGGCGAAGCGACCGTGTTCGCGATTGATCCGTCCCAGGTAGGTTCTTTTCAACTCGGCCGCCAGTTCACTGATCTCCCCGTTTTTACTGCATTCGTCCTCTTTTAGGTTGAGAACGGCTTTGGTATCGGCCTGGCGCTTGATACGGTGGAGAATAAAGTGGCCTAGGGACATTGGGGCTCCAGGGAATTAAACGTTGCATTACATAATCAAAAGGGTTGAATTATGTTATTTTAGGCCAAATCTACTTGGGAATCTCTGAATAAGCTGGAGTGCAGGGCAGTCACTTGTGACTCGCTTGGCGGTTCCCTGAAGTTATTGCCCCTTTTTGGAAGGACTTATGTATATGTGGAACAAATTGATTCTATTGGCGATTCTTGGCCTGTTTCTGGGCGGATGCAATCAGTCTCCCGCTGTTGCGGTATTGGATATAGGGCGGTTGGCGGAGGAGTCCGGGCTTAAAAAGATAACCAGTGATATTTTGACCAAGACCAGAGATGAGCTCCAGACACAACTGCTGGCGCAGCAGGCGGAGTTGAAAGCACAAGTGGAAGCTCAGCAGGCAAAGCTGAGTGATCCTCCGACCCAGCAGGAGATGCAACAGTTGGCCCAGCTCTCTGCAGTCGCCGGCAGGCAGCTCCAGGCGGCACAACAGAAGGCAAATCTGACGCTGCATGATTTGGGACAGGATCTGGCGCAGCAGTTTCGAGCTCAGGTCCAGCCTCATGCCCGCCGTGTTGCGGTGCTGCGGGGAATGAATGTGGTCCTGCTGGATGATCGTAAAACTGTTCTCGTTGCCTTGCCCGAGATCGACATTACCGATGCAGTGATTGCCGAGATCAGTAATGTGAAAATCGAGTTAAAAACAGCGGATGAGGGTGTTGCTGAGGTGAAAGAGACTGCACCGGCTGACACCAAATAGACCTCCCTCAGCGGGGATTTATTAGTATTCAGATGGAGTTGATTTTAACCCATCTTAGTTGAGATCCACGATCAAGAGCGGCAATGGGATATCTCAAGTGAGAAGTAAGGCTGGTGATGCCATCTGTCCATCCTGCCTGACAGTGGGAGGTAGCTCTTTCTACCAAGATAGGCGTGACTACTTTCGTTGTCCTGTTTGCTGCCTTGTCTTTGTGCCTCCCCATCAGTTTTTGCCTCCGCAAGAAGAGAAAGCGGTATACGATTTACATGAAAATTCAGCATTTGATTCGGGTTACCGACGATTTCTGAACCGTCTTTTTCTTCCGTTGTCACAGCGTCTGGCTCCTAACAGTTTTGGTCTTGATTTTGGTTCCGGGCCGGAGCCAACACTCTCCTTGATGTTTGAAGAGGTCGGGCATTCCATGGAGATTTATGATCCATTCTATGCCCCGGAGATCAAACCACTGCAACTGAATTATGACTTCATTACTGCCACCGAAGTGGTGGAGCATCTACATCATCCACGACGGGAGTTGGATAGGCTCTGGTCTCGCCTGAAGCCGAATGGTTCGCTCGGTATCATGACCAAGCGCGTGATTAACAGAGAGTCATTTTCCTCTTGGCACTACAAAAATGATCCAACCCATGTCTGCTTTTTTTCACTTGAAACTTTTCAATGGTATGCAGAGCATTGGTGTGCAGAATTGACAGTTCCTGAAAAGGATGTCGTTCTTTTTAAGAAGGTCATCTAGCCCCATCTGGGTAACGCTTGAGCATGGTGAGTAATCAGGTTCCATTATTAGTCGGGATTATGTCGAATTCCATCAAAAAACTGCTGCTTCTATTTTTCAAGACCGGCCTGCTATTGGTTCTCCTGCTTATAGGGTACCTGCTTGCAGCATTGACATCCTATGGTCTGTCCCGCCTTGAAGGTCAATCTGTTATCGGAACAGAGACATCGGTTCCCATCTACTGTTTGCCGACGATTTTCACGCTGACCTGATAATTCCCGTCGATGCCATGGATCCGGCATGGGACTACCTGTTCGCCAACGGGGATTTATCCACTCCCCGTCGGGAGATCAAGCTCCTCTCCATAGGCTGGGGTTCGAGGGAGTTCTACCTCAACATGCGTGAGTGGGACCAACTCACACTCGACCTTAGTCTAAAGGCGCTGGCTTTCGATGCGACGGTGATGCATATCACCGCCTACCAGAGTGATGTCGTTAAGTTGGATCACCCCATGGTGAGTCGACGCCATATCAACCTGGATGGGTACGGAAAGTTAATGCAGTTTATTCGGCAAGGCTTTGCGATGGATTCATACCAACGTGCCATCCATATCCCCGGTATGGGGTATGGAGTCAATGACTCATTCTTTGAGGCCACCGGTAACTACAATCTGATAAGGACCTGCAATCAATGGACAGGAGAGGCACTGCGGCAGGCGGGAATTCCCGCTCCACGGTGGGCGCCTTTTTCGCACACATTGAGATGGACTCTGCAGAGTTCAGATGTAGAAGTAGAAACTCATCATTAACGTCTTCAATGACTCACGCTATTCATCATCCATCAGGCGTGACTCAAGGAGACTCTGAAGATTTTCCTGGCTTCTGGAGGCCATCAGCTCAAACACCTCCTGAACGTCGGGATCGAGGGTTTTGAGGTAGTCACGGAGCTGATTTCCCTGGATTACCCGTAGAGTGGTATCTTCAGTGGCCGTTGCTGTGGCGTTGCGCGGTACGCTCTCCATAATGGCCATTTCACCCACCAGCTCTCCCGGTGTCACATGCCCAAGAACGACCTTATGTCCGGTATCCTGGGTACTGATTTCAAGACCCCCCGAAACTACGATATAGGCACAGTCACCCGGATCTCCTTTTTCAAAAAGAACAGTGCCGCCGGTAATCTCGATAACTTCAAATTTAATTGCCATGTCGGGCCCCAGTTTTCGGGAAATAGCTATTTTTCACTCTGAGTGTAGTTGAAATTCTCCTGTTTCCGGCGATGACTGACCGGATTGTGAGCGGGTAGGCGGTTTTGCAGAATTTTCCTTGTTTGACACGGGGCTATTTTTTCATATATATTTGCCTAAACGAATATATGAAAAATATTTAGGCAGCCCGAGCATTATGAGTATCACCCCTGATCAGTTTCTTCGTTCAATGGCGGATTCAACCCGCTTGCGCTTGCTGGCGCTGTTATCGGAGAAGAGAGAACTCTGTGTCTGTGAGCTAAAAGATGCTTTGGGGCTGGCCCAGCCCAAAGTATCCCGCCACCTCGCTGTGTTACGTGAGGGTGGGCTTCTAGTGGGGCGACGAGAAGGGTTGTGGATCTACTATCGTCTAGGCCCCGATATGCCCGCCTGGGCGGCGCGGGCGCTGGCAGCTGTGCATGATGGTTGTCATGGAAAATCACCTTATCGAGAGGATATACAGCGACTCGCAGAGGTCTGTTGCAGGCCGGGCGATGCCTGTGACTTTTGAGGATTTATGTTGCGGTATTCCTCCATACTCATCCCATATATATGGCTGCTAAGATGTATTGGTCATGCAATGTGCAGAGTCACTATATACGGGTCTTTTCATGCGCCTTGAAATCTCTTTTGCCACCTTTGGTGGATAGAGTTAACCAACCATAAGTGGAAGTTATGAATCATCCCATTGTAGGTTTGAAAAATTATTTTGTGGTGACGGCGGGTTATTGGACCTCACCATCACTGACGGCGCTATTCGTATGCTGGTGGTGCTCTATTTCCATCAGCTTGGCTACGCTCCCCTCGATATCGCACTGCTGTTCCTCTTTTATGAGATCTTTGGTGTGGTGACTAATCTTGTTGGGGGTTGGCTTGGATCGCGTATTGGTCTCAATCTCACTATGCATATCGGCATGGGTATGCAGGTGGTGGCACTCGCTCTATTGGCAGTGCCTGATGCCTGGCTGACGGTACCCTATGTGATGATGGCTCAGGCACTTTCGGGCATCGCAAGGATCTCAATAAGATGAGTGCCAAGGCAAGCGTCAAACTGATGTTGCCCAAAGGCGAGAATGCCCGGCTCTTTAAATGGGTGGCAGTGTTAACCGGTTCTAAAAACGCCTCAAGGGGCTTGGATTTTTTATCGGTGGTTTTCTGCTCTCCCTGGTTGGCTTTCGTTGGGCGCTACTGATTCTTGCCGCTCTGTTATTACTTACGCTGGTGGTGACGGCAATGCTGTTACCGGGTGGCATCGGTAAAACTAGTGCAAAGCCGAAATTTACCGAGCTGTTCTCCAAAACTTCTGAAGTCAACTGGCTGTCGGCGGCACGTTTCTTTCTTTTCGCCTCCAGGGATGTCTGGTTTGTTGTCGGTGTTCCTGTATTTCTCACTTCAACGCTGGGGTGGGGACATACCCAAGTAGGTGGTTTTCTCGCCCTCTGGGTTATCGGTTACGGTTTGGTGCAAGCTGTTGCTCCAAGGCTGCTGAGAAGGGAACACCACCACCACGGGCCTGATGGCGGCAGTGCCACTTTGTGGGTTTTCGTGCTGGCACTGTTTCCAGCAGCGATCGCCCTTGCACTACAGCAGGGGGTATCACCTACGTTTGCTGTTATCGCCGGACTGTCGGCCTTCGGTGCAGTGTTTGCGGTTAACTCCGCACTCCACTCTTATCTGATTTTGGCCTATTCGGATCACGATAAGGTAGCGTTGAATGTTGGTTTCTACTACATGGCTAATGCCGGTGGGCGGCTCGCCGGCACTGTACTCTCCGGCCTGATTTACCAGCTGCAAGGACTGGAAGGTTGCCTCTGGTGGTCAACCGGTCTGCTCTTCACTGCAGGTCTGCTCTCGATAAAATTACCCCGTGCCAAGCAGCACGAATCACCCGCTACAAGGAGCTAATATGCATTTTTTTCGAACTTTTATTCTCCTTATACTCATGGCCATGGCGCAGTCCGTATGGGCTGACCGGGATTTTCTAGTTGATGCCGAATGGCTTGCAGATCATATTGACGATGAAGGTTTGATCGTTCTGGAGGTGCGTTACCATCCTCATCGCTATTTCACAGTTGGGCATATTCCGGGTGCGGTGCAGGTGCAGCGTTTTAAAGATTTAGGTAATAACACCACCAGCCCATTGATGCGTTTTCCCACCCGTGAGGCATTCCAGCAGACACTGCGTGGATGGGGTGTCAATGATGACTCTACGCTGGTGATCTACGATGACTCCAGTACCGCTCTGGCGTCCCGGCTCTACTATCTGCTTGAGCTCTACGGTTTCGAGATGAATCGGGTGAAGTTGCTTGATGGCGGCACCGGTGAGTGGAGTGCGTTTGAGGATATGAGCAAAGAGGCGGTAACACCAGCCAAGGGTGGTGTGACGCTGAAAGAGGCCAATCCGGCGATGTATGTGGAGTGGACCGATGTCTATGATGATGTGGTCTCACGCCGTGATCCCAGTGTGGTGCTGCTGGATGCGCGTCCTCAGAGCATGTATACCGGCAAGGAGATCAAACATGCCATTATGGGCGGACATATCCCCGGTGCCGTCAGTATTGTCAGCCTCAATGGAACAAGCTCGCAGAAGTGGATAGAAGAGGCGGATCTAGCCGCTATGTATCAATCAATACCTAAAGACAGGACTGTCTATGCCTACTGCCATGACGGCTTCCGCATGAGCCTCGCCTATGCGCAGCTGAAGAGTCTGGGTTACAAAGATGTGCGTCTCTATAACGGCGGCTGGTCTCATTGGGGCAACCGCCTGACTCTGCCGGTTGTTGAAGGAGAGAAGCCCTACAGTGGAGATTACGAGCTATGAGCTTTACCAACTTAGGTCGCCGGGTACTGTTATTTGCACTTTTGCTGGTTGTTATCGATGCCAATGCTTTTGAACTGCGGGTGCAACAGGTGACCGATGATGTCTATGCCTTGGTAGGTGACACCGGCCCCCGTACATATGACAACCACGCACTCAACAATACCCTCGGCTTTGTCGTTACCGCGGAGGGTGTTGTGTTGGTCGATTCCGGTGCCACTCCCGAAGGTGCCCGACTGATTGAGAAGGCGATTGCCGGGGTCACTCATCTACCTGTGCGCTGGGTAATCAATACCGGTATGCAGGACCACAAGTGGATGGGTAACAGCTACTTTGCCGTCAAAGGGGCGGAGATCATCGCTTTGCGGCGCACGGTCGATGGCCAGAAAGAGCTGGCAGAGAGTCATGTTCAGCGTCTCAATAGCGTACTCAAAGAACGTGCGGCAGCGGTGGAGCCGGTCTATGCAGACCGTATAGTGGATGCCGACCGGGCCGCCATTGAACTGGGAGGAGTGCAGTTTGAGCTGATCTGGCTCGGTGACAGCCATTTTCCAGGTGACGGCGTAGTTTGGTTGCCGGAGCAACGATTGGTGTTTACCGGTGATCTGGTTTATGTCGACCGCATGCTGGGAATACAGCAGGTAACCTCGGTAAAGGCGTGGCAGGGGAGCTTCAATGCCCTCAAGGCGCTTAATCCCCTCCATGTGGTGCCGGGACATGGCGATGCCTGTGATCTGGCCAAAGCCCAGCGTGAGACAGGGGATTACCTCGACTGGTTGGTTGTTGAAGTAGGTAAGGCGATTGAGGAGTGGAAGGAGTTGGGTGAGACGGTTGATAGCCTCGCCGATGCGCCGCGCTTCAAACACCTTGAGAACTTTAGCAGCTGGCACCGGATAAATATCAACAGAACCTATCTACAGTTGGAAGCAGAAGCCCTATAAGGGAGCGGTGATTATGGATAATAAGTTATCGGTTGATGAAGTGCGCAATGCTGTACGTGAAACCTACGCACAAGTGGCCAGACAGAATGAGCACACCGCCACAACTGAGGCAGGGTGCTGCAGTGGCAGTAGTTGCTGTGCACCGGAGGTGGCAAGTCTGCAGTCAGCAGAGGTGATCTCCGTTGGACTGGGCTACAGTGATGAGGATGTGGCCGTAATACCTGAAGGAGCCAATATGGGATTGGGGTGTGGTAACCCCCAGGCGATTGCCGCACTAAAGCCGGGGGAGGTCGTTGTCGATCTTGGCTGTGGTGGTGGCTTCGATGCCTTTCTTGCCGCCCGACAGGTGGGCCCCGATGGGCGGGTGATCGGTGTTGATATGACGCCGGATATGATCTCCAAGGCGCGTAAGAACGTTGAAAAATCAGATTTTAAAAATGTCGATATCCGCTTGGGTGAGATCGAACACCTGCCGATAGCAGACAGCTCCGTGGATGTCATCATATCCAACTGTGTGATCAATCTATCACCAGAAAAGAGACAAGTATTTGCAGATGCTTTCCGTGTATTGAAATCGGGCGGACGTCTGGCTATCTCAGATATTGTCGCCACGGCACCGCTGCCCGAGTCGGCACTCAACGATCCGGCACTGATCTCCGGCTGTCTTTCCGGTGCATCGACCATCGATGACCATTTGGCAATGCTGGAGGCGGCTGGCTTTGTTGATATTGTTATTACAGAGAAACCGGAGAGCAGGGCGTTTATTGCTGACTGGGCTCCCGATAGTGGGCTCGAAGAGTATGTGGTGTCGGCAACCATTGAGGCACGAAAAGAGTAGCGGTAAAACGTGGTGAGGGTGGATTTTTGGAGGGGCGGTACAGCTAGCGGTCTTTCTCAACCAACAAAAAAACCAGCCAGGGCAAACCGTCGCAGATCGGTGATTGAGTTGGCGGCCTGAGTGACCGGAATCAGGGCATTATTTTTCGATGAGTTAAGCTAGTATTCTATACAGAGGCAATGTTACGGGGAAATACTCGTGAGGAGACCTTATGGATCTGATGCATGCCAAAGCGGAATTCGAAGTAGGCCAACTAAGTGAAGCGGTAGCGGAACCCTCTGAACAGGGTGACGGCTGGCGGTTACTATTACATACAAAAAACAGGGAAACATTGGTGCTCACCGACCACTCGGGACGAGAATGCCTGTATCACAGCCTGGATCATGCCACCGAGGTAGGGCGGGATATCGGTTTCGACTCTGTGCGCGTAGAGGAGCACTTCTGATTCGAATGTTAGCTTTTATGCACGGAGGTCTAGTTTAGCGTTAACCAGTCACTGACTCCGCTACTCCTAAACCGGCCATAGGAAGTTTATAGAAGAGGTTGCCTACGAAATGCTATGGTCCGGCCAGGCTTATTCCCCTGAAGAGGCAGAGGCAGCTAAAGCTGCTAAGTTGAACCATGCTGCATGAGTAGCAAGCTGTATGTTACGACTGCTGGGTCACAGGTGTAGAGGCTTCTTAATGTTCCTTTGCCAACCCGCTCATATCCATACGTGCGGGGATCACAACAATACCGCCTGAACTGATGGTAAAGAGTTTCTCATCGGTGGCATGGTGACTGCCAATGATGGTTCCGGGTGGGATCTTTACCCCTTTGTCGACGATGGTGCGGTAGAGCTGTGCGCCGGCACCTACTTCTACCCCTTCAAACAGGATCGACTCCACCACCCGTGCCTCCTCATTGACGCGCACGTTTGGTGACAGCACAGAGCGGATCACTTGACCGCCGGCGATGATATCGCCACTGCTGACCAGTGAGTCCATTGCGATACCCGCTCGTCCCACCCGCTTATCACACACCAAATCAGCGAAGACGAACTTGGCCGGTGGGGCGGGTTTTATATAGGTGTTGATTGGCCACTTTTTATCGTAGAGATTAAATATCGGGTCTACCGATACCAGGTCCATATTGGCTTCCCAGTAGGCGTCGATGGTACCGACATCCCGCCAGTAGAGCTCACTCTTACGATTTTCATCGACAAAAGGATAAGCATTCACTCTTACCTTGTGGATCAGTTCAGGCAGAATGTCCTTGCCAAAGTCGTGACTACTCTCTGGCTTGGCATTGTCCTCTTTCAGTACTTTTATCAGCAGTTGGGTGTCGAATACATAGATTCCCATGGAGGCCAGCGCTTTTTTGGGCTTTCCCGGTATGGTGGCTGGTCTTTTTGGCTTTTCATGGAAATCGGTGATGCGGTTGTGTTCGTCCACCGTCATTACACCGAGTGAACCTGCATTAGTGAGGGGTACCTCGATAGCACCTACCGTTACTGCTGCCTTTTTCTCAATGTGCTCACGGATCATTCGCTGGTAGTTCATCTTGTAGATGTGATCACCCGCAAGAATCAGTACATGTTCCGGTTTGGCGTACGCTATTGAGTAGATATTCTGGTAGACCGCATCGGCAGTGCCTGGTACCACATGCTGCCAACCCGCTGCTGTGGCGGCAGGAACTGGATATATTCACCCAGGGTATCTGGAAGAAAGGACCAGCCATTTCGGATATGCCGTTCCAGCGATAGGGATTTGTACTGGGTGACCAGGTAGATACGCCTGATCTGTGAATTGAGGCAGTTACTCAGGGTGAAGTCGATCAGGCGGTAGTAGCCACCGAAGGGGACGGCGGGTTTTACCCTGTCTCTGGTCAAGGGGGCGAGGCGTTCACCGACACCGCCGGCCAGAATCATGGCCAGTGTGTTGCTCTTCATGTTCCCTCCGGTGGCTATTCGGCAACAACCGCAGTGAAGCAGGGAGGTTGCCGTTACCGCACGTGTTCTGCGGTTCCTTAGGTGGCCGACTCTGAGTATAGATGGTTTTTCAGTGGGCGAGGTGTCTCGTACTACCTCCTGTCCATATAGGAAAAATAGTGGTAACTGTGTGCTGCCAGTCATCTATGACGACAACCGGATCAACCCTCTAAAATTCCACAATGAAACTTCCCCTGTAGAAGCTATCCTTATAGTCACATTGTGGTTAATCAATGGCTGAGTACTATGGAGAAACGCGGAACTCTGATTGATCGGCTGAATCGTCTGAATGCAATTGGTGTGGCGCTGTCGGCGGAACGTGATACAGGGAAGCTGCTCGACAGAATATTGCAAAATGCCTGCTCGTTGACCCATGCCGACGGTGGCACTCTCTATCTGCGATCAGAAGAGGAGCGTTGTCTCAACTTCAAAATCATGCTGACTCACTCTCTCGGTATTCACTGGCGAGAGGCGAGGGACGGTGCCACAGAGCGCTATCCTTCTCTGCCGCTCTACGACGGCAACGGAGATCCCAACAACCATTTGGTTGCTACCTATACCGCTACCACCGGCCATACCACCAACATCCCGGATGTCTATGCAGCAGAGGGATTCGACTTCTCAGGTACCCATGAGTTCGATGAGCGCTTTGGTTACCGCTGCCGCTCTTTTCTCGCAGTGCCGTTGGTCAACTATGAGAAAGAGGTGATCGGGGTGCTGCAACTGATCAATGCCCAGAATCCTGCCACCAAAGAGGTCATTCCATTCAGTGTAGAGGATCAGCAGTTGGTGGAGTCTCTGGCATCCCAGGCAGCTGTTGCACTCACCAATCAGCGCTTTATAGAAGAGCAGAGAAAGCTGTTTGAGTCACTGGTGAAGGTGCTTAGTGATGTGATCGATGAGCGCTCTCCCTATACCGCTGGGCACTGTCGCAGGGTATCGAAGCTGACACTCCTTATTGCAGAGGCGGTGGCTAACAGTGATGGATGTTTTTCGGATTTCTCTATGGATGATGAGGCTCGCTATGAACTGAAGATTGCCGGTTGGCTTCATGACTGCGGCAAAATCACCACACCGGATCACATTATCGACAAGCAGACCAAGCTGGAGTCGATATTCAATCGGGTAGGGGTGATTGAGTTGCGATTTCAGCTGGTGAAGCAGGAGATGCACCTTAAGTTTATTAAGCAACGGGGGGAGGCTGGGCCTGATACTGATTTTGAAGCGCTTGAACAGCGGTTCAGGAGCGAGATAGGTGAACTCGATGATGACCTGAGGTTTATCCTAAAGATGAATATAGGAGGTGAAAATCTGGGAGATGATGATGTGGCGCGGATCAGGGCCATTGCCCGGCGGAAATGGATATCGCCCAACGGCACAGAGGAGAGTCTGCTTAGTGAAGATGAGGTGATTAACCTAACGATACGCAAAGGCACATTGACAGATGAGGAGCGACTGCGTGTCAATCACCACGCTGAGGCCAGTCTTAAAATGCTCAACGGATTGCGCTTCCCCGGCTATCTGAAGAATGTGCCGGAATATGCCGGTTGCCATCACGAACATATGGATGGTAGCGGCTATCCACGAGGCCTTACCGGTGAGCAGATGTCAATACCTGCCCGGATGATGTGTGTCGCCGATATTTTCGAGGCGGTGACCGCCCATGACCGGCCCTATCGTGATCCGATCAAGCTCTCTCAGGCGCTGGCTATTGTCTGCCGCATGACCCTGGGTAATCATCTGGATGCCGATATTATGGATATCTTTATCGGTGACAAGGTGTACATGCGCTATGCAGAGCAGTTTCTTGATGAGAGTCAGATTGATGAGGTTGATGAGACACAGCTACCAGGCTATCGATAGTTGTATCAGACTACCTCGCTTATAAAGACGCTGCTATATCAATGTAAACGGTATAGCGATGTGCTTAAATGCGTAGGATATATTTAGCTATGGATTTGTTAATGAAAAATTCCGTTATCGCCAATGTCAGCTTCTCCTTCAAGGGAGAGATTTTCAATCTGTCGATGCCCGTGGATCTTGATGCCACCATGGAAGAATATGAGAATATTTCTAACCTCTACCCTCAGATGGCGGAGAGTAACGGTATCGGTCTCTACAGCTATGAGTACGAAATGATGATGCTGAGCCGATAATGTTCAGCGCTGCTGAGGGGATGGCTGCCGACTATCTTGTTGATGGTGTGTTTGATTTAGAGTCGTTTCAGACCGCCTGGCGCCAAGTCAGGGTTATGCGTCTTCTGGGAATGATTGCCGAGAGTGAAATGGGTATCGGTGACCTTGAAACGCACCCTGAGCTTAAGCGTGCTCTCACCGAGGCCTATCTGTGTGGTAAGGAGAGTGGTTGATCGGTGGAGGGCAGAGATAAAATAGGTTTTTTTCGGCTGCTGTTGATCCTGTTTTGGCTTTTGCCGGTTACCGCCGAAGCGGCAACTAATGTAGATGCCTTTTTTACCCCTGATGAGAAAAGCAGGGCCCTGGCCGGCACCATTATCAGTTATACCTACCTGAAAGGGAGTAGCGTTATCAGTAGTGAGGGTGATCCACCCTTGGAAATTACTCTACCGATACGGAGTATATACGGGGAGAAGAGTATGCGGACTATGAGATGCTTGCGGTGGAGAAGGCATTTATACCTTACCCTTCACCTGATCAGCTGGATGTCAATATCTACAATCACCTGACAAGCTATGCTGGCCTGCAAGGGATGAACTACTACTCAAAGACCGAAGGGAAACGCATACCGCTTATTATTGAGTCTTCCCGTATCCCATCACCCGAAATAGAGTCTCCGTTGACGGATGTCGTCTATAAAAGCATACCCATCTCACGTACCGATTTCTTTCGCATGGTAGATAATCGCTTCGGTGAACTTCGATTCAAGAGTGAAGTCGAATCTGTCGGTGATCATTTTATCGTACTCCACACCTCTACACACGGATTGAAAAAATGGGTGTTTGATGTCAATGAGCCGGGAGAAAATCGGCTCGTTTATCTTCTATTTCGTGACCGGGTGGCCGGGGGCTATTTTTACTATGCTTTTCATGGCATGCGAATTCGTAGTGGTTTTATCCTTGGGTTGGGAATGCTGTTGCCGGAGAATTTTGCCAACCGCTTGCGTGCCGGTACGGTAAATGCCGCAAAGCAGTTTGGCATCGACTGGAGTGACAGAATTACCGCTTTTGAGTGACTTATGTGATGAGGCTTAAATGGCCTCTTTTTTAGGCGGTATTTAATTCCTGACTTGACAGGATTGATGTGTAATACTAGCTTTTACATAATATATAAATTTTTGTTTTTCAAATAGTTTCGTCATCTTATAAAACTATTACTGGAAGTGATTTAATGAGCCGAGAAGTGGGAAGGCCCGACCTGGAGGTGCTGCAGCGCTTTGTTCCCCTGCGTGATCTCAGTGAAAACCAGCTTGTGCTCTTGGCGCAGCATCTCTTTATGGAAGAGGCGGATGAGGGAGATGTACTGATTGAGATCGGCAGTGAAGATGAGAACAGCTTCTATCTGATTGATGGTCGAGTACGGTTGCTTGCGGGAGACGGCCGGAGTGTAAATATAAAGGGGGGCACTGATCACGCTTCTCATCCTATTTCACAACTTATTCCACGGCGGTTCCAGGTGAGTGCCTTGTCAGGGGTTATTTTTCTGCGTATCGACAATCAGGTGATAAAAAATATCACACCCAAGTTGAGCATGTGTAGCTACCTGCGGGGGTACGAGGTTGCAGAAGATGATCAGGATGAGATTGAAGCCGGAGTCAAAGGGGAGTTTGCCCACTATCTCCTTACCCAGCTAAAAGAGGATAAGCTGGTGTTGCCGAGCCCACCGGAGATGGCGGTACGCATAGGACGCGCCATAGAGGATGATGTGGCAGATGCTGAGAGTATTTCCCGGATTATCCAGAGTGACCCCGCGATCAGTGCCAAGATTGTGAAAGCGGCAAACAGTGCTCTCTACGGCACAATGGCTCCGGTGGGGAGTTGTGTCGCTGCGGTAAAACGCCTCGGCATGCGCACCACTCACAGTTTGGTATTGACCTATACCCTGCGGGATATTTTCAAGACCGATTCGGTGTTACTACAACAGCGGATGGAGGCGTTGTGGAAGCACAGCATTCGCACTGCCGCGCTCTGCCATGTGATGGCGCGACGGGATGTGCGCTTCAATATCGAAATGGCGATGTTGATAGGACTGCTGCACGATATTGGCCTGATGGCAATTATCCAGTGTGCCGCTAAGCATGAAGAGTTGATAGATAAGCCGGAAGCGCTGGAGTATGCCATTGAACACTTCCGTGGGCCGATCGGCAGTAAAATAGTGCGTACTTGGCATTTTCCCCATGAGTTTGAAGTTGCCGCCATGGAGGCTGAGAGTTGGATGCGTGATATCGGTGGTGAAGCGGACTACTGTGATTTGGTAATCGTAGCGCAGCTCCACAGCTATATCGGCACACCCATGGCATTCAAGGTGCCACCGCTGAATGAGGTGCCGGCGCTGGCGAGGCTGGGGCTGGGTGAGTTGACTCCCTTCGCAAGTCTCAACCTGCTGGAGCGGCGGATGATGAGACCAAGGAAACTGAGGCGCTGCTTTCAGGTTAATTCAGATCGTTTCCGGTTAACTATTCCGCTCTTCCATTACCCGCTCCACCGTATCGACAATCGCCTGGGTCTGTGGATCGATCTCTATATTGATAAGATCACCGGGCTTGCGCCCACCTATGTTGGTACGCTCCAAGGTTTCAGGGATCAAATTGACGTTGAAATCGGCTCCACGTACATCGCCAATGGTCAGGCTGATGCCGTCGATACCTATATAACCTTTAGGGAAGATGTACTTATTTAGCCCTTCGGGCAGGCGGAACCAGATCTGATGATTGTTTTCACTTTCAATTACCTGGGTTACTCCGGCGGTACAGATGATATGTCCGGACATCTGGTGGCCGCCGATCTCATCGCCAAAACGGGCGGCCCGCTCAAAGTTGACCCGATCACCCTCCTTCAGTTGCCCCAGGTTGGTCAATCGCAATGTCTCTTGCATCAAGTCGAAGGTAACCAGTGAACCCTCGCTCTTGACCACGGTCAGGCAGCAGCCGTTGTGGGCAACCGAGGCTCCCGCTTTCAGGTCACCGATATATTCATCCGGCATACGAATTTTGTGAGTGCGAAAGTTCTTCTTTTCGAGAATGGTCACGACCTCAGCCGTGCCTTGGACAATTCCGGTGAACATACCTGCCTCCTGATGGTAAGTCTATTATTCTACCATTTCAAAAGGCTCCTAAGGAGTATCCGAAAGAATTGGGATAAATGGATTAGGGGTTGAAAAGCGGCAATTTGAGGTGTCTATTGCACAGGATGACGTGTTGTTGAGATAGGGTGACAACGAAAGAATGGTAGGTAGATACCTCAAGATCTGGGATGCATGATTCCTCCAGAGGTTTCTTAACCGTGGGTGCGGGCAAACCCCTCCATCCCTTCTACTCTTAGGCTGCTCCGTTTCTGAATCAACAGATGAGGCCTGCGCCGGTCACTGTCACGCCGTTCGGCATCCCCGGAGATCGGTGAACGACAGATGGTCTCGTCGATCATTGTGGGGAGAGCGGTGAAAATATTGGTGCACTTCCAGTGGGCGGCGTTTGATCTTTTTGCCGTTGAGTCGCTGGATGACGCCGTTGATATCCTGGGCGGTGAAGATCTCGGCAATACCGTGATACTCCACGGTGCCGGCGCTCTTGCTGGTTATCTTGATGATGTGACAGTCACCAAGTTCATCATGGGGGAGAAATGAGAGCCCGAAGAGGCTTGACCTTAGCCCTTGCTGTACAAACCGAACGAGATCCTGGTGGCGGGTGTTATCAGGCAGCTTGCGGATAAATATCTTCTCTTTAGGCTTCATTAATTCCTCATCCTTGAACTGTGTCACAGAAATATATGTTCATTTTTAGTACAGGAAGACCGTGAAATCAAGAAGATATATATTCCTGAGAAATATACTCTCTTCCCGGTCCCTTCAACCATTAGGTATATCTCATCTTTATGTAACCAATGGAAATTACAGGGTATTTAGAGTACAACCTCTACCTATGGTTATCCTTCTCCGTTATTATCGCCTCTCATCAAAGAGCAGCCCCCCCTATCCGTTAGTTGGAATGCTACTCTTGGCCCTACTGCTCTCCTCCTGGGGAGGGAGTGTTGTTGCCGCCGTTCAGCAGCGTAGTGTCGAGGATGTTATGTCGGACTATCGTGTCAAAGTGGCACTGCGGCTGTACCCAAGATTCCAGTTTGTCGACGTCGCCTGGCCACCACGGGAGGTTGCTCTGGTGGCATTTAAGGATACGCGACAGCTCGAACTGTGGGCGCGTGATGACGAGGACTGGGTGCATATCAAGGATTATCGGATCAAAGGTATCAGTGGCCGCCCCGGGCCCAAACTGCAGGAGGGTGATCGGCAGGTACCCGAGGCAGGTACCGCATCGAACTGCTCAATCCCAACAGCGCTTTTCACCTCTCGCTTAAACTGAACTACCCTAATGCCTTTGACCGGGGAAAAGCACTACAGGAGGGACGTAGTAATCTTGGCGGCGATATCTTTATCCATGGTGACCGGGTATCTAAGGGATGCCTTGCCATGGGAAATAGTGCTGTCGAGGAGCTGTTTGTGCTAACTGCGATGCTGGGGATGGAGAATGTCTCTGTCTTAATTTCGCCCCGGGATTTTCGTTTCAGACCGGCACTCCCACCTCCGCCCGATACACCGGCCTGGGTGATGGGTCTGCACCGGCGTATTGCCGTTAATCTCCAGAAGTTCCCACTGGAGCTCAAATAGTGGAGTGGGGCTGTGCTATTCTCCACCGCTTCATTTTTTCCATAGCAGTTGATCATTGATGGCCAAAACACCGCAACGTCCACGCAAAAAAACCGCCAAAAAGAGCACGAAAAAAAGTACCAAAAAAACGGTGTCAAAACGGGCTGTAAAAAGCGTCCCAGAGCGTCGAAGAAGCGTGTCAAGGCTTCCAGGTCAAGGCGCTGGCCGGCGCGTCTGTTGGCACTCTCTTTTCTATTTTTCCTGGGGCTGGGTATCTACTTGCTCTACCTGGATCACACGGTACGGGAGAAGTTTGAGGGCAAACGTTGGGCGATACCTGCGCGGGTCTACGGACAGCCTCTGGAGATCTATTCAGGCATGGCAGTGACGCCACAGCGGCTGGAGGCTGAGCTGAAACAACTCGGTTATCGTAAAGCGGGCAGGCACTTAAGCCGGGAACCTGGTCTCGTCATCAGGAGCGTTTTCTGGTGCGTACCCGTGGCTTCCGCTTCTGGGATAGTGATGAGCCTGCACGCCACCTTGAGATCAGTTTTTCATCAGGTCGCCTGAACAGTCTTAAGCATGTCGGTGGTGCAGAGCTTCCGCTGATGCGGCTGGAAGCCCCCGAGATTGGCAGTATCTACCCGGCCCACAATGAAGACCGGATATTGGTACAGCACAATACACTGCCGAAACAGCTGGTTCAGGGTCTCATTGCCACCGAAGACCGCAACTTTTATCAGCATCAGGGTGTCGCTCCCAGATCTATAGTCCGGGCGCTCTTGGCTAATTTGCGGGCGGGAGGTATTGTCCAGGGTGGCAGCACGCTGACCCAGCAGCTGATCAAGAACTTCTACCTCACCCGGGAGAGGAGTCTCTGGCGTAAGGTCAACGAAGCAGCATGGCACTGCTGCTGGAAGCTCACTACGGTAAGGATGAGATTCTTGAAGCCTACGCCAACGAGATCTATCTTGGTCAGGATGGTGGACGTGCAATTCATGGCTTTGGTTTGGCTGCACACTTCTACTTCAATCAGGGGCTGGAGGAGTTGAATCTGTCAAGGCAGGCGTTGCTGGTGGCACTGGTTCGTGGTCCCTCATACTACGATCCAAGAAGGCATCCCCGGCGGGCGAAGGAGCGTCGGAATCTTGTGCTCGAGATGATGAGGGATCAGGGGTTGATTACTGCCGGTGAGTATAAAGGTGCCGCCGCAGCCCCTCTCGGCATTGACTCCTCAAAGGGACGGGGAAAGGGGAGGTATCCGGCATTTATGTCCCTGGTACGGCGGCAACTGCATCGTGACTACAGGGAAGAGGATTTGAACTCTGAAGGGTTACGGATTTTTACCACGCTTGACCCTTGGACCCAGGGGCGGGTTGAGTCCCGGGTGGCCCGAAAATTATCGAAGTTGGAGAAAAAGCACGCTCTTCCCACCGGCAAACTGGAGAGCGCGGTAGTGCTGGTAGATAGTCAGAGTGGAGAGGTGCGGGCACTGGTCGGCGGCCGTCATCCCGGCTATGCCGGTTTTAACCGTGCTTTGGATGCAGTACGTCCGATCGGCTCCCTGGTCAAGCCGGCAGTCTATCTGGCGGCACTGATGCAGCCCGAGCGTTATACTCTGCTTACACCCCTGGATGATGCGCCACTGACCCTGAAGGGAGCGGACGGTGTTCTCTGGAGCCCCGGCAATTACGATAAGAAGTCACACGGCTTAGTACCTCTGCACCAGGCGCTGGCAAAGTCATACAACCTGTCAACTGTGCGCCTGGGGCTGGATATCGGCCTTGACCGAGTGGCTGAGTTGCTACGCCAGATGGGTATGAGTCGGCCTCTAACGCCTGTTCCTGCAATGCTACTGGGGGCGGTATCACTCTCTCCCCTGGAAGTTGCTCAGCTTTATCAGGGTTTTGCCGCAGGGGGATTCTACTCGCCGTTGCGGGCAATTCGAGCTGTGCAGTCGAGTGAAGGAGAGCCGTTACAACGTTACCCTTTGACGGTGCGCCAAGCTGTACCGGCGGGACCTGTCTACCTACTCAATCGAAATCTCCAGGAGGTAGTCCGTAGCGGAACCGGCAGGGGGTTATCGAGCTATCTTGATAAAAACCTTAATATTGCCGGTAAGACAGGAACTACAGACGATTTGCGCGATAGCTGGTTTGCCGGCTTTAGCGGCGACCGGGTAGCAGTGGTGTGGCTTGGCCGGGACGACAATAAACCCGCCGGGCTGAGCGGATCCAAGGGCGCATTGCAGGTTTGGGGTGATATGATGGGCGAACTTCAACCGGCTCCCCTTGAATTGTTGAAACCGGATTCGATAGAGACGGTGTGGGTTGACCCAGCTTCTGGATTTCTTGCGGATGAGTCTTGTGATGAGGCCCGCCGTTTTCCATTCGTGGAGGGATCTGCACCCAAGACCCGCTCATCCTGTATTGGCCAGGGAGGAAGTGCTGTTGGACGTTTTTTTCGGAGTTTTTTTGAGTGATGTTTTGCAGCAAAATTGAGTGGTATCTGATGAGTGAATTTTACAGGGCACCAGTGTGGATTAAGAGGCAGTCTCTCTCTGTGCCTGCCTACTGCTGGTGGGGTGTGTTGGTGTGCCACAGAAGAGTGCAGCACCGGTGGCCGAGTCAAGCTCAACGATGGTGACGACTCCGTCTGAGACTATGACTCCCGCGGAGGTGCGGGAGAGTAGCGGCGTGGTGTTGCGTGCCTATGAGCCCCCTGCGCCAATGAGTGCCAGGCCGGTTCATGGAAAAGCCGTTGCCTCACTGCTGACTGTAGCGGCACAACAGGAGCGATCCGGCAACCTGCAGGGAGCGGTAACGACGATGGAGCGTGCTCTGGGAATTGAGCCGCGAAACGCCCACCTCTGGTATCGGTTGGCACAACTCAGGTTAGCCAGAACAGGACCACCTTAGCTAACGATTTGGCGATGAAATCGAAAGCACTGGCAGGTGCTGACCTGGGGTTGAAAAGAGATTGTTGGCAGTTGATTGCCAAAGCCCGGCGGATAAAGGGGGATGAGGCGGGGGCACGCGTAGCAGAGCGTAAGGCGCGGATGCTTTTTCACTGACAACTAATTTGCTATACAATCGTGAAGTTGTTGAAAATCTGGGGGATTTAAGGGAATGGGCGTCTATGCGGCTGATGAGCTAATCAGTCAGGCACGACATCTTGCAGCTGAATATCGGCGGATGATGGGTAAACCCCTCCCCGGTATCAGTGGTGAAATTGCCACCCATGATGCTATCCGTCTGCTCGAGTTGGAGCCGGTGGAAGAGGGGGTTGGTGGTTATGATGCCGTTGACCCGGCCCGTGATGACCTGCGTATCCAGATTAAGAGCCGCACTATTTTCGATGAGAGCAAATCGGGCCAGCGACTGGGGCAGATTAAGGTCGACCAACCTTGGGATACGGTGGTGCTGGTACTCATGGATGAGGAGTATGAGCCCTATGAGATCTATGAGGTGGAGCGGGATGAGTTGCTGGAGTATATGGAAGAGTCCAGCAGCAGCCGGGCAAAGCGGGGTGCACTCTCTATTGCCCGTTTCAAAATCATCGGTCGCCTTGTATGGACCCGGGGGGCGGGTCTGGAACCCGAGATCTGGGACAATCAGGCCGGTTGATGCCGGAGATCTCTGAAATACTTGGCCCGGAAGCTGATCGCTGATCGCATTGAGGGCTTCGCCTACCGTCCCCAGCAAGAGGAGATGGCCTCCATGGTGATGGAGGCGATGGAGCAGGGTGAGATCCTGGTCACCGAGGCAGGTACCGGCACCGGCAAAACTTTCGCCTATCTGGTGCCGGCTCTGCTTGCCGGCCAGAAAGTGATTATCTCCACCGGCACCAAAAACCTCCAAGACCAACTCTTTCATCGCGACCTCCCTATGGTACGTGATGTTTTGGCTATCCCTGTCGATATCGCGCTGCTAAAGGGGCGCGCCAACTACCTCTGTATACACCGCTTAGAGAATGCGCTGCTTGAAGGGCGGCTCAACTCGCGGGAAACCGTTGATCATCTGATGCAGGCCCAGCGCTGGGCGGGGCGTACACGCTCGGGTGATATTGCAGAATTGAGTGATCTTCCAGAGGGCTCCAGAGTCTGGCCTCTGATCACCTCGACAACGGAAAACTGTCTCGGACAGGAGTGCCCCTCCCACAGTAATTGCCACCTGGTGGAGGCGAGGCGGCGTGCTCAGGAGGCCGACCTTGTGGTTATCAACCACCATCTATTATGTGCCGATTTTGCTCTGAAGGATGGGGGTTTCGGCGAACTGCTGCCATCTGCCGATACTTTTATCATCGACGAGGCGCATCAACTTCCAGAGATAGCGGGCAACTTTTTCGGTAGCAGTGTGAGTGGTCGTCAATTGATGGAATTGGTACGGGATACCCAGGTCGAGTACCAGCGGGAGGCAGGGGATCTGGAAGCGATACCTCAGCAGGCTCTGGTTCTGGAGAAGGCGGTACGGGATCTTCGCCTGATGTTTGGCATCGACCTGCGCCGTGGCGCGTGGAAAGAGGCGAGGCAGAACCCGATGGTAGTCTCTGCACTCAATCAGGTTACTGATGCATTGGCTGAACTGGAGTCTCTGCTCGAGGCCGTAGAGGGACGAGGTAAGGGACTCGATAGTTGCCTTGGGCGTAGTGCTTCTCTGGTTCATGATCTTGTGGAGTACGGCAAGACAACGGATGAGGGGGATGGTGATATCCGCTGGTTTGAGACCTTCCGTCAGACCTTTCGTCTCAATCGCACCCCGCTCGATATATCCGGAATGTTCAACGCCCAGATGGAATCGCACCCTGCTGCTGGATATTTACATCGGCCACCCTGGCGGTAGGTGAGAGTTTCAGCCACTTCAAGCGACAGCTAGGGTTGGGGGACGCAAAAACAGCACAGTGGGACAGCCCTTTCGACTACCCCAACCAGGCTCTCTGGTTTGTCCCCAAAGGGTTACCAGAACCCCGTTCTTCCGATTACACTCAGTCGGTGGTGGACGTTGCCTTGCCGGTATTGCGGGCAAGTAGAGGGCGTGCTTTTCTGCTCTTTACCAGTCATCGAGCCTTGCGGGAGGCGGCTGAACTGCTGGAGGAGCGTATTGACTACCCCCTGCTGGTACAGGGGAGCGCACCGAAGGGTGAGTTGCTTGATCAATTTCGTCGTCTCGGCAATGCGGTACTGCTCGGTACCGCCAGCTTCTGGGAAGGTGTCGACGTGCGTGGTGAGGCGCTCTCTTGTGTGATCATCGACAAGCTGCCTTTTGCCTCTCCGGGAGATCCGGTGTTGCAGGCACGCATCGACGCCCTGAGAAAACAGGGGGGTAATCCCTTTATGGAGTTCCAGGTGCCTCAGGCAGCCATCGCCCTGAAACAGGGAGCGGGAAGACTGATCAGGGATGGTACGGACCGAGGGGTACTGGTGATTTGTGACCCACGCTTATTGAGAAAAAGCTACGGCCACACCTTCCTTGCCAGTATGCCGGCGATGGCTCGCACCCGTGACGTGGCCGATGTTGAACGGTTTTTCAGCTAGTCGGCTAGAAGCAAAATGGTGGGATGCAGGAGGTAGAGCGACGCAGGAAGCCAAAGCCGAGAGAGCACAGAGAACGTGGAGATTATATTTTATCACCGGCGATGAAAATATAGCCGGAAATCAACGTGAATGAACGCAAATAGATGGAGGTTTAAACTGAATAAAAGGCTTTTTTCTGTGCCCTCTGCGTCCCGCTTTTTTACCAGAGGTGTAGGGCACTAAGGAAGCTCTGAATAAGTCTGGCCGAATTGAATTGTGCTCAGGAGGCGCAAGATCAAGGGGTCGATCGCGGCTAATAGCAAGCTATTAGCAAGATTTTCAACACAAACATTGCGTCTACTGAGTGCAAGGCAATCGGTCATGACTTGTTCAGAGCTTCCCTAACTGAAGGTATACTCCCTGATCACCTCCTGGATTCCGGCAATGACCTCTTCACTCGGCCGAATCAGCTGAAATCCGGTATTGTGCAAGGAGGGGTTTTTGTCGCTTCCCGTCCATCGGCTACAGGCGTTGACGCGGATATTATTAAACTGCTCGTCAGGATCGTCCCAACGAATCTCTATTTCGAACTCCTGATCTATTTTGATTGGTTGGTTGCTGACCAACATCAGACCATCGGTATTGATATCTATGAGGTGGCCCAGCAGAATGTCATTACTCAGATCCCATACCTTCAGGTAGTAGATAAGGTTGTGACGTTTCGCAAAGGCTCTCTCCTCATCATCGACTCCGTCGGTAGAATATGAGTTGGTGGGCTGTTTTCCAAAATACATATCGAATCCTGAATGCTTGTGCTGCTATCAGCAAGTGTAGACAAATTCACAGCACATTTTCTTGCAAAGCACTTTATTTTAAACGGCTTTAAAAAATAGTACGCACAGCAGACTGCTGGAGATACAATCCCTGCTATGAAAATACTTGCAATTGAGACCGCCACAGAGGCCTGCTCCGCAGCACTTTTGGTTGATGGAGAGGTGACAGAACGTTACCTGGTGCAGCCGCGTGGTCATAGTGAACTCATTCTGTCGATGGTGGAGGAGCTATTGGCGGGGGCGGAGTTGCCACTTTCCGCCCTGGATGCTGTGGCATTCGGCAGAGGGCCGGGCTCTTTTACCGGTGTACGTATCGCCACCGGGGTTATCCAGGGGATTGCTTTTGCAGCGGATCTTCCGGTAGCACCGGTCTCCACTCTCGCCGCTTTGGCACAACGTTGCTATCGAGAGAGCGGGGAGGAGCGTCTGTTGCCGGCCTACGACGCGCGGATGCAAGAGGTCTATTGGGGAGCGTATATCGTTAGTGAGACAGGGTTGGTGAAAGTTGTGGTGCCTGATGAAGTTTCCGATCCTGCTAAAGTATCCCCCCCTCAAGGAGACGGCTGGTGCGGTGTGGGCAGTGGCTGGGGGAGTTATGGGCAGCAATTGCGTTCATGTCTCAATGGTAGCCTTAAGCAGGTACAACCGGAAATGCTCTGTAGTGCCCATGATGTAGCGTTGTTGGGGGAGGCCTGCGTTGCTGCCAATGAACTGGTGGCGGCAGAGATGGCACTGCCTGTCTACCTGCGCGACAAGGTGGCTGCAAAGCCCGGTAAACGATAACAGAGTGTTCGGCCAATTTGGCTTGCTACCGGTGCAGGGGTAATCTGGACAAGCTGAATTTTGATTCAATTTGGTTCCCAAGCTACCAGTGCACGAGCGTGGAGGCAGGATAAACTGTAGCTTACTCTCCGGGAGCATCGGGGATGGGCACCGCCGCCGGTCCACCATCCTGGTAGTAGTAGTCATACTTGCGGTTGAGTCGAGACTGGAAGTTCCAGGCTTCGGCATGGCTAAGCCCGCTCTTCTCCGGGAAGATCAACTTGATATAGAGTCCGTTGCTTTTCTCCTTTTTCAGTTGATCAAGGTGCTGTTCCAGTGTCACCAGACTGACCGGACTGTATCCTGAAGCCTCCTCGGTCTGGTATTCGATCAGCAGTTTGCCCGCTTCAGATTTAGTGTAGCGGACTGATACCAGGTAGTGTCCCTGGGGTGAGCGTGCTGGGCGTACCAGCTTGTTGTATTTCACCCTCAGCGCATCGTAATCACTCTTGAGCATGCTCAGCTCACGTACAGAGCGTTGTCCCAGGTTTTTCACCTCGGCAAGTTCGAGAGACTGTTCGCTAAGGCGACCCTGCAGGCCGCTAAGCTGCTCTTCAACAGTGTCACGCTCTCCTTCAACGGTGCTTAGGTCGGCTTTGAGCGTGGCCAACTGCTGCTGATAGTTGCGCAGTTGCTGCTGGGTATTGGCCAGCTGTTCCTGAGAGCTGGTCAACTGTTGCTGTGAACTTGCCAGCTGTTGTTGGGTAGACTCAAGATTTTGCTGCAGGGTATCCAGATTCTGTTGTTGGGCTGCGATGGTGGTATTAGCTCTTTTAAGCCGCTGCTCCAGGGCGAACTTCTCTGCACTTAACTGCTTCTGGCGCAGTTCCAGATTCTCTTTCGCTGCTTGCAGTTGGGTGATGGTGTCCGACTGGCTACCGATGGTACTCACCTGCGTTTGCCGCTGCTCCTCCATCTGCATCAGCCGTACACGCATCATCGACAGCTCATTCTCTGCGGCAATCAGGCGCAGCGCGAGATCCTCTTTCTCTTCGCCTGTAGAGCGAGCGAGCTCGATGGCGGTGCGCTCCGCCTCCATGGTGGCACGGAGCTGATTTACCAGCTCAATGTTGCGTAGCAGCAGTACCACCATGCTGATCATAAAGATCATCACAATCACCGTCATGATATCGGTGAATGAGGGCCAGAAGCTATCCTGGTTCTGACCATCCTGGCGGTTGAGCGTAGGTCGATAAAGCTGCCTTGAGGATTCATTTCTCTTCGGGTAGGCGGAAGCCGATTTTAAGCAGATGCTTGATCTCTGTCATCTCATCGGTGATGGGATGTATGCGGGTGTCGTAGACGTTTTTCAGCGCTGTGCCGATATGGGTCTCCAGTTCGGCGAAGGCGTTTTGGGAGCCCTGCATCTCAGAAGCAAGCTCCTGATATGACTTCTGTGATGACTCCATCTGGTTGATCAGGCCCTGAAGCGAACGAATCAGGCCGCTGAACTCGAACAGTATGCTCTCGGTCTGAATCTGGAAGATCGGCAACAGGTGGGTGGCGGTGGCCTCTTCAATGGCGCTCACCAGGTTGGTCTGCGCATCTGTTAGCTTCATATAGAAGTAGCCGAAGAAGAGATAGCAGACGATAGCGGTGATAGTGGTTGACAGGGCGGTGGACATACCGTGGACCACAATACCCATACCATCGACATTGGCGGCTGAGGCAAGCAGGTCGGTGGCGCCGGTGAGGGCGATGGAGAGCGATACGATGGTACCGAATACACCGCAGAGTATAAGAATGTTATTGACGAATTTCGGGAAGCTGTTGCGTGTACTTTCCGAGGCCACCAGCGTGGTGGCGAGGGCGCTGTGGTTGATCGGGGTGTTGGCCCGATGCAAACCATGGAGCGTCCTGTAGCGGCGAACAATAATCTTGTTGTCGTCGTCAAGGTTGGTCAGGGGATCAACGTCATCCTGCAAGTTTTGCATGAAGTTACCAAGGGCTTTCTCTTCCTGGTGGTAACCGATGAGGCCGAAGATAATGCGTATTAGTCCGACGATAAACAGGCCAAGAATGGCGCCGTTGATGATCAGGCCGGTCGATGTTAACTGGTTACGGAAGTAGACTTCGTTGATAAAGTCCAGTTTCCATATCAGGAGTGCCGTGACCAGAGAAGCGGCCAGGAGCATGCGGATGATGACATTACGACTGAAATTGCGTCGCAGCTGTAGACTTTCCAACGGAGTATCCCCAAGGCGAATTATATTTTTCAAATAGCTTACCACAACATGGCAGGGGGCTATAGAATAGCCTTTATCTTTTTATTCCTCTGTCTGGAGATGGGATGAACGACCTCAATCGAGCCCGTGAAACACTCTTCTCCATTTACCAGGCGGCTCTGGAGCGTGTCTCCGGCAGAGAGACGGTGAAACGTTGGCTGTACGACAGTGATCATGACTGCTCAATGATTGCTATCGGCAAGGCGGCGGGTGATATGGCGCAGGGTGCTGTTGACCAGCTGGGTAATCATATTATCGACGGTTGGGTGATCTCCAAGTCCGGGCATCTTGAACACAAGTTACTGCAGTCCTATGGACTGGAGACGATGGAAGCGGGGCACCCAGTACCCGATCAACAGAGTCTGGCGGCGGGTGCGCGGTTGCTTGACTACCTGGAGGGGCTCCCCGAGGACCGCCCGCTGCTATTTCTTATCTCAGGAGGTGCGTCGAGTCTGATCGAGGCGCTACGCCCTGGAATCACCCTGGCAGACTTGGAGCGGGTTAATAAGTGGCTTTTAGCTAGTGGTCTATCCATCACCGATATGAACCGGGTGCGGTGCTCCCTCTCCCTAATAAAAGGGGGTGGGCTCTTGCGCTATATCGGCAGACGACCGGCGGATGTTTTGCTGATCTCAGATGTACCAAAGGATGATCCGGCGGTGATTGGTTCCGGTTTGCTTATCCCTCCTGCTGATGGGGCGGGTCTGCCGACATATTTGAAGCTCCCCGAGTGGATCTTGGCATTGACTGCGAATGTTGGCGGAACCGCCTCTTCCCCTATTGCTGGTGATAATGTCTCTGTCCATGTTATCGCAAGCCTGAGGGATGCACGGGAGGCGGCCGCCGCCAAGGCTCGAATGTTGGGATATGAGGTGACTCTGCGTCATGCCCATATCTGTGCTGATGCGGTCAGTGCAGGGCGACGCCTGGCACTTGAGCTCAACGATGCCGACCCCGGGGTTTTTGTCTGGGGAGGCGAGCCCAGTGTCCAACTGCCCGAAAGTCCCGGGCGAGGTGGGCGTAACCAACATCTGGCGCTCTCCGCTGCCACCGTCATTGCCGGACATGATGATGTCTATTTTCTCTCCCTAGCTACCGATGGCGGTGACGGTCCGGGAGATGATGCCGGTGCGTTGGTCGATGGCGGCACCGTTCGTCGCGGTGAACGTGAGGGATTTAATGCCAAACAGGCACTCGATGCAGCCGATTCCGGGAGTTTTCTCGAAGCGAGCGGCGACCTGATCAATACCGGGCCGACGGGAACCAATGTGATGGATCTGATTCTGGGTATTAAACTATGAGTGATACAACAAAAAACCTCTTTCGGCAGCTGCGTTCCTGCCTCTGTGAATCAGATGTTGACGAGAAGCTACGCCTCGCCACGCAACTGGCCGAGGACTGGCAAGCCGGGCGGCTGTTGCGACAGCCGGTGGAACTGGAGGATGTTGTGGAGGCGGGGCGGCCACAAAAGCCGGAGCTGGTGCCTCCCCGGCAGCTCAAAAAACGCTCCCCAAAATCTGAAGAGGGGCGGCTCGCCTTACTTCACGCCGTCACCCATATCGAGTTCAACGCCATCAATCTCGCCTGTGATGCAGCGTTTCGTTTTCGCGACATGCCGGAGGCTACTATGCTGACTGGATCCGTGTGGCGGCAGAGGAGGCGGAGCACTTTCAGATGCTGCGCCAACGGCTGCGTGACGGCGGCAGGGATTATGGTGACTACCCGGCCCACAATGGCCTCTGGGAGATGGCCCTGACCACCGCCCACGATCCTCTGGTACGCATGGCACTGATACCGCGAATGCTGGAAGCGAGAGGGTTGGATGTTAATCCGGGAATGAGCAGACGGTTCGAGCAGGTAGGTGATCTACAGACTGTGGAGGCGTTGAAAGTAATTCTGCGGGATGAAGTGGGACACGTGGAGATAGGTTCGCGCTGGTTCCATCATCTCTGCGAGCAGCAGGGATTGGAGCCTGAGCAGACCTACTTCGACCTGCTGAATGAGTACATGACCGGCCGGGTCAGCTGCCCCCTGCACAAAACGGCCCGCCTTCAGGCTGGTTTCACAGAGAGTGAGCTGGAACGGCTGGAGGCAATGTGCAGGGGTGGTTGAGCTCTGCGGTCAGTGCACGCGGTAGCCGGAGTGGCAGGCGACACACTGCTGCATGACATCTGAGAGAGCGGCAAACGCTTTACTCATTCCACCGTCGATGGCTGCATTCTGTGCGGCGATGGAGAAACGGCTCGCTGCGCGGTGCATTTCGGTGCCGGTCGCAGCCATCCCCGGTGGCATGAATGGTGCCATATGTGCAGCTCCGTGGGACTGGGTTGCGCTCATGCCAAGGCGTGATTCGGCCACTGCAGCCGCTTCTTCAAACTGTTGATTTGCAAGTTGCCGCGTGATCGTCTCCAGGGCGAGCAGGTGATCGCGCATATTCCCCAGCATATGCTCACGCATCATATCTGGAAATTTGACCAGTTGGCGATTCTCTCCAGCGGCTGCTGGAAGGGCTGTGGCAAGCATTATTAGGGCGCAGATGATTTTTACGGACATAGGCTCTCTCCTGGAGTTTGCACTGTAACTAATGCTAGCTGTAGGGAGATGATGTGCTTATGATCGAAATCATATATCGCGGCTACCTATCTAAGGATTCTTCATGCCTCTTAGCCGCAGCAGGTCTCCGGTCCGTTCGAGGGTGCCCTGCTTTTGCATCTTGGCAAGTGTGCGATAGAGCGCCTCTCTGCTTAATCCCAGCATCTCCGCCAGTTCACTGAGTGTGCCGCGGAGTAGCAACTCGCCCAATGGAGCACCCTCGGTCATCAAGTAGTGACTCACCCTCTCTGCAGCTGACTTCAAGTTCAGTCGTTCAACGCTGGTGCGTTGGCGTCGCAACTCCGATGAGAGACGGGAAATCCAGGCCATGGAAAAATCGGGATTTCTGCGCAATAGACCTCGCACCTCATTGGCATTGAAAACCTGGAGCTTTGTTGGGCGGACACAGATGGCTGTACAGTGGTAGTGTGTTGAATTGAGGCTTGCCTCTGCAAAAAAATCACCATCATAGGCGCGGTGAAGCAGAATACGCTTGCCCTCCCGGCCGTGGCGGTAGAGGTGTACTTCACCGCTTATTATCCTGAAGATCGCTTCGGCTTGCCTGCCAAGTTGGAACACTGCCTCCATTTCGTCAAAGCGGCGCTGTTTGCCGATAGACAGAAGAGGATCGAGGTGAGGGCTATTCATCTGAACCTTCGATTGGTTGTGGGTACTTGATATAGGGCATTACTTAGTACCTCAAGTTTCGGAGTTCAAATGACGTAAAAGGCTTGGATAGACCGTCCCTTCTCCCTCAGGGAGAAGGACAGGATGAGGGAAATTAAAAGAATCAAAGCGTTAGCTTTTCAACTCCCCTCACCCCAACCCTCTCTCTGAGGGAGAGGGGGCTAATGAACTCCGAAACTTGAGTTAGTACCCATCCGAAAGCAGCAAATTTTTGCTGCAGAGGAGAGCAGAGTACGCTGAAATTGTCTATTGAAAATAAAGGGATTTCTCTGCGCACTCTGCGCCTCCTCTGTGTTCTACGCGTCCCGTTTTTTATTTCTGGGCGGATATACTTAGCCGTGCGGTGCTCAAGGCAGAGGTAGTGATGTCCGATCCACTACTTGTCTCATAACAAAGCTGGAGTGAACGCCTGTCACCCCTTCAATACGGGTAATTTTGTTCAGCAACAGCGACTGGTAGGCTTCCATATCCTTGACGATGACTTTGAGCTGGTAGTCGGCATCCTGGCCGGTAATCAGTAGACACTCAAGCACTTCCGGAAGAGCGGTTATCGTGGCGTCGAAGTTGGCAAATCGCTCCGGGGTGTGACGGTCCATGGAGATGTGGATTAGGGCGAGGAGGCTGAGACCGAGTTTTTTTGCATCTACTATCGCCCGATAGCCGGTGATCAATCCGTTCTCCTCCAAGGCGCGTACCCGACGCAGGCAGGGGGATTGGGAGAGACCAATACGCTCGGCCAAATCCTGGTTACTGATCCTGCCCTCAGTTTGCAGAGCCTCAAGAATCCGCTTGTCATATCGATCAAGTCCCACTGTTTTGCTCCAATATTCTATTGATAGTTATAATATTGCGTAATAATGACTAAATAAGCAAAATATATTATATATAAGTAAAATTATGATTTATTCGCAAACATTCACCCTGATGTTTCGCTTACTCTTTATCTGCCGGTTATCACTGGCTATTAGAAGGCTGCTGCTTACCCAGCGGTATGCCGTACAAGCCAATCTCACAAAGAGTGGCAGGATGTTGAATCTTTCGAATGCAGTGACTCGAGGAGTAAGTGAAGTGAAACCGTTTGACCACCAGAAATATCGACCGGCACCGAGGTTCATTTGGAGAACCGTCAGTGGCCCAATCGTATTATTACCGAGGCGCGACATGGGCCAGTGTAGACCTGAGGGACGGTAACCAGGCGCTACTGGAGCCGATGAGTGTTGAGCAGAAGCAGCGCCTCTGGAAACTGTTGGTGAAACTGGGTTTCAAGGAGATCGAGATCGGTTTCCCTTCGGCTAGCCAGCCGGATTACGACTTTACCCGTTGGTTGATCGATGAGGGTGAGATACCTGAGGATGTGACGATCCAGGCGTTGGTTCAGGCCCGTGAGGATCTGGTAATCCGCACCTTTGAGTCTCTCAAGGGGGTGAAGCGGGCGATTGTGCATGTCTACAATTCCACCTCGACAGTGCAGCGAGAGCGGGTGTTTGGAAAAGGGCGGGACGGTATTACCGCCATTGCTCGTCACGGCGCCAAGTTGTTGCAGCGTGAAGCGGCCAAGCACCCGGAGACCGAGTGGGTCTTTCAATACTCCCCCGAGAGCTTTACCGGCACCGAGATGGATTACGCCGTGGAGGTGTGTGAGGCGGTGTTAGATGTGTGGCAACCGACTAAAGATCACCCCTGCATTATTAACCTGCCGGCCACCGTTGAGGTGGCGACACCCAATATGTTTGCAGATCAGGTGGAGTATTTCGCCACCCATATTAGCCATCGCGACAGCATTATCCTGTCGGTGCATGCCCACAATGACCGGGGCTGTGCCGTCGGTGCCAGCGAAATGGCGCTGTTGGCCGGGGCCGACCGGGTGGAGGGTACTCTGATGGGCAATGGTGAGCGCACCGGTAACGTGGATATTGTCACCATGGCGATGAATCTCTATAGCCAAGGGGTGGATCCGCGGCTTGATCTGTCCAACCCCGATGAGATCATTCAGGTGACTGCCGAATGTACCGGTATCCCTGTGCACCCACGCCACCCTTGGGTAGGTGAGCTGGTTTACACCGCCTTCTCCGGCAGTCATCAGGATGCAATACGAAAATGCCTCCATCTGCAGAAGGAGGGCGAGCCGTGGCAGGTCGCCTATCTGCCCATCGACCCGAAGGATCTCGGACGTGACTATCAGGCGGTGATCCGGGTCAACAGCCAGTCAGGAAAAGGGGGTATCGCCTTTGTGCTTGAGCGTGACTATGGGCTGATGTTGCCGCGCTGGACTCAGGTTGAGCTTGCCCAGGTGGTACAGCGCGCCAGCGAGGAGCAGGCGGGTGAGATTGACAGCGCGACAATTTATCAGCAGTTTTGCCAACACTTCGTCGCTGACAGCCGGCCGATCCAACTGAACGGCTACCGCCTCGACCGTGATGGATATGACCAGATTGAAATAACGCTCAGTGATAACGGCAAGGTGCAGCAACTTCATGGTGAGGGTGAGGGGGCGATTTCAGCCTTTGTCGATGCCTGGGCAAACTATAGCGGTCAACAGCTCAATGTGGTCGATTACAGTGAGCATGCAATAGGTGAGGGAACTGATGCTGAGGCGGCAGCCTATATTCAGCTCAATATCGACGGCGTGCGGGTGTCAGGTGTCGCCTTTGATCACGACACCGTTAGCGCTTCGCTGAAAGCAGTGTTGTCGGCTATTAATCGCATGCAGGTGCAGCGTATAGAAGCGGCATAGTGACTTAGGTAGCACTGAACAAGTCATGGGTCATTACCTTGTTCGGCGCTACCCTAGGGAGACTCTGATCAAGTCATGATTGCTTTTCGCCGGCTAAAATTGCCCCAATTCGCTCCGAAGATCGCAGTAATAGAATGGCTATTACCGCTCACTTCGAAACAAATTAGAACAATTTTATCTCAGCCTAAATCTAACCAGACTTAATCAGAGGCTCCTTAGTTTTTCTTTGGAATAATTTAAACCTTCTCAAACCGAATCAGAAACGCCACCATTACCCGGCGGATCCAACCGGAAAAGAGATCACCGATAAAATCACTTTTTTAATATCACAAAAGAGCCACTTTCAGCTTACCCGATCCACGGAGCAGGTCACCATCTCCGACATCCTTTCGGCAATTCCCTGAATGGTAATGATCCCCAGGTATTGACCTTCATCCACCACAAAAAGATAGCTGGTATCGCTCTTCTCCATCATCGCCAGCGCCTTGATCGCCGGGGCATCGGAGTCGATGGAAATGCTGGCCTTGAGCACGTAGGAATCCACTTGACTGCACAGCACCTGGTTGACCTTTTCCTCCGCGTTTTCCACGCAGGAGAGAAAGCCTCCTAGCAACGGTGCCAGTTCCACCATGTATTCCGGCAGGCAGGAGAATTTCATAATGCTTTTCAGCGTGACCCTGCCGGTAATCTTTCCCTCGTTGTTGAGAACGGGCAGTGCCTGAACATGTGTCCTCCCACACTCGGCAAACACATCACGAACTAACATGCCACTTCGAACGACCCCAGTTTCGATGATGCAGTTTTTAACCAGCATGGAGAGCTCCTCCGTCAGCTCAGGGTGGCTCCTGGCTCAAAGATAGCGAAAATAGACATAGACTGTGGCGATCACAATGCTTAGCAACATCAGTGGAAAGGCAAACATCATAAAGGACAAAAAGCCGATGCGGTGGCCTGCACGCTCGGCGAAGCCAGCCACGATCAAATTGGCGCTGGCCCCGATCAGGGAACCATTGCCGCCAAGACAGGCGCCTAACGCCAACGACCACCAGATCGGCATCAGGTTCTCCGCGCCACCGAAGGTAGGGGCCATGGATTCAATCATTGGGATCATAGTGGCGACAAAGGGGATATTATCCACCACCGCCGAGGCAATCGCCGAGACCCAGAGGATGGCAATCGCAGTCACTGCCATATCCCCCCCCGGTCAGCTCCACCACCCAGTCACCCAGCATCTGCAGTAGACCCGCATGCTCAATGCCACTCACCACGATGAACAGGCCGATGAAAAAGAAGATCGTCACCCACTCCACTTCGGCGAAGGAGTGATGTACATCTTCGGTCTGATCCTCCGCATCCTCGCCAAGGTTGTTCAGCAGCAACAGCAAACCGGCCCCGAACATGGCGATGGTGGCCGGCTCCAGATGCAGTGGGTGGGCGAAAATAAAGCCGATGATCACCAGGAACAATACCGACAGCGATTGCTTGAGCAACCGCACATCAGTAATCGCATCCCGTTCTCTGAACTGCATTACCCTTTGCCGGGACTCATCATTCGTCTCAAGAGTTCTGCCCCAAACAAAATAGATCACCAGCAGCGTCACTGCCATGATAACGGGGGTTATCGGTGCGGTATTGAGCAGGAAATCGTTGAATGACATCCCCACTGCAGAGCCGATCATGATATTGGGCGGGTCACCAATCAGGGTGGCCGTGCCACCAATATTGGAGGCGAAGATCTCGCTAAATAGATAGGGATAGGGATTGACCTTCAACTCCTCGGTAATGAGCAGAGTCACCGGCGCGATCAGCAATACCGTGGTCACATTATCCAGCAATGCCGAGAGAACCGCCGTAACCAGCGATAGCATGAGCAGTATGCCCCAGGGCTGCGCCTTTACCTTTTTGGCAGACCAAACCGCAACATACTGAAACACCCCGCAACGCCGGGTGATGGCCACGATCACCATCATCCCGGTGAGTAGTCCCAGGGTGTTGAAATCGATCCCGGCAATCGCCTGCTGCTGATTGAGCACTCCCAGGGTTACCATCAGCCCCGCTCCGAGACCCGCCACGATAGCGCGGTTGATCTTCTCGCTGACAATCACTGCATAGGTGGCGATAAACAGAATGGTGGAGACAAATAACGGATCCCAGCCGAAAATCACGTGAGAGAGAGTTACCGTCTCGCCATGCATAATCAGGATTCCTTCACTTCTTCGTTCTCACCCTGCTCCCGGACTTCGTCCCCCCTGGTTGCAGTGGCTTCTGCCTCGCACATGTTGACCAACATCTTCTCCACCACATCCCAGGCCGAAACCATCCCCACCAGCTTCTTTTTTTTCCCCTTGAGAACGATCACCGGCAGGCTGGTGTCCGGACTCTGATCTAATAGTTCCAGCACCTCGGGCAAGCTAGTGCTGGGTTTGCAGAACATCAGATGCCTCTTTTTCTCCAGAAAATCAGAGACCGGGCGCTGACTCACCTCTTTCAGCCTCTCCGACATTTCACCCGTCTCATCTGGCATGAAACTCAGATCCTGCAATCCAAAATTCATCTGTGCCGCTTTGGGCAGCAATAACCTGGTTAGGCGACGAATTCCGAACAGGCCTACAAACTGGTCATTTTCATCCACTACCGGCAGGTTGCGGATATGCTGGGCATACATCATCTTCAACGCATCGCAAACTTTATCCGTCGGTTTTAACTTTACCAACCGAAAACTCATGATGGATTTAGCTGTCACAAGATGCTCCTGTGGCTAAGAATTAAAAATTCCTATCTACAAAAGTAGCATATCACTAGGAGTCTGTCTGAGAATAGAGAGCCGACTGCGGGCCAAATAGAAAAAACCGTAGAGCAGCACCGACGGGGACTGCTCAACCACCTCCAGGAATCAGCACACAGGAGGCTTGAGATGGTAATGGACTATGCGTGGACCCCTTTTGATCGGACTGACCACGACACCGTTCGCGCTTCGCTGACAACAGTGTTGTCGGCTATTAATCGCATGCAGGTGCAGCGTATAGAAGCGGTGTAGGGAGTGGGAGCCTGAACAATTGCCTTGTTCAGGGCTCCCACGTTTTTTCCTACTACTTACTCCATGAGGTGCCTGTTATCAACACACCCAATAGATCGGATCAGTTTCAATCATCACTTCCCAAATGGCCGCGGAGTTTCATTACTTCAAGAATACGTTCGGTCAGAATCAACTCCATGGCATACATCATTTTGCCACCCGGAATCACCAGCGTGTTGAACCCGGTGATGAAGGAACCTCGATGAGCCTTTCAACTGCAGTCGCTGTTCCACCGACGGTGAATTCTTGAGGAAATGAATCAACACCAGGCTCTGCTCCGCAGTGGGAATGTCGCGCACCATGAAGGGATTGGATGTATCCACTATCGGAATGCGCTGGAAGTTGATATGGGTGTTTTCAAACTGCGGCAGTATGTAGTGCATGTAGTCGTACATGCGCCGGTGTATGGTGTCCATCACCACTTCCGGTTCATAACCACGTTCGCTGGTATCGCGGTTGATCTTCTGTATCCATTCAAGGTTGATGGTCGGCGCCACACCAATTAACAGGTCAACCTGGTCCGCTATGTTGACCCCATCGGCGACAACACCGCCGTGCAGCCCCTCATAGAAGAGCAGGTCGGAAGCTACGGGTAAAGGTTCCCATTCGGTGAAGGTGCCGGGTTTGCCGTTATACAGGACGGCTTCCGTTTCGTCGTGGATGTAGTGGCGATGCATGCCGGTACCTGTTTCGCCGTAGGCCTTGAACAGCTCGTACTGCTTGTCGAAGATGTTCCCCTCCGGGCCAAAATGGCTGAGATTGCCCCCGGTTTCTTTGGCCTTCGTCAGCGCCTTTTTCATTCCCTTGCGGTCGTAGCGGTGGAAGCTGTCACCCTCTACAAAGGCCGCTTTCGCTCCGACCCGGTCGAAGATATGCTCCAGTGCCCCCTTAACGGTTGATGTTCCGGCACCGGATGAACCGGTGACGGCGATAATGGGATGTTTTCTTGACATGTTGTCCTCCAGAGGTAGGGACAATAATTTTCGTTGCCCCAACAATAAACATTCTCTAAGAATAAAGGGTGAGCTTGGAATTAAATACCTTTTTTAGAGAGTGGATTAGCCCGGGAAGTGATATCAGTAATCTGGTGAGGTGATAGCAGGCACCGGATTAGGGCGGCCGAACAGGGGGTGGACAGGCTGTAGAGGGTGATTGGCCGCAGGATGGCCAGGTACTACTGACTGATGGAACGTTGCCGGATATTGTCTGGAAGGTGGCTATGCACGGGGTGGTGGATGCGGGCTGTACGGTCGGAAAGTGCGGTGGTAGTTGACAGAAACGGTGCCGGTAGGTTAAGTATCCAGCGAAAATACAAATGGAAACGGTGAAGGAGGAGGGAGGTATGGATTCAGGGACTGGCAGGGAAGAGTGTAGTTTGGTTCTCCTCGCTTAGCACAAGCAAACCCCTATCTCTCTCCTCTTTTTCAAGCCCATTTCAGCAATACTCACTATAGCCAACTTCACTGAGAATCAGCAATGAGCAACGATACAAACATTACCTGGCATGAACAGAGTGTCTCACGGGAGATACGGGAAAAGAGAAATGGCCACAAAGGCTGTGTGATCTGGTTTACCGGCTTGAGTGGGTCGGGGAAGAGCACGATTGCCAATACGTTGGATCACATGTTGCACCAAACCGGCCATCAGAGCGTGGTGTTGGATGGGGACAATGTCCGCCATGGGCTCAACGCCGGCCGAGGGATGCTGATTGATGCCCATGGAGACGAGTTCTCACAACGCTTTGGCCTGGGATTCTCCGCCATGGACCGTGAAGAGAATATTCGCCGTATCGGGGCGGTGGCGGAGATTTTCAAACAGACCGGTGTCATCGCACTCACAGCCTTCATCAGTCCCTACCGGATTGACCGGGACAAGGTGCGCAACACTTTGAATGACGGTGAATTTATCGAAGTTTTCGTGGATGCGCCCCTTGATGTGTGTGAACAGCGGGATCCCAAGGGACTATACAAAAAGGCTCGGGCGGGGGAGATCAAGGGATTTACCGGCATTGATGATCCCTATGAAGAGCCGTTGGCACCAGAACTCGTTCTGGCGGCGGCTGAAAAGACACCCGATATACTTGCTGGTGAGATCATCACTTTCCTGAGGGATAAGGAGATTATTGCTGAGTGATCAATGGGGTTGGACTCTGATCCCAATCGTCGATCCCATTGATTGGCTCTTGCATTAGGCTATGCTCTGACATGGATTTTTTGGAAAAATCAAGTCTTCTCAAACCGAATCAGAAACGCCAGCATCGCCGGCACAACGAATAGGGTGAGCAGGGTGGAGAGGGCGAGGCCGCCGAGGATGACACTACCCAGACCGCGGTAGAGCTCGGTGCCGGAGCTTGGGCCAGCACTAGTGGTAGCAGTCCGAAAAGACTAGTGGTGGTGCTCATGAAGATGGGGCGGATGCGGGTACGAACCGAGTCGACTACCGCCTCCATCCCCTGCAGTCCATTATGACGGACGTTGTTGAGTGCCTGGTGGACAATAAGGATGGCGTTGTTCACCACGGTACCGACGAGGATGATAAAGCCCAGCATCACTAGAATGTCGAAGGGTTGAGGTGCCAGGAACTTGTTCACCAACGCGAGCCCGATAAAGCCTCCCGCCGCAGCCAAGGGTACAGAGAAGAGGATGATCAGGGGGTAGAGGTAGTTACCGAAGAGAGCGGACATCAGCAGGTAGGTGATGACGATGGCGAGCAGGAAGTTCCACTGCAGGGCCAGCCGGGTCTCGGTGAGTTTGTCGGCATTACCTCCTACGGTGGCGCGGATCCCCTCCAGCTTACCCGCCTGAGACAGGCTGGGTACCAGCTGCTCCGAGATCAGTTCCATGGCCTCTTGTAGAGGCATTTGTGACGGCGGTGTTACCTCCAGGCGGATATTGCGCTTGCGCTCCAGGTGGTCGACTTGGGTCATCCCCCGGCCATACTCCAGTTGTACATATCACCCAGTTGCACCAGGCTACCGTAGGGATCGGCTATAACACTGTCGAGTAGATCTTCGGGGCTTTTTGCACTGTCTCCACTGCTACGGATGACCATATCCATCACCTTTTCCCCCTCCGGCTTGTACTCTCCGATTTTGCGACCGTCCATCAGCACATCCAGGTAGATTCCCAACTCCCGCTCAGTAAGGCCGTTGGCGACTACGCGGGAACGGTCTGGTCGCAGATTGGCTTCAGGGTAGCTGATCTCCAGAGAGGGTACGGGGCGGATCTGGGCCTCGGGTATCGCCTGCTTCAGGGCGCCGAAGAGGGCGCGGGCACCGTTGACGATCTGCTCCAGGTCATTGCCGGAGAGGTTAACGTCCACTGTTCGTCCCTGACCGATGCCGGATTCGAAGATGCCGCGCTGGATGCTGACCCCGAACATACCGGGGATGGCGTTCATGATGTTGGTGAACAGGGGCATCATCTTACGCGCTTCGTCAGCGTGGGTACTGGTGCCACCGAATAGACTGATGGCATCGGAGGCAACGTAGAAGATGTTCTCGACCTGGGGAACCCCATCCTTACCGTCTTCTTCCAAGTGGGGTTTCACCCGTTCATAGACATACTCTCCAATCTCTCGCCGCTTCTCTTCGGAGTAGCCGGGGGGTGGCACCAGAATATTGAGGATTAGGTTTCGGTTACCTTGAGGCAGGTACTCAGCCTTGGGGATTAGCATCACTACAGCAGCCATTGAGGCGGCGGTAAACAGGGCGACGGTGAAGATACGGGTGAAACTGTTTTTCAGAGTCAACCGTGAGAGCCTCATAAAGCTGCGGACAAAGAGGTTGCCATCGGGAGGCGTTGCTCCCTGTTCCTGCAATTTCCGCTTCGACATGCTGTAGAACTTATTGGTGACAGCAGGGATCACCGATACCGAGATGAAAAGGCTGAGCAGAATGGAGAAGGTGATGGCGATGGCGATATCACGGAACAGCTGTCCCGCTTCCTCCTCGATAAAGATTACCGGAAGGAATACCGCTACGGTGGTGACGGTAGAGGCGAGGACCGCACCCCACACCTCGCGGGTTCCTTCGTAGGATGCCTGGAAAGGGCTCTTACCCATGCGCCGGTGACGGTCGATGTTCTCGAGCACCACGATGGAGTTGTCCACCAACATACCCACTGCGAAGGTGATGCCGGCCAAGCTCATTACGTTGATGTTGCGATCAAACAGATACATGAAAAAGAAGGTACCCATCACCGAGATAGGGATGGCGATGGCCACCGTCAGAGTGGAGCTGACCGAGCGTAGGAACAGCAGAAGTACGATGATGGCGAGGGTGCCGCCGATCATTAGATTGGCTTTTACTGTACTGATAGCGGTGTTGATGTAGGGGGTCTGGTCGTGGACCCAGTCGTAGTAGAGGCCCTGCTCTTTCAGTAGTCCCTGGTTGAGGTCATCCACCACCGTCCGCATGCGGGCGGTGAGTTCCAGCACGTTGGCTCCCGCTCCTTACGCACGCCGGTAACGATCATCGGTTGCCCATTGTGCTGCACTGCTGGGGGGTTGGCGTAGTGGCCGAAGCCGGTCTCCGCTACGTCACGGAGGTATACCCGGTGGAGACCATCATCCACCAGCAGCAGTTCTCCTGCCTCTTCCGGGGATTGGAACTGCCCAACCGTACGGATACGGTAGTTGCGTTTGGCCAGTCCCATCACACCGGCGGAGATATCACTGTTGGCGCTCTGTACTCGGCCGATGACATGATTCAGGGTGATGCCGTGCTCTGCCAGCCGCGCTGAATCGACGGTGATTTCCATGCGTTTTTCTGTACCGCCGAAGATGAACAGAGAGCCGACGCCCTGAACCCGTTCCAGGGCATGGCGCACCTCATTTTCGAAGAAGGTTCGGTAGTTTTTAATGCGGTGGGGGTCGCCGTCGAGTGTCTTCAGCATCATCCAGATTACCGGTGAGCTCTCGGCGCTGGAGGTGTTCACCACGGGCTTGTTGGCGTTTTCCGGGTAAGCGGCTACCTCATTAAGCTTATTAGTGACCCGCACCATGGCATCGTTGAGGTCGGTGCCCACCTTAAAGGTGAGGCTGATACTGCCGTAGTTGTTGTAGCTGGAGCTCTCCATCACCGTAAGACCTGAGATGCTCTTCAGTGCCTCCTCCTGCTCCTCGACGATCTCTTTTTCGATCTCGTAGGGGCTGGCGCCGGACCAGTCGGTGCGGACGCTGATCTTGGGTGCTTCCACATCCGGTGTCAGTTGCACCGGTAGTCGGCTGAGGCCGATGAGACCGAAGAGTACGACCAGGATCACAACGGCGAAGGTGGAGACCGGTTGATGGATGGAGAGTTTTACCAGATCCATGGAGGGTGCCTATTTCGAGATTTTATTGATGACGATGACAGCCTGATCGGGTTGCAGGCGGTCATTACCATCCACCACCACCGATATGCCGTCGGTAACAGGGGACTTCTCTACGGCGACCATGGTGCCGGTACGGGCAACAATATCCAGGGCCAGCATCTTCGCTTTGCCGTTTTTGACCGTATAGACATGGGGCTTGCCCTTGATTCGTACCACGGCATCCCGCGGTATCAGGTGCAGGGTGCGTCTCTCCCCGGCGGCGGCTTCCACCGATGCTGACATATTCTGAATCATCCCTTACGATAGGGGACGTTGATTTTTAGTGTGGCGCTCTTAGAGCGCATATCCACCACCGGAGCAAAGCCGCGGATACTGCCCTCCAGCTGAATACCGAGAGAGTCGATGGTGACTGCCACCGGCTCTCCCTGGTTCTGGTAACGGATCAGCTTCTCGGAGATTGCCGCTTTCACTACCGTGTCAGTGGTGGATGCAAGACGGCAGACGGCAACGCAGGCTGATCCACTCACCCTGCTCCTTGAACTTGCCGAGGATCACGCCGTCGAAGGGGGCGCGGACGGTACTCTTCTCCAGTTGCAGTCGAAGTCGGGCTAACTCCTCATCCAGGGTTGCGTGCTTCTTCTGTAACGCCTGGTATTCGTAGCGGGTGTCGTCATAGGCTTGGCGGCTGGCTGAGTTTTTCTGCAGCAGGTTCTTTAACCGTTTCAGGGTAGCACCAACCCGGTTGAGGTCGGCGTTGACCTGTGCGCGCTGCATCTGTTTGATGTCCATATCTTTATGGATCAGGTCGGTATTGAGTTCCACCAGAGCTGCACCCGCTTTGACCTGCATTCCCTCCACCGAATTCTGGCGGGTGATGAGGCCTGAGGTCTCGCCCGAAACATCGGAGATACGATCAAAGTCGATCACGCCGATGAGATTTCTGCTGGCTGCCAGCTCCTGCTCAACCACCTTGGTGACTACCACCTGGGCCGGTGGGGGTGCTTTGGGTTCCGCAGTCAAGACAAGGGGTTGTAGCACTCCTATCGCCACCAGGCAGAGGAATATGAAGGTTTTCACGGCAGGTTCTCCATGATCCGGTTGAAGCTCTCCAGAATGTATTGATTTATGGTGTGGGCTATATATGCAATTATCGCGACAAATTAGTTCCCGGTGGGGGGGAAGTCAACAGCCGATGGGATTTGGAGTGATATAGATGATTTGGGACTCTCGGTGTTTTCCTCAATATCAGACTTGTCGCTCCACCTGAGAGAGTAGGGTGCTGCCAGGGGCTCGCCGATAAAGAGTCCCTCGCTGGGCCAGGCGACGCTCTTCCAATAGGCCTCAATCAGGGTCTCTCCCTGGAGGTAGTAGTTCAGCAGGATATCCGGACGGGGAAACTTGGTAACATAGTTGCATGGCTCAACCACCGTGCCGTAGCTGCCGGTGGCACCGGCTTCCAGCCAGCGCAGGGCACTCATCTGCCACCTATCCTTTTTTCCTCTGGGCATGTGCCACCCCCTGATGTCAGATGGTCGGCCACCGCTCCCGGTAGAAACTGCAGAGAATTGATCTGTTTTACCCGAGTTTTTCCAGTGATGTAGAACATGACATCATCGCGCCCAATGATCTCGTCCTGCTGCAGAATGCTGAGGGCTATTTTGTCGGAAAAGAGCTGCTTTACTTGGGGGAAGAAGCGGGCGCGGACGCTACGGTTACGGTCTTTCGTCTTCAGCAGATAGGCTGTTCCTCTGGGAAATGACCCGTCTGATCGTATGCCTCGAACGATCAGTCTCTTTGCTTCTTCAAAGCCGCCGGCCGCAATCATCATGGTTGGCCGGATTTTGAGGTCATCAAAGGGTGCTTCGCTGTTGCTGGAAAAGTAGGGGCTCTTGGGGGTGATACCACATGATTTGCCGATGGTTTTTATGGCGCAGTATTTGGAGTCATAGCCGGTGGCAAATGCGCTGGTGATTGACATGCAGCCGACGCGAAAAGGGTGCATCCAGGTCAGGGCGTAGGCCTGGATGTGGTGGGGAGTCTGTTTTTTTACCTGGTTATAGATACTAATGAATCGCTTTGGGGGCATGTTGTCCCCGCGATGTTTGATGTTGATGTGAATCAAATTCTCTTCCGGGATACGGCGTGCGTTGACGTAGTATTCGGCTATTTTGATACTTAACGGGTCGGCATCGTTGACGACGACTCCCAATTGCTCCGGCTGGAGTGCCTTTTTGACCAGTGGTGGCACAATCTTTCCGGCGTTCACTCCTAACGGAATAAGTAGCAGTAGGAGTAGAAAAAGGAGGCGGTATCTGGTCATTGTCTTTGATAATTAACTTCCTGAAGTTCTTTCGACTATATCAGCCCTCTGCTGTGGGATATAGCGCTTGCTGTTGAGGCTTTCTTCCCCCGTTTCGGGATTGCGTGATGTTCAGTGATAGGGTATTATCCGTCCGGTTTTATAGGGAACTAAGTAGTTCTGGCCCTATAATAGGTAAAGAGGCCCCACGACAGGGGTTTTTTTATTGGCGGGTTTAGTGTGGACCCGCTTCAGCAATGAGCATTCAGGCGGTATGGGTGCAAACTGAAGTGGGCCGTTGGGCCCATTTTTTATTACGGCAGGTTTATGGCGAGCGCAGCGGACAGTTTGACCGAGATGATCCGGGAGGCCGTTGAGCCGATGGGCTACGAGCTTGTGGGTGTTGAGTATCGCAGTCAGGGTACGGGTGGGAGCCTGTTGCGCATTTACATCGACCATACCAATGGTATCAATGTTGATGACTGTGCGAGTGTCAGCCGTCAGGTGAGCAGCGTATTCGACGTGGAAGATCCCATTCGGGAGAATTACAGCCTGGAGGTGTCATCTCCTGGGCTGGATCGGCCGCTCTTTTCTGAGAAAGATTATGAGCGCTTTGCCGGCAGCAGAGTGAATATCAAGCTGCGGACGAAGCTATACGAAAAACGTCGTTTTCAGGGCGTTTTGCAAGGGATTCTGGATGGTGATGTTGTGGTGGCAGTGGACGATCAGGAATATCGCCTACCGCTGGAACAGATCGATAAGGCACGTCTGGTGCCGGAACTCTGATTGGGTTTAGATACAGATGAATAAAGAAATTCTACTGGTAGTTGATGTCTTCTCTAATGAGAAGGATATAGAGAAAGAGATTGTCTTCCAGGCGATAGAGGCGGCGCTTGCTTCGGCCACACGCAAGAAACACAGCGGTGAAATCGATGCGCGGGTTGAGATTGATCGCGAAACTGGTGATTACTCCAGTTTCCGCCGATGGGAGGTGCTGGAAGTTCCGGATGAAGAAGAGGGTTTGAGTCCGGATCGCCAGATACTGCTGGCTGATGCAACAGAGCAGAATCCAGACATCCAGGTAGGCGAGTTTATCGAAGAGCCGATGGAGTCAGTTGACTTCGGTCGTATTGCTGCACAAACCGCCAAGCAGGTGATTGTGCAGAAGGTACGTGAGGCCGAGCGGGCGAAGGTGGTTGAGGCCTACAAGGATCGCGTGGGTGAGCTGATCACCGGCGTGGTTAAACGGTCTGACCGGGGCAATACACTCCTTGATCTCGGTGGTAACGCAGAGGCAATTGTCCTGCGGGATGAGATGATTCAACGGGAGTCAGTACGTACAGGCGACCGCCTGCGCGGCTATCTCTACGATGTGGTGTCAGAGTCTCGCGGCCCTCAGTTGTTTGTCAGTCGGAGTCGGCCGGAGCTGCTGCTGGAGCTGTTTAAGCTTGAAGTGCCTGAGGTGGGTGAAGGCTGATCGATATCATTGGCGCCGCCAGGGATCCCGGGCTGCGTGCTAAAATCGCAGTGAAGAGTAATGACCAACGGATCGATCGGTGGGTGCTTGTGTTGGTATGCGAGGCTCTCGCGTTCAGACAATCTCCAATGAGCTCAACGGTGAACGGGTGGATATCATTCTCTGGAACGAGAATCCTGCTCAGTTTGTGATCAATGCCATGTCACCGGCAGATGTCGTCTCGATTGTTGTTGATGAAGATTCCCATAGCATGGCGGTGGCGGTTACAGAGGAGAATCTCTCCCAGGCGATTGGTCGCGGCGGTCAGAATGTTCGCCTTGCCAGTGAGCTTACAGGCTGGGAACTCAACGTGATGAACGAAGAGGATGCCGCAGCTCAAAGTGAGACGGAAGCGCGTGAGTTGGTAGATAACTTCATGGCACAGTTGGATGTCGATGAAGAGGTCGCTACCATTTTGGTGCAGGAAGGTTTCTCCACTCTTGAAGAGGTAGCCTATGTGCCGGTTGCGAGATGCTTGAAATTGAAGAGTTCGATCAGGATATTGTCGAGGCGCTACGTGACCGTGCAAAAGATGTGTTCCTGACACAGGCGATTGCCAAGGAAGAGATACTAGATGGTGACGAGCCGGCTGAAGACTGCTGACTATGGAGGGTATGGAAAGAAAGCTAGCCTATGAGATGACAGGTATAGGTATCAAAACCATGGAAGATCTTGCTGAACAGTCGGTTGATGAACTGATGGTAATCGACGGGATGGATGAAGAGTGGGCGGCGCAATTAATCATGACGCTCGTGCCCCGTGGTTTGCAGACGATCAGCAGGACTAGGGCTTCCGGGAGGTCCAATCGCAATGAGTGATGTAACGGTAAAACAGCTAGCCTCTGATGTGAAAATTCCGGAAGAGGTTCTTCTGGAGCAACTGAAAGAGGCGGGCGTGTCAAAAAGCGCCAGTGATGATCTAGTCAATGAGTCTGAGAAGGCCAAGTTGCTGGCTCATCTGCGCACAAGCCACGGCAAAAAAGGTGGTGCGTCAACTGCCGGTGGCAAGAAGATTACCCTTAAGCGTAAAACAGTCAGCGAGCTGCAGCAGCCCTCAACGGGTGGTCGTGCTCCCACACGTGGATCGGTTGGTCGAACCAGTAAAACGGTGAGTGTCGAGGTGCGCCGTAAGCGGACTATCGGCAAGCGTACAACGCACAGTGAGCAAGAGCGTCTCCAGCAAGAAGCTGAGGCGGCACGCAAAGCACTGGCTGAACAGGCGGAGAAGCGGCGCCAGATCGAGGCTGAGGACAACGCCCGTCGTGAAGCAGAAGATGCAAGACGGCACGCTGAAGAGAATGGTGGTGCTGAACAGGTGGCACTAAAGCTCAAAGCTGAGGAGGCTGTAGCCGCTGAAGAGATAAAGCGCAAGGCAGAGGAAGAGGCCGCACGTATCAAGGAAGAGGAGGCTCGCCAACAAGCGGCCGAAGAGGCCAAGCAGCAGGAAGAGGAGAAGGCTAAGAAGGCTCAGGTTGAGCAACAGAGCCAAGCTGCAGCCGAGGAGAAAACCGGTAAGAAGGGTGCTCATCGTAAGGATGACCGTCCAGCTGCCGGGCGTGAGAATAAGCCTAAGAAACGTAAAGAGCTGCACGTTACTGCTGGCAAACGTGGTCGCCGCAAGGGCAAGCCGGTACGCCATAAGGCTGTGTCTGATCGTGAAGCTGAGCACGGTTTTGTTAAGCCTACCGCACCGGTGGTGCGTGAGATCCAAATTCCTGAAAGTATCACCGTGGCAGATCTCGCCATGGAGATGTCGGTGAAGGCGGCGGCTGTCATTAAGGAACTGATGAAGATGGGTATGATGGTTACCATCAACCAGCCCCTGGATCGCGATACTGCGACCCTGGTGGTGGACGAGATGGGCCACAAAGCCGTCGACAGGGTAGAGCAGGACATCGAGGCCGATGTCATTAGCTCGATCAACGAAGACCAAGGTGATGAGATGCCCCGTGCGCCGGTGGTCACCATTATGGGCCACGTAGATCACGGTAAAACCTCACTATTGGACTATATTCGCAGTACGCGTGTCGCCTCCGGCGAGGCGGGTGGTATTACCCAGCATATCGGTGCCTACCATGTAGAGACCGGTCACGGCATGATCTCCTTCCTAGATACTCCGGGACATGCTGCGTTCTCCGCAATGCGTGCTCGTGGTGCCGAAGTCACTGATATCGTTATCCTGGTAGTGGCTGCAGATGATGGTGTCAAGCCTCAGACCATTGAGGCGATCCAGCACTCCAAGGCATCGGGTGTGCCGATAATTATTGCCGTCAACAAGATGGATAAGGAAGAGGCGAACCCGGACAAGGTGATGCAGGAACTTTCTCAGCATGAGGTGATGCCGGAAAGCTGGGGCGGTGATACCATGTTTGTCAATGTATCGGCCAAAACCGGCCAGGGTATTGATGAGCTGCTCGATGCGATTCTGCTGCAGTCTGAAGTACTGGAGTTGAAGGCAGTCGAAAACGGACCCGCCAAAGGCGTTGTGGTTGAGTCCAGTCTCGATAAGGGACGGGGTGCTGTGGCCACGGTTCTGATTCAGTCCGGTACCCTTAGCAAAGGCGATATGCTGGTTAGTGGTCAGGAGTTTGGCCGCGTCCGCGCCCTGCTGGACGAGAACCGTAAGCAGATTCAGAGTGCCGGCCCATCGATCCCGGTTGAGATCCTTGGCCTCTCCGGTGTGCCCAATGCGGGTGATGACGTCCTGGTGGTGGCCAACGAACGCAAAGCGCGCGAGCTTGCCGAACTGCGACAGGAGAAAAATAGAGACAGTCGTATGGCGGCTCAGAAAGCAGCCAAGCTGGATGAGTTCTTCGCGACGATGACTGAAGGCAAGGTCGACTACGTTAACCTGATTATCAAGGCTGATGTACAGGGCAGTGTCGAGGCGTTGCGTGAATCGCTGACCAAGCTTTCCACTGAAGAGGTGGCTGTAAAAGTGGTCGCGGCGACGGTCGGTGGTATCAATGAGTCAGATGTCAATCTGGCCCTGACCTCAAACGCCTTTATTATCGGCTTCAATGTGCGAGCCGATGCCACAGCCCGCAGATCGGCTGAGGATAAGGGTGTTGACCTGCGTTATTACAGCATCATCTACGAAGCAATCGATGATGTGAAACAGGCACTCACCGGCTTGTTGTCGCCTGAGGTGCGGGAAGAGATTATCGGCCTTGCCGAAGTACGCGATGTCTTCCGTTCATCCAAGCTTGGTGCAATTGCCGGTTGTATGGTGATTGAAGGTGCGGTTAAACGTAGCCTGCCAATTCGTGTTTTGCGCGATAATGTGGTGATCTACGAAGGTGAGTTGGAGTCACTGCGCAGGCACAAGGATGAAGCCACTGAAGTAAAGGTTGGCACAGAGTGCGGTATCGGTGTGAAGAACTACAACGATGTCAAAGCCGGTGATCAAATCGAGGTCTACGAGCGCCATGAAGTGGCTCGGGAACTCTGATAGCAATAGACCGGTAAAAAGATGGCACGTGAGTTTAACAGGACCGACCGGGTCGGTTCACAGATGCAGCGCGAGTTGGCTGAACTGGTTCGCACAGAACTGGAGGGTCAACGGCTCGGTATGGTGACAATCCAGCCTGTACAAGTGTCCGGGATTTCTCCCACGCCAAAGTCTTTTTCACCACCATGGGGGGTGAACTGGGCAAGGCTGAAGCCACCAAAGTACTGAAACAGGCGGCGCCCACTTTGCGTTATCAACTGGGACGTCGTATGCGTCTGCGCACCATCCCTGAACTGCATTTTGTTTATGATGATTCGATAGAGCAGGGTAGCCGACTCTCGGCTCTCATCGAACAAGCCGTCGAATCTGACGAATCCAACAAGTGAGTAACTAATGGGGCGACGCCGTCAACGGGGCCGTAATGTGCAGGGTATTCTGCTGCTCGATAAACCGCTGGGAGAGAGCTCCAACAGCGCTTTGCAGAAGGTAAAAACCCTTTTCTTCGCCATGAAAGCGGGACATACCGGTAGCCTGGATCCTCTGGCGACCGGGCTTCTGCCTATCTGTTTCGGTGGTGCGACCAAGATATCCGCTTTTCTGCTCGATGCCGATAAGCGCTATACGGTAAAAGTGAAGCTGGGTGCTACCACTGCCACTGGCGATACTGAGGGTGAGATTCTTGAAACCCGTAGCACCGACGGCATCAACGAAGCGGATGTAGTCGCCGCGCTTGAGCGTTTTGTTGGTGAAATACAGCAGATTCCCCCCATGTATTCCGCTCTCAAACACAAGGCGAACGTCTCTATAAACTAGCCCGGGAAGGCAAAGTGGTGGAGCGTGAGCCGCGTACTGTGACTATTCACAGTTTGACCCTTCTAAGCAGCTCGCTGCCGGAGTTTGAACTGGATGTTCACTGCAGTAAGGGTACCTATGTGCGTACCTGGCGGAGGATATCGGCGAAGTACTGGGTTGTGGTGCCCATGTCACCGCGCTGAGGCGTACCGCTGTGGGGCCCTTCGATGGCACCGGCATGGTCGATATGTCTACTGTGGAGAGCTATCGTGAGGAGACTGGGAACTCACTCGATGAGCTGCTGCTTCCAGCTGACAGTGCCCTGGGTGACTGGCCTGAAATACATCTCAACAGTGACAGCGCATACTATCTTAAGATGGGACAACCTGTGGTTGTTCCGAAAGCACCTACCAGTGGCTGGGTGCGGCTATATGATGATAAAGAGGCCTTTATCGGTGTTGGCCAAATAGAAGATGACGGTAAGGTGGCGCCACGGCGTTTGATCTGACAGCTAAAACCCATCATAATCTTGCTCCCGCTCTCTCATAGCCCTGCATTTGGCAGTAGGAGAGGGGAAAAACCTTTTCAAAATTTGGAAGGTGATCTGTCCACAGCCTGAACCCATTGTCGGGTGTGGATCTTTAATTTAATTCAAACAGTGAGGACTGAAACAATGGCTATGAATGCAGAACAGAAAAAAGCAGTGGTTGAAGCGTATGCAACCGCACCTGGTGATACCGGTTCCCCGGAAGTACAGGTGGCGCTGCTGACCAGCCGCATCAACGAACTGACCGACCATTTTGCTGACCATAAGCACGATCACCACTCCCGCCGTGGGCTGGTACGTATGGTTAACTCTCGACGCAAGCTGCTGGACTATCTGAAATCCAAGGATGGTGAACGTTATCGCTCCTTGATCTCTCGCCTTGGCCTGCGCCGTTAATCCACTCTTCCCAAATTGAGGACACTGATGTGACTCCGATCAAGAAAGAATTTCAGTACGGCGAACACAAAGTCACCATAGAGACTGGTGAGATTGCCCGTCAGGCGGACGGCGCGATTATGATCGATATGGGTGGTACCGTGGTGCAGTGCACCGTGGTGGGCTCCAAACGGCCAATGGAAGGACGGGATTTTTTCCCTCTCACCGTTGACTACCAGGAGAAGACCTATGCCGCAGGCAAGATTCCCGGTGGCTTCTTCCGCCGCGAAGGACGTCCAGCGGAGAAGGAGGTCCTCACCTGCCGACTGATCGATCGCCCGGTTCGTCCACTCTTCCCCAAGGGTTACACTAATGAGACTCAGATCATCTGTACGGTTATGTCTCTTAACCCGGAAGTTGATCCTGAGATTCCTTCACTGATCGGTGTTTCAGCTGCACTCTCAATCTCCGGTCTGCCATTCCAGGGCCCTGTAGGTGCTGCACGTGTCGGCTACAAGGATGGTAACTACATCCTCAATCAATCCTGCACCGGTCTTAATGAGATCACCGATCTCGATCTGATTGTTGCCGGTACCGAAGAAGCGGTTCTGATGGTCGAGTCTGAGGCCAATGAACTCTCCGAGGAAGTGATGCTGGGCGCTGTGATCTTTGGTCACGAACAGATGCAAACCGCTATCCAGGCGATCAAGGAGCTGGCCGCCGAAGTGGGTAAAGAGGTTCAGACCTTCGAGTCCCCGGTAGAGGATGCAGGATTGGCTGCCGCTGTTGAGGCTGCTGCTGGTACCGCCATGGCGGAAGCTTATACCATTGCCAACAAGATGGATCGTTATGCTCGTACCGACGCTGTCGCCGGCGAAACGATTAAGGCACTGTGTAACGGCGAAGATTCGAAGTGGGGGGCGGCCGAAGTGGGCGATTCTCTCGATAAGCTGAAGAAGAGGATCGTGCGTAGCCGTATTCTCAACGGCGAGCCACGTATCGATGGTCGTGATACTCGCACCGTACGTCCTATCTTCGTGCGTACCGGTGTACTGCCGCGTACCCATGGTTCCGCCCTGTTTACCCGTGGTGAGACTCAAGCACTGGTTGTTACCACGCTCGGCACCGAGCGTGACTCACAGATCATTGACGCTCTGGGAGGTTCCTACCGCGAACCCTTCATGCTGCACTACAACTTCCCTCCCTTCAGTGTGGGTGAAACGGGTCGTGTCGGTACCCCCAAGCGGCGTGAGATTGGTCATGGTCGTCTGGCCAAGCGTGGTGTGCTCTCTTGTATGCCTACTATGGAGGAGTTCCCATATTCGATTCGTGTGGTCTCTGAGATTACCGAGTCCAATGGTTCATCCTCAATGGCCTCTGTCTGCGGTACCTCTCTCTCTCTGATGGATGCCGGTGTGCCGATTAAATCACCAATGGCTGGTGTTGCAATGGGTCTGATTAAGGAGGGCGATCAGTTTGCCGTTCTTACCGATATCCTGGGTGATGAAGATCACCTCGGTGATATGGACTTCAAAGTGGCTGGTAGCGTTAACGGCATCAATGCCTTGCAGATGGATATCAAGATCAACGGTATCACCAATCAGATCATGGAAGTTGCACTTGATCAGGCAAAAGAGGGTCGCTTGCACATCCTTGACGAGATGAACAAAGCGATCTCTGCACCTCGCGAAGAGATGTCCGAATACGCGCCACGTATCATCACCTTCAAGATTGATCCGGACAAGATTCGTGATGTCATCGGTAAGGGTGGTACCACCATCCGTTCCATCTGCGAAGAGACCGGTGCTACCGTCGATGTGACTGATGATGGAATGGTCAAGGTATTCTCTGTCGACAAAGCGGCGGGTGAGGATGCGCGTAAGCGTATCGAGCTAATTACCGCCGATGTTGAAGTGGGTACGATCTACGAAGGTAAAGTTGCCCGTCTTATGGACTTTGGTGCTTTCGTTACTATCCTTCCCGGCCGTGACGGCTTGGTTCATATCTCCCAGATCTGCGAAGAGCGGTTGAGAAGGTGAGCGATAAACTCTCCGAAGGTGATGTGGTCAAGGTCAAAGTGCTGGAGGTGGACAAGCAGGGTCGTGTACGTCTCAGCATGAAAGCAGTGGAAGAGGGTTGAGGCGATAGCCTGAATCAACTTTAGCTGAATAGAAAAAGGGGGCTTCGGCCCCCTTTTTCTATTCAGTAATGGTCAAAAAGGGATCACAGAGAACGCGGAGGAGCACAGAGTACACAGAGATTTATATTGAAAAGTGGTTCTGCACAAAAAACCTGAAGTTGATTGTAGACATTATGGATTGACCTGCCCAACCTCAACATCGTGGGTTATGTTGAGAGTTGAATCAAACACAGAGCCACATTGAGGGGCAGGTCATGAAAGAGTTTAACAACATTTACGTAGGTTTGGACGTCCACAAAGATACCATCGCTGTAGCCGTGG
>MOXG01000003.1_pt1 | contig 78700 bp, 90 predicted proteins | sample 1471191 | NCBI WGS metagenome assembly MOXG01 (sample SAMN05806437, study PRJNA327811) | mollusc metagenome | isolation source: Phylotype C (NB3) bacterial symbionts from gill | host: Thyasira cf. gouldii | place: Canada: Bonne Bay, Newfoundland | collected 2010-08-19
TTGTCAGTTGTCAGTTGTCAGTTGTCAGTTGTCAGTTGTCAGTTGTCAGTTGTCAGTTGTCAGTTGTCAGTTGTCAGTTGTCAGTTGTCAGAAAATTGTTTTTTCTCTACTGAGGCCATCAAGTCTGATGGTAGGTTTTCTCTTTAAAACCTAAACTGGCTATGTACACTCATCCTGAAGCAGGATATATCAGAGAAAAAGGTTCCCTGTAGGAGCGAATTTATTCGCGATCAGGCTCCCAGGCCCATTCTTCGCGAACAAGTTCGCTCCTACATCCTATTTCTGGTCTATTGTGCATAGTCACTAAACCTAATTAATTCCTGCAAGCCCCGTCTATTTGGTATGTACTCATTCAATCCGCCACTGACAACTGCAAACTGACCACTTTTTCATTCATCAACAGGACGTATTGAGCCCGGAATCAAGCGGGCACCCATGCGCTCCTTCATGGCCAGAACCAGCGGGTCTTCAGCCATGCTGTTTTCCGCATCTTTCTGTCTGTCTGCGGCCGCTATAGCCTGACTCTTCGCCGGTGTCACGGCATCCGCTGAGCCAAGCGCAATCTTTAACTGGATTTTCTGTCCCATGCAGAGTTCCAACGCCTTGCACAGACGCTGCTCGGAACTCCCTACCTGCATATGTTTATGTACTGGATCCAGGTTGAGCACCAGAGTGGAGCCATCCCAGCTCTCATAGATACTATTATTGGCCAGTTGTCGGGCGATACCTCCGATCTGTAGCGACTCCACCACCTGGTGCCAGTTACTCAGGTCCATGGATTGAGGGAGTATCGCAGCCACAGGCGCTGCGGGTGCCGCCACCGGTTGTACCACGCACTCTCTGCCACCACAGCCGGCCTGTCTAATAGTGGTTTTTTTTCAGGGAGTTTTTTTTTTGCTGTTACAGGCTGAGGTCGTCTCTCACCAACTATCGGCGCATCATCAGAATTCAGACTCAGCGGACGAAACGCCAGCATTCTCAACAGGATCATCTCGAACCCTACCCGTGGCTCGGGAGCCAGTGCAGGTCACGTTGACCGATCAAACCAATCTGGTAAAACAGCTGCACATCCTCGGGAGTCAGCTCAGCTGCCAGTGCAGTGACTCTCTCCTCATCTCCTGCACTGTTATCCACGGCATCAGGAACCGCTTGAGCCAGGGCAATACGGTGAAGCAGGGAGAGCAGGTCCTGGAGTACACCACCGAAATCGGGGGCCATCTCAGCCATCTCAGCCACCTGTGACATCAGGCCACTGCCATCGCCCCGCCCCAGTGCATCAATAAACTCGTAAACGCGATCCTGGGCGATGGTGCCGAGCATCGTCCTCACCTCGTCCTCCATCACCCGGCCACCACCAAAAGCGATCGCCTGATCCATCAAACTGAGAGCATCACGCATACTACCATCCGCCCCACGGGCCAGATTGGCCAGAGCCGGCATCTCGTGCTCGATCCCCTCTTTCTGAAGAATGGTCTGCAGGTAGCCCTGAATCTGTTCCAGCGGGATACGTTTCAGGTTGAACTGCAGACAACGCGACAACACGGTCATCGGCACTTTCTGCGGATCGGTGGTGGCGAGTAGAAACTTAACGTGGGGCGGTGGCTCCTCAAGCGTCTTCAACAGTGCATTAAAGCTACTATCGGAGAACATGTGCACCTCATCTATGAGGTAGACCTTGTAGCGCCCCCTGACGGGGGCGTAGGGGACGTTTTCCAGCAGCTCACGAGTCTGATCCACCTTAGTGCGGGAGGCGGCATCCACCTCCAGCAGATCGACAAAACGTCCCTCATCCAGTTCCTGACAGGCACTGCACTGGCCACAAGGGGTGGAGCCGACGCCGTGTTCACAATTGAGGGATTTGGCAAAGATACGCGCCAGGGTGGTTTTTCCTACCCCCCGGGTACCGGTAAAGAGATAGGCGTGATGCAACCGGTCGTTGTCCAGGGCATTGCTCAGTGCGCGTACCACGTGCTCCTGACCAACCAATTCGCTGAAGATATGGGGTCGCCACTTACGGGCCAGAACCTGATATGACATGGGCTGTGTCTAGAACTCTCAAAAAGTGGAAAACCAGAAGGAGAGTTTACCCAATACGCGGGGCAATTCACAGCGAGGGAGCTAGGGAAACTCTGAATAAATCTGGGGAATTAAACAGTGCCTTTTGAGTACAAGACAACCACCCAAGTGCTGTTCAGTGGCGGCCAAAAAGGCGGCGGCCCGTACCAGCCACACCCCGGCACACGAGTCAACTGCTGCGGCTGCTCCCTTCCAGGCCTGACCGGATTCACAATCTATCGTTGCGAGGGGACCGATACAGGCCACCATAACTCGAAACAGTGGCGGGATTATCCCGGTCTACCCTCTAGCGGTCAACCACTCTTGGTCAGAATCCGTCAAATGCGCTCTGCAGCCCACTTTCGCCGCTGGCCTGAATACACTCCAGTGCCAGAAACGCCCACAACTCCTCTTCGCTTATTGCTTTGGAGAAGAAGTGACCCTGGAAGAAGTTACAGCCTCTTTTCTTCAGGAAGTGGAACTCCTTGCGAGTCTCGACGCCCTCGGCCACCACACTCAACCCCAATTTCGATGCCATGGTGATGATCGCCTCAACAATCGAGACCGTATCAGGGTCCTTCACCAGATCACAGACAAAAGAGTGATCGATTTTGATCTCATCCAGTGGCAACCGCTTGAGATAGGCCAGTGAAGAGTAACCAGTTCCAAAATCGTCTATCGAGAAGCGGACACCCAGACGCTTCAGTTCAATCATCTTCGCCATTACGCTGTCGAGATTCGAAACCAGCATGTTCTCTGTCAGCTCCAGTGTAAGACGCGATGGATTAGCACCCGACTCCTCTAGTAACCCGGCAACATGTTCTGCAAAATCAGCCTGATGAAACTGCTGGGGGCTAACATTGACGGAGAGGTAGACCGGCCCCACTTCCGGTGCCTCGTCACCCAGTTTGCGCAGCAGACTACAAGCTTCCCGCAGCACTTTGTCACCGAGGCTGCCGATGATACCCATCTCTTCCGCGACACGAATAAACTCTGCAGGCATCACCATCCCACGCGTGGGATGCTGCCAACGCAGTAGCGCCTCTGCACCTATTGTATTGCCGGCACCGTCAAGCTGCGGTTGCCAGTGGACGTCGAGTTCATCCCGCTCCAGTGCCAATCGCAGATCCCCCTGAACCTGTAGCTGCTGTTCGGACTCCTGCTGCATACTCGGAAGAAAGAAACGAATAGTGTTACGACCAGCCGATTTTGCCCGGTACATGGCGGTATCGGCGTGCATCAATACATCATCCGCAGACTCTTGGCCAACCGGGAACAGCGCGACACCTATACTGGGGGTCGAATAGAGCCTGTGCCCCTGAATCTGATAGGGTTCAGAAAGGGTGCTTAGCACCTTTTTCGCCACTATTTCGGCCTGCTCAGAAAGATCTTGATGGCCTCCACTCGCCTCCGATAGCAACAGTACAAACTCATCCCCACCGAGTCTCGCGGCTGTATCCTCACTCCTCAGACAAAAATTAAGACGCCCGGCAACTTTCCGCAAAAGAGCATCACCCACGGGGTGTCCGAGGGTATCGTTAATTGTCTTGAAATTATCGAGGTCGAGAAACAGCAGGGCACCGATCCGGTCATGGCGTCGGCAACGGGAGAGCATCTGATTTAAGCGGTCGAGAAGCAGGCGACGACTGGGCAGGTCGGTAAGGGCATCGTAGTTTGCCTGGTACTCCACCAGCTCCCGGGCACGCTGCTGCTCAGTAACATCCCGGAAACTCCAAATCCTGCCGACGACCTCTCCCGCCACTCGCTGGGGCTGGGAGGTGGACTCAAACAATCTACCGTCTGTAAAACGTAACAGATCCCTTGTCTCAGCCTCGGGAGAATCCAGCAGCACACCCATCTGCAGGATAAACCGTCCGTCACCCTCCAGCAGAGGTGCCGCCATAGCTGACTTCCAGCTCTCACCCACACTCAGAAAAGCGTTATCAGATGCGCCCCACACTTCCAAAAAATGGTGGTTGTGCTGCACCGGCAGACCCTTCTCGTCAAACACCAAAATGGCGTCAGTGCTCGCTTCAATGACCGCCTCAAGCTTCTGGACCTTCCGTTTGAGGCGCTCAATCTCCGGTGTTGGATCTTGCTCGGAAACTGAGGATGCGGAAAGCTGAATTGGTTCGGATTGATCACTCGAATCCGGATCGAGCTTCAGATGAGCAAGATGGGTCAGCTCAGCGATACGCTGACTAAGGGTCTCAAACTGGGAGAGTAGATCCAGATCCAACGGATCGTCGCCGATGGGGTCAGTTTCGTGCAAACTAGCATACACTCCATGTGACAGGCCGATAACGAGCGCTCATGATACCTAGGGTACTGAATGAGTAATTGCCAGCAGCACACTGGCTTGTTCAAGGAAACTTTAGGCGTATCTCAGTCGGAATTCAATGCAGCAATGCCAAACTATGCAGAATAAGAGACCACTGGATCGGTTGATCGCGGTAAAAACCGACCCAAACCTGACATGCAGCAGTCGTATCCATAGGCTCAACGCTTATCTTCCCCGGTTCGACAATACGGCCCACTACATCAAGCGGGAGGATGAGCTAAATGCAGGTGTAGTTGGTAGTAAGTGGCGAAAATACCTCAGTTTACTGCCTGCTCTTGAGCATTTTGGAGCTGATGAGGCTATCCTGATCGGCAGCGCCCACTCCAACAATGTTATGGGGCTGGCGCAGATACTGATTGAACGAGGGATCGGTGTCAGTGCTTGTGTCAAACAGCCAGGCAGTAATGAATTAAACGGCAACCACCTTCTTCTGCGAATGCTGGTCGATGATAGAGATATCCGTTACCTGAGCCACAGCGAGTGGCCCCAGGCCGAGACCATTGCACAGCAGTGGGCGGTTGAGCGGGAGCAGCAGGGTAAAACCGTGGTAGTAATCCCTGAAGGCGGTGACCACCCCGATGTGCTTCCCGGCACCCTGACCCTGGCACAGGATCTCTATCATAATGAGCAGCAGCTTGGCACCCTGTTTAACGACATTTGGACCGACAGCGGCACAGGAGTAAGCAGTATCGGCCTGTTGCTTGGACTGCGACTTTTGGGAATGGTGGAGCGGCGGGTGCATATCACTCTGATTGCCGGCTGTGAGCGGGAGTTCCACGAGCGCTACCTGCGCCACCAGCAGTGGCTTGAGGCTCAGTTGCAAGAGGCTGTCCCTAAAAAAGGACCTGTAATTGATTTTCACAAACCGGCTACCGCCCCCTCATTCGGCAGCGTCAACAAAACCCTGCTGAGAGAAACTGCGACTATCGCCCGGCAGACAGGCATTCTCATGGACCCGGTCTACTCTGCCAAGCACCTTTACACCGTCAAATGCGCCATGGAAGTAAGTCCACCTGAGGGAGCTCAGCTGATTCTCTACAACGGCGGTCCTCTGGGACTCTGCGGCTTTCAAAAAAGGCTCGCAGATGTCGTACAATAGGTGACACTTTAGGAACGCAGAGGACACAAAGAACCACAGAGTATGCAGAGAACAGCTTCTGTTTACATGGAACTTTCCGACCATGAGCTTTTTCAACCATTGCACGTCATCACCTCAGATAGGTTGTCCTGGTGACCTTCATAATCACTCTGTGTCCTTTGTGCATCTCTGCGCTCTCTGTGATCTTGATTCAAATTCCGGCTCCTAGTCAAAACAACAAGCTTCTTCTCCATGTCAAAACTGATCATCATTATTATCATCGCCATCATTGCTGGTGCCTTCTACCTTGAAAAGCGCCGCGGCAACAATCTGTCCAGCGTCGCATCCCGGTTGGGATTCACCTTCTTCTCCGGGCAGCACAAACTACCGGATGAGCTGGGGGAAATCGGCTTTGATCTATTCACCCAAGGGCCTCCAAATATACAAAACCGTATGACCGGCTACTCGAATGATCGCGAAATGACCATTTTTGACTTTAGCTATATCGCCACGGAAGGTGATGAAGGGATAAATGATATACCTGTTGGTGACGAGGAAATCATGGAGACCCGCAACCAGAGTGTAATCTGGGTACGGCAGAAAAAAGTACTCCCGGACTTCGACTTCAGCCCAAAACGCATACATAAGCGAACAGTGGGAGCACGCTTCGGTCTCACTCAAGTGACACTGGATGGACAAAACAACTTCAACCGGCAGTACACTCTGCTTGGTCGAGATACGGAGAAGCTACGGCAACTCTTCTCACAACAACTGATCGACCAACTTGCCGCACGCCCCAACCTTGTTATTGAGTCCCGAGGGCAAGACCTTCTCTTCTACCGTTTCGCACAGCGGCATGATCCGAAAGTCATTCCCGGTTTTCTCCAGGAGGTGGAAACACTGCTGGAGCTGCTCTAGGCATTATCCTAGGATTATCGGTTGAAGAAGAGATCCAAGGCACTAAAGTAGCTCTCATATGACGAAATTGAGTTATGGCTTGCCCCCTCAATCACCTGCACTTCCAGTTTAGTGGAGGCAAAGCCGGCTATGAGATTTTCGCTATAGGCGCGCGGCACGACCCGGTCCTGTTCCGCCAACAACACCAGGCTTTCTGCTGTAATGGCGCCGACCCTGCCAACGGAATCGTACTTATCCTGCAGCAGTAGTCGAATCGGGAAAATGGGATAGAGATCAGCTGCAAGATGTTCAATGCTGTCAAATGGTGTGACAAGTGCCATTTTTGTCACCGCTCTCTCTGATGCCAGATAGGTGGCAACGCCACTTCCCAGCTACGGCCGATAACAGCAACCTCCCTGTGATGTTTTTTGATCCGGTCATAGAGTGCCAACGCATCTGAGTAGAGCGCCTTTTCCGATGGTTCGCCCTCGCTCTCTCCATAGCCACGGTAAGCCAACAGATAGATGCTATAGCGATCAAACAGCTTTTCAAATAGTGGTAGATTCCCCTCAACACTCTCCGCATTACCACCAAAGTAGATAATTGCTCGCTCTTGTCCGGGGTTCAGCACCCAGCCATTGAGCTCTACCCCTTGGTTCAGCAACTGATAGTTGCTCTTCACCATCACCCTGGCTGTCATCTGGGGGAAGTAGATATATGCTTGTTGATTGGCAAAAAGATAAGCCAACGCTCCGATATAGAGGACTAAGAGAAAAACCAGCAATCGTTTCATGGTAGGGAGAACTTACCGTTCAGAGAGCAGTAACTTAATCGCCAACCCAGCGAATATACCTGCGCTCAGTTTGTTGAGAATCTCACCACCTCGCCCCATGCGCAAACGCTCGCCTATGCGACCTGCTAACAGACTGATAGCACCAAATACCACTAGCGCCGAAAGCATAAACAGTAGCCCGAGGATAGCGATCTGTAGCGTGACATCCCCTGTGACGGGGTCAGTGAACTGGGGCAGAAAAGCGAGAAAAAAGAGAGAGACCTTGGGATTCATTACGTTCATCACCACGCCACGAAAATAGAGCCTTGTGAGACGCTCATCGTTCCTCTCTCCCTCAATAGCTACTGCCGGTGCACGGAGCATCTTCCACGCCAGCCAGCAAAGATAAAGTGCTCCGCCCAATTTGAGTAGTGAAAAAGCCAACGCCGACTCCTGGATAAAAACCGCCACGCCCATGGCAACCGCCAGGGTATGAAAAACCAGGCCGCTACAGAGCCCCAGAGTAGTAACTGTGCCTGCAAGTGAACCTCTGGCAACAGAGATGGTGAGAACAAAGATATTATCCGGTCCGGGGGAGAGTGCCAGCAGCACCGAAGAGGTTATAAACAGCAACAATGTAGTGGTTTCAAACATGATTATGCCTATGTGACTTTGGAACCAAAGAGCCTTTGCATTATATGTGGATAAACTGAATTGTACTCAGATGAGGCTGGATTTTCTGCAATATCGGTATATTAATTCGGTCTAATATAGTGTACAGTGGCGTGATCCGAACGGGGGTAAGTGCTGGACGGGTTTCCCCCTTCAGCTCAATGCGCAGGTGAACACACTACCTGCCCGGAAACACGCCTGATCTCCACGGCACCGCCGTGCCATCGGCCTCAATCAATATTGGCTTGATGCCAAAGATGCGCTCTAGCGAGATGCACCGGCTGACTGTTTCCATTGTATGACCGCGCCGTCAAGGCGCGACCCTAAATAGCCAGGATGCCTATCTTCTTGTTCCTCTCTCGGAAAATGGGCCGGGCATCTCTTTTTCAACGCGAGGTGGAACTGAAGTGATACAAGCAGCTGATGATGGGCAACAAAAAAAGAAACCCGCTCTTACAAAAACCCAGTGGATAGCGGGGGGTCTGTTTTTCCTTGCAGCCTGATGATGGCGTGGGTTGTACCTACTATTCAGATTGCCTGGGTCAGTGCCATTCTGATGCTCACCATCTACCTATTCGCCTTTGAAGTGGTTGGTGTTGACGTTGCCGCTGTCACTGTAATGGTTCTGCTTGGACTCACCAGCTTGTTGGCACCGGTCATGGGCCTCGACCAGGCGCTGGTTGATAGCAAACACCTTTTTGACGGGTTCAGCTCCAATGCTGTGATCTCCATTATTGCGGTGATGATCATTGGTGCCGGTCTCGACCGCACCGGCATTATGAGCCAGGTTGCGGGCTTTATCCTCAAGGCAGGTGGTTCAACAGAGAACCGCATCATACCAATCATCTCCAGCACCGTCGGTATCATCTCCTCATTTATGCAGAACGTCGGCGCCGCCGCCCTCTTTCTGCCGGTGGTCTCTCGCATCTCCGCCCGCTCCGGTCTGCCCATGTCCCGTCTGCTGATGCCGATGGGCTTCTGTGCCATCCTCGGCGGCACGGTCACCATGGTCGGTTCATCCCCCCTCATTCTGCTCAACGACCTGATACTCACCTCCAATACGGCGTTACCAGAATCCCAGCAGATGGAGACCTGGGGACTCTTCTCCGTAACCCCTATCGGCCTCGCTTGATGGTAACGGGTATTCTCTATTTTGTGATTGCCGGCCGCTTCGTTCTGCCCACATCTAAAGTCGAAAGCAGCACTTCCGCCGCCGACCCTATGCAATACTTTCATGACGTCTATGGCCTGGAGTACAAGGTCAGAGAGGTGGTAGTCACCGATAACAGCAAGATGATCGGCAAGATGATCGGCAAGGTAGAGTCAGACTTCTGTGTACGCATTATCGCCACCAAGCTTCCCGGCGAGGCCAACCGTGTCGGCCCAGGCGCCCTGGCCCGTGATACCAGCATCCAGGCCGGTATGGTGCTGGGTGTGGTAGCCGCCCCCGATGATCTTAAGACCATGGTGCAGGCCCTAGGCCTGAAACTGCGTGAAAACATGCGCACTTTCATCGATGACCTATCCAGCCGCAAGGCGGGTATTGCCGAGGTGGTTATTCCACCAGGTTCCCAACTGATCGGAAAAAGTGCCCGTGACGTCTGGATGCGCAAAGTCTATGGCTTGGCGATGGTAGGCCTCAACCGTGGCGGCGAAACACTGGGTGAAGGAGAAAATATCCGCAACATGCCATTCCAGCCTGGCGATACCTTGGTGGTTCACACCACCTGGGTAGCCCTGGAGCGCCTGGAAAAGGATCGTAACTTCGTTGTGGTCACTACCGAGTATCCCCGTGAGGAAGAAGTTCGCCCCCACAAACTGGGCTGGGCCGGACTCTTCTTCAGCATCGCTCTCTTTATGGTGCTGTTCACCGATATTCGCCTCTCTATCGCGCTACTAACCGGTGCGGTGGGCATGATCCTCTCCGGTGTACTCTCCATCGATGAAGCCTATGAAGCGGTGAGCTGGAAAACCGTATTCCTCCTGGCATCGTTGATTCCACTTGGGCTGGCGGTTGAAACCACCGGTACTGCCAAGTGGATCGCCGACCAGACACTGTCAGTAGTAGGCGACATGCCGATCTGGGTAATTCAGGCGGCAGTGGCCACACTGGCCACCTTCTTCACCCTGGTCATGTCCAATGTCGGTGCTACTGTATTGCTGGTGCCCCTGGCGGTCAATATTGCTATCGGCGCCGGCGCCGATCCAGCCATGTTTGCCCTAACGGTGGCCATTGCGACATCCAACTCATTCCTTATCCCCACCCATCAGGTCAACGCCTTGATTATGGGGCCTGGTGGTTATCGGGTACCGGACTTTATGAAAGCCGGCAGCATTATGACCATTCTCTTTCTTGTGGTAATGATCGCCATGATGAACCTGGTAATGTAGATGTAAAGGTTCCCTCGATCTTACCTTTCACCTAAGGAACCTCTGAACGAATCATGATCACGCATCTTGGCGCCGAAATTTGCCACTTTATCGTTGTGAATCTTCGCAATAGCCTGCTATTACGTGCGATTCACGCCTCAAATTGACAAATTCCGATCACCAATCTGCTGTGACCAGATTCATTCAGAGGTTCCCTAATGAGGCACTGTGGTGAAGAGTCGAGTAGAATATGGGGAATGACAACACCCGGTTGACGGGGGGAGAGCCCCCCTTAAGACCGCCTTATTGAGTGATAAAGAGCGCCATGACACACATAATCGATGGGAAATCCATTGCCGCAGACCTCCGTAATACCATTGCCGGTGCGGTTGCCCAGCTACAGCAGAATCAGGGAATTCAGCCAGGCCTCGCCGTGGTGCTTGTGGGTGAAGACCCTGCCAGTCAAGTCCTACGTCAACATGAAGGCGAAACAGACCAAAGAGTGCGGCATGGTCTCGTTTCAGCACAAACTCTCTGCTGACACCCCGCAGGAGGAGTTGCTTGGGCTGATAGAGAAGCTGAATCAGGATCCTGCGGTCAACGGCATCCTCGTTCAACTGCCGCTGCCCCCCCAGATCGACGAAGATATCATTATCAGCAGCATCATCCCGGAGAAAGATGTCGACGGCTTCCATCCGATCAACGTCGGACGCGTTGCCACCACCGGCGACGGCATGGTTCCCTGCACTCCACTTGGCTGTATCACCATGCTGAAGAGTCACCTGGGTGACCTCAGTGGTAAACGCGCGATTGTAATCGGGCGTTCCAACATCGTCGGCAAACCGATGGCAAGTCTGCTGTTAAAAGAGAGCTGCACCGTTACTATCGCCCACTCTCGTACACAAGATCTGCAAGGAGAGTGTCTTCGTGCAGATATCGTCGTTGCTGCCGTCGGCCGGCCTGAAATGGTCACAGGCGACTGGATCAAGCAGGGAGCGACTGTAATTGACGTCGGTATCAACCGCATCGATGCCGGTGAAGGAAAAAGCCGACTAGTGGGTGATGTGGAGTTTGAGTCCGCCAGCCAGAAAGCGGGGGCTATCACTCCGGTACCCGGTGGCGTCGGCCCCATGACCATCGCCTGTCTGCTACTTAATACCTACACCGCCACTCTGAAGCAGAATGGGCTACCGGTAACTGATCTGGTATAACGCAAACCACTCACTAAGAAGCGCAGAGAGCTCAAACTCTCTGCGCTTTTTTTGTGCTACTGCACTTTTGCCGGCAGATTCAGGCAGCAATACGAGGGGAAGAGTAAGAATGAATTACCGCAACAAGGGTAACTTCTGAGTAACCCCGAACAGAACGGCCGTATCCAATTCAGCAGAAGATCACACTTCCTAAAAGGTGGGTTTTCTACTTGTTAACGCTTTTGACTTAGAACATACATAGGGGCCCTGGCGGATAATAGAATAAGTGTTTTATCACAGACAGTTCCCCTAGTAGACCATGCGGGAAGTTCGGTAACTCACAGAACCCCTGAATAGAGTATTTTACAGAGCATTCGGCAAGGCAATGAACGGTACACTCACGGTCAAACCCTCACCAAAAGGTTTCAAAAAAGGTCTTGTCGTCCCCGACCTAAACCGGGCAGAGTGCCTGGCAATATGGCAATCTGGGTAGCCATTTTTTCCGAAATGAGCGAGTTCGCCATGATGTTTATCATCATATTCCTCGCTATGGTGCATAACCCGGAAGTTTTCTCTGCAGGGCCAGACAAGCTCAATACCCTGGCGGGAATGCTCAATACCCTTACCCTGCTCTCCAGCAGCTACTTCGTAGTCAAAGCCGTCCACTGCATTCGCCTTGACCGCCCAGATCTATCAGTACGCTGGATGTGGAGAGCAGTGGCTGCTGGTGCACTCTATCTGGTAATTAAATACTGGGAGTTTCAATGGAACAGTGCCCAGGGATACAGTGCTGAAACTGACCTCTTCTTTACCGTCTACTACTACACCACCTTCAACCATTTCCTCCATGTAGGTTGGGGAAGCGGTGCCCTGCTGTGGGGAATCTACCGGCTAAAGAGTGGTGCTTACAGTGCACAAGAGCATGAAGGTCTTGAGACGATCGCCAGTTACTGGCACATGATCGACCTTGCCTGGATCGTGATTTTTCCACTGCTATATGTATTGAGATAGAAACGAAAAATGCAGATAAACCTTCGGAATGTCGATTTCATCTGGATGCTACTGATGGGCATCACAGTGATCAATGCACTGATTGCCGAAACTGCTGATGGTGGGTTTATGGTATCAGTGGTTGTCGCAATATCCGTTGCCTTTAAAGGACGCATGGTAGTGCAACGCTTCATGGAGCTGCACAATGCAAATCGTTTCATCCGTACTATGATGAATGCCTACTTTTATGTCATTCCACTACTGATTGTATTTGTACAGGCCTACCCGGAAACGATTGCACAGCTAACCCGGCTTAATTAAAAAAGTGGCTATGCGCAATAGTCCTGAAGCACTAACTTCATAGTAAAAAGGTGCATCTGTAGGAGCGAATTTATTCGCGATCAAGCGACCGGGCATGTTCTTCGCGAACAAGTTCGCTCTTACACCCGGTTCCCGGATTATTGTGCACAGCCATTTTAAAGAATCACTTCTCCGCTGAAGATCTGCTTACCTTTAGCTCTTGAGAAATGCTTTTTATCATCACCCCAAGCATCTCCAGCTTACTCGACACTTCACCTTTTTCCTGCTCACTCAATGCCTTGTAACCACGCAGGTAGGGCCAGCCATATCCCCAGCGATAACTGGTTGGAAAGTATGGAGAACCGCCTACACGCACACCGGCCAACATCAGCTTGGCTACTTTCGGTTTACCCACTTTTTCAACACACTGCTCCAGTGCCTGATCTACCTTAAGCCGCTCTTCGTAGGTGCCGCCTTTCCAATAGCTGAGATCGTGACGAATGCAGCAACTCACCCACAGCGACTGATGACTGATGGTGCCATTGGGAAAGGAGCTGCATCCATCGCTGACGAATGGTTTCAATTCGGCTGCAACCACAGCAGGTGGGGTGAAAAGTAGGGCTACCAGCAAGGTAGTAGCCCCTGCCACACCACCGTTTATGGCTAAATTTTCAGCCATATATGTAGCAATACGTCGATCTGTAGAAGCGTGAAATAGAGATCCCCTAATACTCATCCATCGTACGATTCCATTCAGCACTTTCCAACCATTGAGCAGGGCTTGAGAGGAAATCGATGATTCCTTCAAGCACTTGATAATGCTTCCCCTCTTCCCTTGCGATTTTTACCAGCATCTCTTTCAGGGCGGGGTCATCAGTCTCATCTGCCTTTTGTTGATAGAATTCCTGACTCTTCTTTTCGTGGACTTGGGCGGCTCGATATAGACCTATTTCATCCTCATTAGCCACATGAGCTCCATCCGGCCTCATTTTGGAAAAAATCTCTTTAATGTTGGGCAACATACCCTCATCAATTCCAGGTACCTCCACATTTTCCCTAAATGCCTTGAATACCTCGAAGTGCTCTACCTCAGAATCCGCCAACTCCGTCAATATCCTTTTCATTCCTGAGCTGTTGGTCTGCTCCGCCAATTTGCGGTAGTGCGCCTCGCCCTCTTTCTCAATTTGCATCGCATATTTGAGAATATCCATCAAACACCTCCATCATCCGATATTATTAGAAATATATAGCCCATTATGGGGTATAGGGATAAAAATTAACCATTCAGTTTCTCCTGTATATCGTCCTAGAAGCAGCGCGCCAACGCCTTCGATGGGGTGTTTTTATGCACCCAGCGATAGCTCTCATCTGTCGCCTCCAGCAGTTTGTTGAATACCTGGGTAAGGAACTTCTGCTCACCCACAATACGGGTGCCATTGTGAAACAAAATCGCTGGATAGAAGGGGTCATGTAACTCCTTCCCCTCTTTCAGACCATCCGCTTTGAAGGCAACCTGATCGGGACTGATCGACGCAATGGACCCAAGGGAAGCTGATCTCAAATTCAACATGATCATAGGCCTGATAAGCCAGTTCCGAGCAGACAATTTTATCCTTAGTAAAGGCGTCGAAGGCAAAGTCGTAGCGCTTTCCCAGCTGCTGAAAGCTATTGATCAACGCGCGACGAATCTCGGCCATAGTGTTGCAACCGCTACTATTTGGATCATTACTCTCACCCTCCCCATCGCAAGTTTGCGGGCGTATCACACCCAAGTCATCGATATCTAAAAAGTGTTCCAACGTATGGAATTCGACCCCTGATCTAAGGGCTTCAATAATTCGAGCTCCCGCCTCAACCGACTCCTGAAATGTAGGAGACTTCGGATAGTTGTGAAATATTACTGCTTCTTGATGTAGCGCAGGGAGTTGTTCCCAGATACCGTTGGCCTGTAGCTCCGTTTTGCTGCCGGTCCAGATCGCAACATGGCCATAGTGACCCGGGATATATTTATCTGTGGAACGAAACGGCGTTTTCTCCAGCAGGATGTCACCCGCCCTAAGTTCACCAGATAGCCGGTCCAATGCCTGCTGCTCCCCATGATAGGCGTTATACATCACTCCCTTGCGGCACTGCCCCTGCCCCGCCAGATTTCCAAACAGTTGACTCAAATTATGGGCGCGGTCTCGCCACCACGATTTGAAACTATCGACGTTCTTGTTCCACCAGAGTGAGAGACCCTTACGTTGGGCCAGTTTTTCCGGTGACTCCTTGGTATAACGGTAGGCGATAGAGTTGCGAATCACCCTGTCCAGATTGCGTTCCATCTTCATCGCCTCATCATCGATGAGATGATCTCCTTTCGAGCCCTTTGACACCTTACCAATCACATCATAGTGGCTGACGGCCTGAGAGAGATGCCCCAGCAGATCACCACTCTCGACCCTGTCCCAGAGTGTGATCAGTTCCTGACTTACATCCCGGTAGCGGCCATCCATATAGCGGAAGGATTTTCGCATCTCCTCATCGAACAGGTACTTACTCAATACCGCCTCATAGCTATCAAACATTACCACTGCCGAGGCGAGCATGATTTTGAAATTAAGGGTGAAAAGGCGCCCCCGTCGATCATTGGGATTAATAACCACCCTCTCCTTGGATATATGGGTGGGCCTTTGCTGGGTGATCAAGATATCCACCTCGCTCCACACCTCCGCAACCTGTTCCAGCGAGTAGACCTCCTCAGAGAAACCGGTAAATACATTGGATGACAACAAGCCAAGCAGGGGACGCCTGATATCCCGTACATAGATCACCCCACCCTCCAGCATCTCACTCTGTAGACGGTTGCGCATATTGGTGGGGATGGTACTGGTAGCGTTGACACAGGCCAACTCATCTATCAACAGATCCTGGCGGTATAGCCAGCGCTGTTTTTCCAGGCAGTAGGCACGATTCTTCTCCTCTTTGGAACCGCGCTCATTCATTATCTCGCCATACTTCTTCTCTGCTTCACGGCGGAAGAGATCAGCCGTCTCCTTGATAAGCAGAAAACCGTAACCCTTGGCTTTTACTTTATCTTCGAGTTGTTCATTTGTGAATTGAAGAGGGCCGGCCGCCCATGAAGTCTGCGGCACCAGTAAAATCAGGCAGAGAGACAGGTATCTTTTGATAAAGGCAATCAGAACAATCCCTCCACATAACTCTCGTCGTTGATAAATATCTGCTCTGCCGTCGGCTTACGAGGCAATCCCGGCATGGTCATTACGTTACCGCAGACCACAACGAGAAAACCTGCACCGGCCGAGAGACGCAGCTCCCTGATCGGTACCACATGATTAGACGGAGCGCCCTTCAGTTGAGGGTCGGTGGAGAAGGAGAGTGGCGTCTTGGCAATACATACCGGTAGGTGACCGTACCCCTCATCCTGCAAATGAGCAAACTGATCCCGTACCTTTTGGTCCGCAATGATTCCCTGGGCACCGTACATCTCCTGGGCTACCGTTCTCACCTTATCCCACAACCGCATCTCATCATCGTAGAGGAAGCGGAAATTGGATGTTTTGGTATCGATCATGCGTACTACCGCTTCTGCCAGTTGAGTGGCCCCTTCCCCACCCATTGCCCAGTGGTCACAGATGATCGCTTCAACACCAATCTCAGCACACAGCTGTCGCAGCAGGCTGATCTCCGCCTCACGGTCTTCACTGAAGCGGTTTATCCCGACAACCACCGGCAGACCAAACTTGCGTACATTTTCAACGTGACGAGCAATATTGGCAAAACCCTTACTCAAGGCTCCCAGATCCTCATGGGTAAGGCACTCTACGTTACAACCACCATGCATCTTCAAGGCGCGGATGGTACCGTTAATGACTACGGCATCCGGTGTTAGCCCCGACTTCCGCATCTTGATATTAAAGAACTTCTCGGCACCGAGGTCAGCACCAAAACCGGCCTCGGTAACGACATAATCGGCCAGCTTCAGTGCCGTTGAGGTGGCCAGCACCGAATTGCAGCCATGAGCGATATTGGCAAAAGGCCCCCCATGAACAAATGCGGGGGTCCCTTCCATGGTCTGTACAAGATTAGGCTGAATGGCATCTTTCAAGAGTACGGTCATTGCCCCTTGGGCGTTGATATCACGGGCATAGACCGGGGTCAGATCACGCCGATAGCCGATGATGATATTACCGAGGCGCTGCTGCAGGTCGGTGAGACTGGTAGCCAGACAGAAGATCGCCATCACCTCGGATGCAGCAGTGATGTCGAATCCATCCGAGCGGGGAAAACCGTTTGTGATAGCGCCCAGGCCGTTGGTTATCTCACGCAGAGCGCGATCATTCATATCCACCACCCGCCGCCAGACAACACGCCGCATATCCAGGCGCTGTTCGTTCTCCCAATAGATATGGTTATCCACCATGGCAGAGAGCAGATTATGCGCTGAACTGATGGCATGAAAGTCGCCGGTAAAGTGAAGGTTGATATCCTCCATCGGCAATACCTGAGAGTAACCACCGCCGGCGGCACCACCCTTGATACCAAAACACGGACCAAGGGAGGGCTCACGCAAACAGATAGCACTGCGCTTGCCGATGCGTTGCAATCCGTCACCCAAACCAACAGTGGTGGTGGTCTTCCCTTCACCCTTCCTGGTTGGGTTGATGCCGGCTACCAGGATAAGCTTGCCGTCTGGCCTGTCTTTCAGAGAGTCGATGTACTCCATAGAGACCTTGGCCTTGTGGTGACCGTAAGGCAACAGGTCACACTCCCCAATACCAGTTGTGCCGCAATATCTTTGATGGGCTGTATCGCTGCCTCACGGGCTATCTGGATATCACTCTTCGGGTCGTTATGCTGAGACAATGGCATCTCTCACTTGCTCCTAATTATTTATACTTTTTCTTCAGACCAGTTATAACCCAACTCTTAAGGTTCGTTAACGCCTTTTATCCACACAGGGTAGTTGCCACCTGGCGGCAATGATCAGCCACTTGTAGTGACAACTATCTGACGCTGAAAGACCCACATTAGACAACTCACTAATTATTCAGCAATTTTTATTAGCCTAACAGGTCTCTGCGAATGGAACACATTATGCTGCGTAATATTCACACTCTCCTGAGGTATACGGATCTGAGCCAATCCAGGAGGAGGTAGAGAGATGAAGTCACAGATGCTGATTCCGGTAGAGCACCGGCAACAACTCACCATATACCTGGCAGATCGCCACTTTGATACCGGTCACGGCTATCGAACCGCCCGCTACGCCGCCTGCATCGGGCTTGCTCTAGGCTTGGCCTCACTGCAGATGGCCCAGCTCTGCAACGCCGCACTATTTCACGATTTTGGAAAACTGCGGCTTCCACGTAAGCTTCTGAGTAAAAGGGGAGCGTTAACAACCACCGAGCGTAATACGGTCGGCACCCACACCCACCTTGGCGCCATGCTGTTAAGCGAGATCGATAACAATTACTCTCACACCGCAAGTATCGTAGCACTGACACACCATGAGAAATGGGATGGCAGTGGTTATCCTGACGGGATCAGCGGCTCCTCTATTCCGCTGTTCTCCCGAATCACCGCTATAGCCGATGTCTTCGATGCCCTCACCACTGCCCGAAGCTATAAACAGGCCTGGTCTATCAGTAGAGCAGTCCGGTTTATCGATAAAGGTAGCGAAAAGCTTTTTGATCCCGGTTTGGTGGCACTATTTCACTCAGCACTACCGAATATTCTATTGATTTATCGGCAGAGGGTGTTAGGGAGCCTCTGATTAAGTCTGGTTAGATTTAGGCTGAGATAAAATTATTCAAATTTGATTCGAAGTGAGCGGTAATAGCCACTCTATTGCTGCGATCTTCGGAGCGAATTGGGACAATTTTAGCCCGCGTAAAGCAATCATGACTTGATCAGAGTCTCCTTAGAGCTCAGCAACCATTTATTCAGTCCGACTGTGAGAAATGGCCGTGTCTGACGCCACCCATAAGAATTTGAAACTGGTCATTCTGTACCAGGATCAGCTGCTCATGGTCACCAGCCTCAAAAAAGACTCTGGAAAGTGTGGTAAGCCCCTCATCGAGTACCGTTTCAATATCGTAGGCGTAGCCCAGCGGTGGAACAGCCCCCGGACAACAGTCGGGAAAGAGTCTATCCACCTCGCTTTCAGGCGCCAGCTCAAAGTCTCGATTAAGCTCGTCCTGCAGGCGCTCAAAGTTTACCCACTTGTCTCCCGGTATCACCACCAGCAGGTAACCCGTACTATTTTTCACCAATACACCCTTAGCGATATGATCGTCCGGTATATGGGCAGCAACTGCCGTCTCCGCGCTTGAGAAACTCTCTGGATGAGAGACCGTCTGATACTCCACTCGATGCTTGTTTAGAGCATCCATCACTGATTGTGCAATCATTGTTGTCCCCTCCTTCTCTTTAATCCCACCACCAAGCACTAGTCTCACGAGGCAGACCCGCCTCATACTGCTTTTCAACTTAGCCCGATGGTAAGTCTAGACGTTTCTGCAGCTTTTCCCTGATACTGTATGCACAAGGGTGTAGGTAACCTAATCATGACTAACCAAAAGGCAGGTCGCAGAGGGCACAGAGAAAAGCTTTCATTTTTACGAGAAAACCTCTTCGTCCAATAAATGCTGTTTCCGAACTGATACGAATTTAGGGTCTGATTCTCAATGAAAAAACCGATGGCATGGCTACTCTCAGCCTACCGCGCCGATAGTCATGCCGCCTGGGGTGATTGGCTAGTATCAAGCCAGCAGCAGTATGAGTGGCAGCGATTCGAGCTGCCCGGCCGTCACTTTCGCTGGCGCATTCGCGGCAATCCCCTCAGTTGGTTGGATCTGTTGCCGGAAACACCCCCTAACTTGATTGTCGCCACCTCAATGGTTGATCTGGCCACGCTTAAGGGGCTCCACCCCCGACTGGCCCAAGTACCCTGCCTCTACTACTTCCACGAAAACCAGTTTGCATATCCTGTTACCGAACAGCAGTTTCGCTCGGTTGATCCACAGATGGTGCAGCTCTACGGCGCCTTGGCCGCAGATCGTGTCGCATTCAACTCCAGCTTTAACCGTGAATCATTCCTCAACGGTATCGATCAGCTGTTGGCAAAAATGCCTGATTGCGTTCCCCCTGGGGTGAGCGACAGAATAAGGGACAAAAACAGCATCTGTCCGGTGCCTATCACTCCGATAGCGGCAGCAGCCGAGAAAGAGCCACAGCTTATCCTGTGGAACCACCGCTGGGAGTACGACAAGGCTCCCGATCTGTTTGCCACTGCCATGATTGAGCTTGCTGAACACGGCCACGATTTCCAGCTGGCACTGTTAGGCAGCCGTCCGGAAAAATCCCCTCCCTCACTAACCAGACTGCGCAAGCAGTTACCAGACCGTATCCTTGTCGATGGCAAGGTGGCACCTGATGACTACCGAGAGTTGCTGGGAAAAGCGGGCATTGTGGTAAGCACAACGATCCACGAATTTCAGGGGCTGGCGATACTGGAGGCAGCCAGTGCGGGTGCCCGCCCTCTGGTACCCGATGCACTCTGTTATCCAGAGCAGTACGGCGATCTCTACCGTTATCCCGCAGGCGATATGAACACACTGGTGGAGAGACTGGGGCGATGGTTAGACGGTGGTTTGCCCCCATCAGTGGATATCTCCCCTTGGTATGAAGAGAGCCTGACACAAAGCTGGCATAACCTACTCAGCCTATAATTTTTCCTGAATCTGCATAATAATGCTAAGAATTATCTGGATAGAAAAAAGTTACGCATGTTGGAGTGAACTTGTTCACGATTGGCTCCGGGGTATATTCTTCGCGAAAAAGTTCGTTCCTACCACTGGTTTCAGAATAATTGTGTAGAACCATTTACTATTTCACTGACCCCCTCTGCGGGCGCTGAGCCAACGACCAACCAGACCAGCAACCCAAAGCACGACAGAAATCAATCCCTGCCAGAGCCTTAATCCAATTGGCGGTTTTGCATTGAGGACCGGGCATCTTCCGGGGAGATCCCTTCGATAGTCAAAAAGTCTGGGGAGAGAAGCAGGTCACCATTCTCCATTTCGTGCAGATAGAACTGTTTGCGTGCACTGATACAACCCAGCGGAATGACCACAACCGCCATCAGGGTCGAAACACCGGCACCGAACAGAAGGCTTACCGCCATCCCCTGAAATATCGGATCATCAATAATCGCCCAGGCCCCAGCCATCAGCGTCAGTGAGGTGATAAAGATTGGACGCATGCGAATCTCGGCCCCGGTAACGGCGGCATCACGAACACACTTACCTTTTGCAACTTCTATCTTCACAAACTCCACAATCAGAATCGATTGGCGAACGACAATACCGCCCAGAGCAATCAGCCCAATCATGGAAGTGGCGGTAAAGTCCGCGCCCATGATCAAATGCCCGGGAATGATGCCAATCAGCGTTAAAGGGATAGGCGACATAATCAGCCCCGCCAGTGCGAAATTACGGAACTCCCATACGATCAAACCATAGATAAGTACCAACGCAGCAATAAATGCCAACCCCATGTCCCTAAATGTCTCATAGGTAACAGTCCACTCACCTGTCCATTCAAAGCCGGAGCGGGAATCACTTTCGGGTGGTCCGATCAGCCCCATGGGCATACCGCTGATCTTTATACCATCCGGTGTCGTATATTCAGCCAACTGCTCCTCAACCCCGAACATGCCATAAATTGGTGCTCCCAGACGCCCCTCCATTTCGCCAACAACATACTCCATCGATCGCAGATCTTTATGGAAGACAATCGGGTCTTCACTCTCTTTTACAAACCGTCCCAGTTCTGCCAGATGTACAGTCTGACCTTTGGTTGACTGAATCGGCAAAGTGGTAACTCGGGTCAGATCGGCACGCGCGGCCAGTGGCACCTGCAGCACGATATAGGTCGGCTCCTGAACCGTACCGCGCTTAATATCACCCAGTTTGAAGCCCCCCATCGCCATGGCAAGGTTCTGGTTAATGGCGTCTACTGAGATGCCGCGACGTACCGCTTTCTCCACATCTACCTCATAGCGCCAGTAGTTGTAGGGTTCAATAATATAGTTGTCGACGTCGACGATGTTCTCCGTCTTTTCAAACATCCGGGTAAGATCACCGGCCAGGCGCTTACGAATTTCAGGGGTTGGGCCATAGACTTCAGCCACTACGGTCTGCAGCACAGGTGGTCCCGGCGGCATCTCCACTATCGCGATACGCGCTCCCAGGTTCTTAGCCACTGGCGTAAGCAGTCGGCGCGTCTCTACGGCCAACTGATGGCTGCCCTTTTCTCTCGTCTCTTTGTCCTTGAGCATCACCAGCAGATCGCCTTCCCAAGCACGGTTGCGGAGGTAGTAGTGGCGCACCATGCCGTTGAAGTTATAAGGCTGTGCTGTACCGGTGTATGCCTGTACTGCAACCACCTCTGGCAGCTCCCTTACCTTTAGTGCCAACTGTCGAACCACGTTAGCAGTTCTGGGTAGAGGTGTACCCTCAGGCAGGTTGACCACCACACTGAACTCAGGTTTGTTATCAAACGGAAGCATCTTCACCGGTACGGTCTGGGTGTAGAAAAGAGCACAGACCATGGCAGTCAGGGCAATGGTGGAGATAAGAAATACTTTGCCCAGAGTGGAACTGTTGATTAGTGGGTCGATCACCGGCCGGTAGAGTCGGTTGACCAGATCACGGGTCCTGGCCTCCCGCTGCTCAGCTTTGACCAGGGCCGCCATTTTTGGGCGCATACGCAGGGCAAACCAGGGTGTGAAGATAAAGGCGGCAATGAGCGAGAAGAACATCGCAGATGCACCCAATACGGGAATGGGTCGCATGTAAGGCCCCATTAACCCACTGACCCATCCCATTGGCAACAGGGCTGCAATGATGGTGAAGGTGGCAAGAATGGTCGGGTTGCCAACTTCATCCACGGCCCTAACAGCACGGATGATCGAGGTACTGTCCTCTTCCAGCCAGTGTCTGAAGATATTCTCCACGACCACCGTTGCATCATCCACGAGGATACCGATAGAGAAAATAAGGGCAAAGAGACTTACCCTATCGATGGTGTAATCGATCATCCAGGCCCACCAGATGGTAAGCAGAATCACCATCGGGATCACCATAATCACAACAAACGCAGCGCGTGCACCAAGACCTATCAGACAGAGTACTGCAACAATAAACGCCGCTTCGAACATCGCCTGCAGCAGCTCATTTACCTTATCATTGGCGGTCTTACCATAATCCCGCGTTATCTCTACATTGACATTGGCTGGAATCAAGTGACCTTTGAGTGACTCCAGTTTATTCAGTACGGCATGGGTAACAGTGACCCCGTTACTCCCCTTTTTCTTCGCCAGTGCAATGGTCACCGCCTGTTCACCATCTGCAGGGTGGGCACCTACGTATGCCTGACCGGTGAAGTGTGTAACCAGTTGCCTGGCATCCTCTGCTTTGTGGCTGACAGCAGCCACATCCCGTACATGAATCGGGCTGCCACCCCGACTGCCCACCACCAGACCTGCAATCTCCTCTGCATTGTGAAGAAAGCCACCACTGGCAACCCGAAAGGTCCCCTCTCCCGACTCGGTGTAGCCGGCGGGGATTTCAGCGTTGGCACTCTTTACCGTATTCGCGATGCGATCAAGAGTAACCCCATAACCGGCCATGCGGTCCATCTCTACATCAATACGTACCTGCTCAGCCCGTCCCCCGACCACAAAACCTTTACCCGTGTTGGTACAGTTCCCAACGCCTGCAGCACATCGTGGGCAAGGACGCGTAACTGATCGTCTTCAACCTGTTTCGACCAGAGCGTCACCGTAACCACCGGCACATCGTCAACACTGACCGGCTTGACCAAGGGCATCTTCACATCGGGAGGCATACGATCCAGATTGGATTGCAATTTATCGTGCACCTTGACGATGGATTCACCCATATCCTCGCCCACATAGAAGCGTACGGTAACAATGGCGGAATCGCGCATAGAGGCGGAATAGATATGGCGTACGCCGGGAATCTCTTTCATGATCCGTTCAAGTGGGTTGGTCACCAGCGTTTCCACCTGACCAACAGAGGCGCCTGGATACTGCACAAAAATATCAATTAAGGGAACGGAGATCTGTGGATCTTCCTGTCGCGGGGTAAACAGCAGTCCCAGCAAACCGATACAAAGGGCGGCAATGAATAGCATGGGGGTGACGGGGGTATTGATAAATTGGCCGGCAATACGCCCGGCCAGCCCGCTATGAGCAGGCTTTTTCTGTTGTGACTCACCCCCCTGTTGGTCTGAATCTGAGGGGGGGGTATTGTTCTCTGTCATCCCCGTATCCTCCCTCACATCGAGTCGATGTTATTTGGACACTGGCGGGAAATGCGCCGGCCGGGACTGGATCCCGCTTTAGTTTGAGACCAGGTAAAAGAGTCCGCGCCACTGAATTACACTCAACCATCCAATTCGCACGGATGTACAGGAAGTAAATACCCTTACTTTTCATGGACTCCTACCCAAGAGACTAGATCACGATTGTTGATTGCTCAACCTGCACTTGATTGTCATAGCCAATTAAAGGTTTAATAAAACCATGACTGAAGTAGTTAATGAGCTAAAAAAGAAGATTGACGAGGCAGAAGCCGACGGCAGCCAAGTGACGGGCATCCATATGACGGCGGAGATGGCCAAGGCGATTCGGTGGGAACTGACACAGATGTATGGCAGCGACCCCGGAGAGGATCTTACGTTGCTATTCGGTGCGGCGGTGCTCTCCCAGGATGCGGATGAGCTGAAGTTGGAGATATAGTCAGGTTTTAATGATGCCGGGTTAATAGCTACGGGGCGTGTAAAAACCTCTCTATTCCGCCCCAAGCATCGCTTCTTTCAGACTACGAGTCACCGGATCCTGACCGATCCAGATTTTGAGAAGTGCCTGATTGAAATCTGCACCGGAAATAGTGCCTGCCACCGTGCCGTTCACCGAAACCCGGGTACCCTCACCCGGCAGGTAGTCGAGCAAGAACACATCTCCCCTATGGGCATCGGGAAAGAGTGCGCCAAAGGCCGTGATTCGCTCTGACAACGACTGTAGTTCACCCTCTGAAAGGTTGTCCTTGAAACCATCCCACCAGGCATCAACCAGATCACTCTTACTCACTTTGTCATAGATGAAGTGCATCAACACCCGTTTGGCACCAATATCGGATAATATTTTCTCAGCAGCCCTCTCCTTTTTCCCGAGATAGAGTGCACCGATATAGACATCGAAGATAAACTTGCTGCGGATACCGGCGCCGTTGAGCAACAACTCCCTATCCGAACCTACGGGTCTGACGCTCTCAGCCAGCTCCACACCGGCAATATCCTTCGCGCCTGCAGGTGCCGTAGCCAGCAGAAATACCACAGCCAATAACTGAAACAGTTGTTTCATTTCTTATCCCTCTCTGTTTTTTTGTAACTGCCCGGGAAGATTCCTAATACCTTTCCAGTTAATCTTCAATTCTCTTGTAAATCGAGAAACAAATCCGGCAGCAGCGGTAATTCAGGATCAACGGCATAGGCTGTAAAGTCACTCACCCCCTCTTCCCGTAACACCTCTTCATCAATATAGAAATTACCGCTGCACTCACGACTCTCTCTTACCAGGACAGCGTGGGCGGCATCGGCAACGATCTCAGGTTTGCGACACATCTCCGGCTGCACCATACCACCCAGCATATTGACTGCTGCCGTAAGAATTACCGTGCGAGGCCATAGCGCATTAACCGCCACACCCTCTGCTCTGAACTCCTCCGCCATACCGAGCACACACATACTCATTCCATACTTTGCCATGGTATAGGCACAGTGGCTCTCAAACCAGACAGGGTCCATATTGAGAGGAGGCGACAAATTTAGAATGTGTGGATTATCCGCTTTCAACAACTCAGGCAGACAAGCCCGTGAGACAAGATAGGTACCCCTGACGTTAACCTGATGCATCAGATCAAAACGTTTCATCGATGTATCCAGGGTACCGGTGAGAGAGATGCACTGGCGTTATTGATCAGATATCGATACCACCAAAATACTCGGTCGCATCAGCAACCGCACGATCAACCTGCTGTTCATCACGAATATCAACCTCCAGGGGGAAGGCCGAACCACCAGCATTCTCAATCTCTGCGCTATGGGCTGAAAATAAACGCGCATGAACACAACTATTGAAATAGTCGCTGATTATGAACATCAAAACAAACCCCCGATACCCACTCCATCTGGAAATCACCCTCGGTGTACACTATACCTCCGGATCTCACAAAAGCAGGGAATCAACAACAATGATGGATATTCGCACCGACGCTAAGAACCTAGACGACAGATCCCTCGAGTACATTCATTCTCTGGGATGCTACTTCAAACCCGATGAGGTGTTCATACGTCCCAGGCAAACCGTCACCTTTGACTCACCCCTGTCACTTTTTGTGATCAAGTACCTAGCCACCGGCAACGCCCAAGTTGTCGGCAGAACACCTGGAGACAACCCGGTTGCATTCAATCTCGACCCCGGCGACTCCTGGACGTTGTATGCGCCTGGTCTCGTATCTTCCGACCTCGGACAACTGGTGATGGATATCAATGATCATTCGGTACCTTCTCTCATCCTGAACCGTGGGGAGCTGGTGCAGAGTGACCTTGTCCAACTCGCCGGTGCACCCACCCTGACCACCCTGGGCCTTGGGACAGACTGGACATCACTTGCCGGCATCCAGGAGCTCACCCAGCTTGTCACACTCATCATCGACAACAACCACCGGATTACCGATACCGAACTCTCGTTACTGACCGGCCTTGCTTCGCTTGAGGAGTTGATGCTGACCTCCTCATCCAACATCTCCAATGCCGGCATGCCACACTTGGCTGCATTGGCAGGTCTAAAAAGACTCTACTTGAACCGGACATCTGTTGATGACGTCGGTATCGCCACACTGCTTTCCGGGGCACCTTCTATGACTGGATTGCACATGGAACAACTCGGGGTGACGGATAACACAGTGGCGCAGGTGATCTCGCGTCCATCCATGGTGGAACTCGATTTCGACGAGACCCACATCAGTGATTCCGGTGCTGCGCAATTGGGTGCATTGACGTCATTGAAGGTTCTGGATCTCAGGGACAACAAAGGAGGGCTGATACAGAATGCGACACTGTTGTCACTAACGAACGCACTACCAACCTGCGCAGTTTCAGCATCACATCCCAGGACATCGATGACGCGGGCATGGCTAATATCGGCAATCTTACTCAGATGGAGGAGTTGACCCTGCACGGCCATGGATTGACGGATATGGGCCTGGCAGGCATCGGTGCCTTAAGCAAGATGACAACGCTTTCGCTGCGGAAAACCGAGTTGACTGATTCAGGGCTCTCAAGCTTCGTTCCCCTGACAGGGATGTGGGAACTCTTTGCCGAGAACACACAGGTGACGCCCGCGGGAAAGGCCTATCTCGAAGCCCAGATCCCGGGCCTCACCGTTTACATCTGAATTAGCAGCCCGGCCAAAAATCGGGACAGATTTATTTTCTAACTTCCGCTGGTCACGAAAGTGACCTCCAGGGTAAAATCACGGTAGGATTGGCTTAATAGGGTCGCTAACCGGCTAAAAGTGGAAGTACGGAACGCATATGACGAGTGGTTTTGACTACTCAAAAGCACATATTCGGGGGAGCAGCGCCAACTACCAAAATCGACCCATAACAGTCCGCAAGGCCAATATGTATTGATGAATCAAATAAGCTTATCAATTTGATTCATTATTTTCTTATGTAATATATTGATCTCATCAAGTTGGCTACTCTTTGATAATACCGCCTTGTTTTCAACCAGTTCAGAGGCCAGTCTATGTAGCGCAGAATGGGTTGCAATGACCTCCTCCAACACAGCATCGTTTCGGTAATTAGATCCGGCTTTATCCCGCAACCACTTCCCAAGTTGGCACCGCGTATCATCCAGATCTGGAATGCTGTATTGCGCTGGAGATTCATGAATATTATTAAGCTTTTTAAGCCAGTGACGGTGTTCAACAATGGCGTAAAGGATGCTCCAGTCTTTGTTATTAATCCGCCGTATGTTGCGCCAAGTCGGATACCCCTTATACGTTTTAAGCCATGGCACAACCTGTTCAACCGACATTGGTTTTGCAATTACATAGCCCTGCGCGACACGGCAGCCCAGGCGCAGTAGCAGCTTACCATGCTCAATACTCTCAACACCTTCAGCTACAACATGGCACCTAAAAGCCTGAGCCAATCCCATCGCCGCCCCAAGGATAGAAAAACTGGCACTATCATCGAGCATGTCCATCACAAAACTCTTATCGATCTTAAGTGTATTAACCGGCAGATCTTTTAGATAACTGAGCGTCGAATATCCTGTACCAAAGTCATCGAGTGAAACCCGGACTCCCAGCTTTTGGCATGCCTCTATCATCTGCTTTGCCTGATGAGTATCGTCGAGTGCGCTGGTTTCCAGAATCTCCAGCTCCACATGGTTTGGCGAAACATTAGGATAACGCTTGAGTAAAGATTTGAGCAAAGCATAGGTATCGGGATTATTGAATTCATGGGCGCTGATATTGATCGCCACATCAAAATCGTATCCTGCCACCACCCACTCTGAAAGCTGCCTCAACGCACTGCCAATGACCCACTTACCCAGAACGAGCATCAGCTTTCTCTCATGATGCACCAGCGGTAAAAAACTGTCGGGGTAAAGCAATCCTTTTTCAGGATGGTTCCAGCGTAGCAGCGCTTCAAAACCTAATACTTTGGCATTGGACATATCGACTTTCGGCTGATAATGCAGCTCTAGCTGTTCATCTTCAATGGCGCGCCCAAGCTCATCTACACATTGTTGTTGTCTTTTTAACGAACTGTTTGAATCAATATCGAAAAAGCGATACTGATTTTTCCCCGATGATTTGGCTTTGTACATCGCTTGGTCAGCTTGACGTAATAATGCCTCCGGGCCAAGGTCCTCACTTTGTGGATAGACAGTCACGCCGATGCTGGCAGATACCTGCAGCTTATAGACAGCGTCTTCATGGAGAATGACAGGCTCATTGAGATCATTTAACAGACGCTGAAGTAAGGGAGTGATTTCATCGACGTGCGAAAGGTCGGAGATGGCAATGATAAATTCATCACCTCCCAGCCTGGCAACAACATCTTCGTGACGAAGTACTTCCTGCATTCGTCGTGCTGCTTTAACCAGTACGGCATCCCCCTTTTCATGCCCATATGAATCATTTATATCCTTAAAGCTATCAAGATCAATATATAAGAGTGCAAGCAGCTTATTGTTGCGACTGCAGTGATACATGGTATTTTGTATCAGTTCATTGAATAGAAAACGGTTGGGAAGACCCGTCAAACTGTCATGTGTCGCACTGAACTCCAGCTCCTCCTGGTGTCTGATCTGGCCCGTGACATCGCTATTAAAGCCAACAAAACGCAAAGGTGTTCCATTATCTGCAAAGAGCGCCTTGCCTCGTCCGGTAATCCAGCGCCATTGGCCCGTTTTTGTGCGCATTCTGAAGGTATTTTCATATGGATCTTTCCCCTTGGTCTCGAGGTAATCTTCGACTTTTTTGTGGGCGCTTTGGGCGTCATCCGGATGCAATAGAGTAGACCAACACTCAATAGTGTCCGGCAGTTCTCCCTCGTCGTAGCCCAGCATCGTTTCGAATTGGGCGGATCGGAAAACCACATCAGTTTTCAGATCCCAATCCCATAATCCGTCATGGGTTCCTTCGATTGCCAACTGAAAGCGATTTTTTTCTTCTGCTAATTCTTTTTGCTGTTCTTGCAACTCCAACCTTGAATCTTTGATGGAACCTATCATTCGATTCATGGTACCGGACAGCCTCTTTATTTCATCTGGGCCCTCTTCGGGAATAGGTAAAATAGGAATACCATCCTTGTCGCCGTGGTCAAGGCTATCGATAACATTCGACAGGGGGCTCGTGACAAAACGCCGTATAGAAATAAACAACGAGACAATAAGCAATAAGGAGAAAGCGATGGTATTTATCAGGTTGTTTATGATTATTTCATTCAACTCCGTACGCATCGCCTGGTCTGATATGTAGATGGTGATTGAACCAAGCTGGTCGCCTGATGAACTGAGGATTTTTGATTTATCCGAGTAGTAACACTCTTCGAGTTTGTTCACCTGCTCTATATTTTCTAGGTCATAATCTGTAATGCGACCATCGTTATCTCTTGTCTTTCCGCTAACATATGAACCTGTCCCAAGAATTTTTCCCATATTGTAATCTTCTACAACAATAGCAAAATGAGATCGCTGCTCTATCTCTGTCAGCACCAGTTTTGCATACTCATTAACAGCATAGGACTCTATTAATCCAGCAATATTATTCTGTAGTGAGGCAATGCTGATATCGGACTTCCTTGTCATGTCAGCTACAAGTTCATCCCTTGTCGTCTTATAGTTATATGCCGCATTTACAGCCATCACGATAACAACTGTTGCGACAATCACCCCCACCAGGGTGAAATAAAGGGATGACTTACGAAGACTCACTTTCATTGCAATACCATCCCAAATGTTACCGCCTCTCTATACCGAGAACATTTTCATGAATGATAGAAAGTTTCTCTTCTATATTTTCTTCAGAAATGGCCAGGATATCCAAACGTATGTTTTTCTCAACCTTCTGGCCATTCAGGTGCCTATCCATAACACGAGCCGCCTCCGCCCCCATCAAGTATGGCTGTTGCATAGCGGCACCGACAAGAACTCCCTGTGGAATCAATTCCAGAAAAATTGGCTCAGCATCAAAGCAGATCAATAAAACATCGCCTTTTTTCCCGGCATCATCAATAGCATCAAGTGCACCCTGGTATCTGTCAGATCCTTGTAACCATATCGCACGAAGGTCTGGGTATTTTCCAATTAGCTCTCTGCTGAAATCATACGTCTCTTGATATGAAAAGGTTACCTGCTGCCTAATATCAGCACCTTTGATACCAGCTTCATTCATAGCCCTCATGAAACCAGCGGTCCGCGCCTGACCATTCGCCCTTTTTTGAGGTATGGCTATGATTCCCACCCTGCCGTTCTGCCAACCAAGCTCATGCATCCTCTTTGCCAGAACCCTACCAATTTCATAGGCTCCAGTTTTATTATTTGATGATATGTATGATACGTACTCTCCACCATCAGTCCCTATATCCGATATGACAACGGGAATACCGGCTTTCTTTGCCAAATTGAGAATAGTGGCACTGGCTGATGAGTTAGTGGGTGAGACAATTATTCCCGATACATTATCTTTTATGGCCCGTATAGTATTCTCAAGCTCTCGTTTTGCATTGTTATCGGCACTATAGGTATCAACCTTGTATCCCAATGACTCGGCTGCGGATTTAACACCACGGCTCATGATCTCCCAGAACGGAATTCTGGCATCGGAAACGAGGTAGACCAGCTTTTTTGTGGGTTGTTCGTTTGCTAATGACGCCTCATCAGCCTTTAGCTCTAAATTGAATAAAGAACCGATAACCAATACTAAGATTGATGCTGTCACAGTCATTTTGCATCGCTGCATCTGTATTCTCCTGGTAAGGGTTCTTTTTCTTAAAGTGCATATATTCTAATAGTCAAGCCGGAAAATAATAATGCTTTGAATAAAAAATAGCTGGTATTACTTATTTGATTATAGAACAAAAATATTACATCGAATTCAGTATCTCTTCGGATTCAATGATGGCTTATAGCCGTTCTCTGCCTATAGCGCCGCACAAAAACAGCGTCCGCTTTTGCTGAAAGGGAATCGCTCACAGTTTAAGCCCGGGAGGTCGGCTTTGGTCTGCGGTTTCAACCGGTCGATGCAACACATTGGCTAAAACGCCTTGCGGATGGTTAGATTTAATCCTGTAAGGTGTCTTCCCATACAGAATTACTATCAATCCACCATAAGCTCGCCCAATACCAGACCGTCATTGGAACCATCATTGCAAACCAACTCCAATCATCAACCAGGAATACTGTTGCAAGCCAATTCTGACTCACAAACAATTGAGGCTAAGGAATGCAATAGATGGAAAATACTACACACGCCCAAATCAGCAACAGAGCTATCTTTCTTGATGTGATACTCGAAAACGCAAGGTAGACCCATATGGGTATATCACCTGTTTTTCCATTACATATTTCCCCGCTGTCCATTGCTGATAAAACCCATTAGGCGGCTTTCTTAAGCTTAGAGAATCCTATTAGACCCAGGAGACCGGAACCAAAGAGCCATGCTGCTGCGGGGATTGGTACAATCGTTCTGCGGTATCGCCTTGGTGCGTACCAGACCCAGGTCTGTTCCACTTTGAGGTTCGGTGAGACACATAGTGCCACTCCAGAGGCCTTCCACCATCTTGGCAGATAGGCCGCTTTCAACTCGTCGGTAGCGTAGGTACTGATGGCATTATAGGCACCCCCGGTAAGCCCGGGGTAGAGGCCGAAGGAGAAGTTGGTGCCGCAAATAATCTCCTCCAACATCATATTAAGGCTCTCAGGCAAGCCCTGACCACCATACTCCAGATCTGCCGAGAGAGACCCCTACCCCGCCTCTGTAAAGGCCTGATAGGCCTCCTTCATCCCCTTTGGTGTGGTCACCTTGCCTGCTTCGAAGTGACACCCCTCCTCATCGCCGCTACGGTTTAGTGGCTGAAGTTGCTCCTCACAAAAACGACCCGCCTCCTCCATAATGCGTCCACCAGATCCGGTGTCGCCTCTTCGTAAGCGGGAAGTGACTGAATCTCACCGGCATCGAGTAGTTCATTGTAGACAAAGCGCATATCTCTCAATGGTGTCTTGTAACTGGCATAGTCTCAGTTCCTCAGCGGCTTGCCGGTCTCCAGCATGTACTCCACTCGATCCAAGGTGTCGGGGTGCTTCGCCAGCGTCATAAAGGCTTGGCGTTCAAGGCGAAGCAGCTCCGCCTCAGTGACGATTTCGGTAGTATCAGTGTCACCACCACTAAGCACCTCGGCGAGCGCCATGGAGACCACCTCATCGTGTTGAGTCGCCCGCCCCATCTGACGGAAACTGTGTACCGCCATCCCCATAGCCGTTAAAGCGGTACCACCCGGCAAGCTGATCTCCGGGGGCTCTGGTGGCTGATACCCTTCCACCATCATCAGTGCACGTGCTTTCGCATCGCTCAACAGACGATCACGATTCATGGTGATACCGTCATCGGGTCGGATAAAGAGGTGCTCTTTGGCTTCAGCGGCAGATTTCGCCACGGTGGCGGTACTGATGATTTCGAAGGGTTTAATCACCCCCGGCATGGGACCGCCGGGACGTTTTTTATTGGCTGCCCAACGCTGCAGCATCACCTTGCAACCACCCCAAGCAGGCACCAAACCGACACCTACCTCTACCAGGCCGATATAGCTCTCTGCATGGGCCTGGACAGCATCACAGTGAAGCAGTGATTCACAGCCACCACCCAAGCCATGCCGGAGGGGGCGCCAATTACAGGGAAGGGGGCACGCTGCAACGCCTGATAGGTCTCCTGGCCACCCTCCACCATCTCTTCGATCTGATCCCAGCCGGCAATATTGGCGGCGAACAGCAGCAGTCCGAGGTTGGCGCCTACAGAGTAGTTACTTCCTTCATTGTAGATTACCAGCGCCTTGTAGCCGGCTTGGATGATCTCTATCGACTGCCGCATCAACGCCAGGATATCGGGATCCATAGTATTCATCTTGCTGTGGAATTCGAGGCAGACAACACCATCCCCTACATCCCACAGACTGGCAGATGCATTACCGGCAAGAGGCTCACTACGGCGTTTGATATCCGCCAGCAACAAAACACCGTCAGGGCGTTGCAGGTCGTGGTATTCGCCATCACATCCAAAGTATTGCAGTTGGCCGACGGTCACCCGATAGAAGGGGCGTCCATCGAGTTGTGCCAATAGAGTGGGAAGAGGCCTATCTTCATCAGCCAATTGCTGACTGAACCAGCCACTGCCCAACTGATCGATCAGCTCAAATGGGCCATACTTCCAGGCGTAACCGAGCTTCATCGCCTCATCGACGGCAACGATCTCATCGGCAATCTCAGGTACCAGACCTGCGGCATAACTGAGCACTTGTGAGAGTACACGCCAGGCGTAGCGTCCTCCCAGGTCACTGTGCTCCACCAGAGCGCGCAGACCGCCCTTGCGTGACGCCTTCACTGAGGTGAGTGACGCCTTCACCGAGGGGTGGTAGTCGCCCGTGGCCAGATCGATCGCCTCCTTGACCTTTTTGCCCCCCTCACGGTTAAGGCGATAGAAACCACCCTTACCCTTACGCCCGGTGTAACCATCGGCAATCATTCGGCTGATCAACTCAGGGATGACGGCATGGCGATGGAACTCATCTGACTTCGGCAGTGTGCGTGTCATGCTCTCCATCAGGTGAGGCATCAGGTCGATGCCCACAAGATCAGAGAGACCAAAGACCCCGGTCTTCGGCACGCCCATGGGACGCCCCATCACCGCATCCGCCTCTTCTACCGTCACGCCCATGGAAAGCGCTTCGGCAATAGCTGTCTGAATCCAAAAGATACCTATGCGATTGGCGATAAAACCCGGAGTGTCTTTACAGGTCACCACCCCTTTACCCAGCGAATGGTCACAGAAGTGGCGAATGGCGGTCTCTGCCTCTTGTCTAACGTCTGGACTCGTCACCAGCTCCAACAGCCGCATATAACGCGGTGGATTGAAGAAGTGGGTAATCATGAAATCAGCGGAAAAGCCTTCCGGCATCCCTGTCACCAGATCGTGCAGAGGGATGGATGAGGTATTGGAAGAGACCACAGATCCCGCCTTTCTTACCTGATCGATCTGCCGGTAGAGCGCCTGCTTGATATCCAGCTGCTCGATCACCGCCTCGATAATCCAGTCACACTCTGCCAGCAACTCCAGGTGGTCTTCTACATTACCTGTAGTTATCAGGCGGGCATTACGCTTGTGCATAAAAGGGGCCGGCTGAACCTTCAGCATCTTCTCTACTGCACCCTCGGCAATGGCATTGCGGTTATCCGTCCCTTCCGTAACCCGGTCCAGGAGTATCACGGGCACACCGGCATTGCTGATATGAGCGGCGATACCCGCCCCCATAACACCGGCGCCGATTACGGCAACTTTTCCGATCTCCATCACACTGCCTCCAGAATCGTTGCGATCCCCTGGCCTCCCCCGATGCACTGAGTGGCCAGAGCAAACTGCTTGCCCTCACGTTTCAGCAGCTGTGCCGCCTTGCCGGTGATACGGGCACCGGTGGCACCCAGGGGGTGGCCCAGCGCAATGGCACCACCATCCAGATTGATCCTCTCCATATCCAGTTCCAGGTCACCGATGCAGGCAAGAGACTGGGAGGCGAAGGCCTCATTAAGCTCGATGATATCGATATCACCCACCGCAAGCCCCGCCCGCTCCAGCGCCTTGCGGCTGGAGAGCACCGGACCTATACCCATAATTTCGGGAGCACAGCCGGAGACCGCAATGCTGCGTATTTTTGCCAGGGGCTCCAGGCTGTGGGCGGTGGCATACGCTTCACTACAGACCAGTACGGCTGAGGCGCCATCGGTAAGGGGCGAAGAGGTACCGGCGGTAACGGTGCCGTTTTCATTAAAGGCGAGTCTCAATTCTGCCAGCCTTCCAGAGTGGTATCAGGACGGATACAATCATCCTCAGTAACACCGTTGACCGCTACAATCTCATCGGCCAGTTTACCGGCCTGCCGCGCCGCCGCCGCCTTGCTCTGGCTGTTGACTGCGAACTGCTCCTGATCGGCGCGGGAGATGCCGTATTTCACTGCCAGGTTTTCGGCCGTCTCACCCATACCCATATAGGCAGCGGGAATATTTTTTGAAAGCCTGGGATTAGGCATGGGGTTGAAACCCATTATCGGCACTCGGGTCATGGACTCGACACCGGCACAGATAAAAGCGTCACCCGCCCCCATCTGAATCGCACCCGCCGCCTGATGAATCGCCTGCATGGATGAACCACAGAAACGATTAACGGTGACCCCCGCCACCGACTGCGGCAGCCCCGCATGAAGCGCCACCAGCCGCGCCATGTTCAGCCCCTGCTCTCCTTCAGGAAACGCACAACCGAGAATCAGATCTTCAATATCATCCGGGTTGATGCCACTGCTCTCCACCAGCCCGCTAACCGCTGCCGCCGCAAGATCATCGGGGCGTGTCTTTACCAGTGCGCCTTTATTTGCCAGTGTGAAGGGGGTGCGGGCGTAGCCTGCGATCACTATGTTCTTCATCTTTTCTCTGCCTTGTCCGAAACTATTGTTGATTACTTGTAACTGCTCAATACGCCTTTAATCACCGCACTTATCACTAGGTTGTTGATTCGGCAATCGCTTCACTTCATCTATGAAGTTCGCTTCGGCATCCATGCCAAAGTATCTCGTTCTACAGCTGTCTGATGATAAACACTCAGTAGCAGATTCAGGTTTTGTGACATGCCACTACGGTCCTTCTATATTGGCCGCTGTCCGGCGCTCAATCTCACGCAGTTCATGGAGACTCTCCACCAAGTCAATCTGCTGTTGTTCAAACTCTTCGATCCTTTTTCTCACTTTCATCAACAATAGCCGTTGCTGTCCTATTTGATCGGGATCAACGTTGTAGAGTTCCAGGTACTCATGAATATCGCTGAGAGAGAAACCGAGTCGCTTGGCGCGAAGAATCAACTGCAGTCTGGCACGGTCACGATAGGTGTATGCTCTAGTGGTACCGACTCGCTGCGGCTTCAGCAACTTCTTGGTCTCGTAGAACCTGATAGTGCGCGGTGTGATACCCATCACCCCGGCCAACTCTGTCACAGTCAACAACTTTTCCATTTAAGCTCCTCTCTTTCGAAAAAGAGTAGACCATAGTTTACGTATACGTCAACTAAATAACTAATATGTTATTACAATATCTGTATACGTAACCCATACGAGCTGCGTAGATCGGCATCAGTCTAAAACTAGAAATAACTATAAATATATATTTTATCTATTTGTTATTAAATGCTTTTAAATGCATGGTCCAGGTAGATTAATAATAGATATCTTGCTCAAGAAGAGGAACAGTACTGTTTTCACAGCCGCCAGCTGTAGTATTCTTGTCAACCTAATATTTCTGGGCCACCAGGCCCATTTCTGTTTTTTGCTGAATCTGAGTGATATTGACCAGTTTGGTTATTTAGAGGGGAGTACGTGTGGAAATCGCTTGTCTTGATCTTGAGGGAGTCCTGATTCCAGAAGTGTGGATCAATTTTGCCGAGCGCACCGGCATCGATGAGTTGCGGGCAACCACCCGTGACATACCCGACTACGATGTACTGATGCGGCAACGGTTGGATATCTTGCAGCAGCATAAACTGGGGCTTCCCGATATCCAGGAGGTGATTGCCGGGATGAAGCCTCTCGATGGGGCTACAGAGTTTCTAGACTGGTTGCGTGAGCGTTTCCAGGTGGTGATACTTTCCGATACCTTCTATGAGTTCGCCGCACCCTTTATGCGCCAGCTCGGCTACCCCACCCTGCTCTGTCACAAACTGAGCATCGACGAAAATGGTTTTGTCACCGACTATCATATCCGCCAGAAGGATCCAAAGCGCCAGTCAGTTAAAGCGTTTCATGGCCTCAACTACCGAGTCATCGCCGCTGGCGACTCCTACAACGACACCACTATGCTCGCCGAGGCGGATCGCGGCATTCTCTTCTGCCCACCACAGAATGTGATCGACGAGTTCCCCCAGTTTCCGGTGGCCACCGATTACGATGCTTTCCGAGCTGCTTTTAAGGAAGCTAGCATCAGGGATTTATCGTAGACAAAGTAGCCGCGGATAAACGCAAACATATTAAGGCCAAGACTTCTTTCAGCGCTGTCTCAATTGCAGCATCTGCAGAAATTATTTATATTGATTTGCGTTTATTTGCGGCCAACCGTTCTCCCCGGGCTTAGACCGTACCCGCTTGAACCCGAGCAGTTGAATGATAAAGCAGCTCTGGGACGTACAGCGGCCGCTACGGCGATAAGCGATAATCTCATACCACCGTCTACCCCGCCATTTCCAGGCTGCCATGCAGCGCCTTTACCCTTAATTGCGATCAGTGGTAATAATAAAAAAGTTGCGCATTCTGCTAATCCGTTCTCAATCGGTCACAAACAAATGCCCTAAGCTAACCAGAATATAGAGAACAATACATAACCAGGAGGGGAACTGCCGGTATGCAATCATGGAGTGCACATAAACGAGACAACACAGTAGGTTCAGCTGTCTATCTTTATCACTACTATTGATCTAACATATAGAATATTCCCAGGAATTAAGGAAATAAAACCAGCTACAGACCGGCCACAATGGAATGATGCCTGTGAGTTGAAACGAGGTGTGTTTCTTGGCAACAGTTCTTGTTATAGATGATCAGTCGATCAGTAGGATGATCCTTGAAGAGCTGATCCACTCGATCGCTGATGATATCAGTGTCGAATCTTTTGCCGATCCGGTAGCCGCGCTGGAATGGGCAAATAGTAATAGTCATGACTTGGTCATTACCGACTATAAAATGCCTGCTATGAATGGCATCGATTTCACCCAAAGGCATCGTCAAATCTCTGCCTGCTCAGATATTCCACTGGTCTTTATCACCTGTGTCGATGACAAGGCGATCCGATACAAGGCGTTGGAGGCCGGCGCCACCGATTTTCTCTCAAAACCATTCGATCATCACGAGTGCCGTGCCCGCTGCCGAAACCTTCTGCAAATCCGCCGCCAACAGATGATCATCAAGGATCGTGCCCAATGGTTGGAGAGGGAGGTCCAGCGCAAAACACATGAGATGGAACTCCGGGAGAAAGAGACTCTACTCCATCTGGCAAAGGCAGGAGAATATAAAGATCAGGACACGGGTAACCACGTCATCCGCATGTCGGAATATGCTCACCTGATTGCCAAAGAACTGCAACTACCCGCCCATCAGTGTGAAATCATCAGGCTGGCGGCACCGATGCACGATATCGGTAAAATAGGCATCCCGGATCATATTCTGTTAAAGAGCGGCAAACTCGACCCGGATGAATGGGCGATCATGCAGACACACAGCCAAATCGGCTATGAGATTCTTCGCGACAGCCCCTCATACTATGTCAGGGCGGGAGTGTAATCGCCCTTAACCACCATGAACGCTTCGAAGGCGGTGGCTACCCCAGACAACTGTCGGGAGAAGAGATTCCGATTGAAGCGCGGGTATCGACAGTGGCTGACGTTTTTGACGCACTGCTTTCAGAAAGACCTTATAAAACACCCTGGTCTCTCGATCGTGCACTTAAATATCTTGATACAGAAAAGGGCAAGCACTTTGACCCCGACTGTGTTGACGCCTTCTTCAATAATCTGGATAAAGTGACTGCTATTCGTAACCGATTAACTGATGAGACCTAACCGATGAGGTAAACGGCCAATAGAAACCTCACTTCAAATACAGGTTACATAGATAAGTCGAAATTATCTGCTAATGTGCAACCACTGATTGAAGCCCTATCAGCTAAGAGTATGGTTGTCCTGACTTATTAAACCGGCATTAATCCATGAACTCACACCTGCGTGACATTATCCTCAGTGCCACCAATGCCGATGAGCTCTTCCCTGGCGGCACCATTCAAAGCCTATGGAGTGGTTATGGCAGCATCGACCGCTACGGGCTGATTGGTTCAAAAATGAACACAGTGGTGGTCAAACACGTACGTTTGCCCGACCAGAGCAGACACCCTCGTGGCTGGAACACTGATCTTTCTCACCAACGCAAACTGCACTCCTATCAGGTAGAGACCGCTTGGTATGAACAGTGGGCCGCACGGTGCGATGATCACTGTCGCATCCCCCACTGCCTGGCGTTGGAGCATCAAGATGATGAGGTATTGATGGTACTGGAGGATCTTGATAGCAGCGGCTATCCGGCGCGCAGGGACTCTGTTACCGAGACTGAAATGGGCCGATGCCTGAGCTGGCTGGCCCACTTTCATGCCATATTCATGGGAGAGATACCCGAAGGCTATGGGCACCGGCACCTATTGGCATCTGGATACCCGCCCCGATGAACTGGCTGCTATGGATGAGGGGGAACTGAAGCAGGCAGCTGAAGTTCTGGACCAAGCGCTGAATGATGCTCCGTTTCCAACCTTTGTTCATGGTGATGCCAAGCTGGCTAATTTCTGCTTCTCACAGAATGGGGCCCAGGTTGCGGCAGTAGACTTTCAATATGTGGGCGGCGGTTGCGGCATGAAGGACGTAGCCTATTTTATTGGTAGCTGTCTCGACGAAGAAGAGTGTGAACGCGGGGAGATATCTCTGCTCAACACCTACTTCTCTGCACTGAAAAATGCACTGGCACTACATCAGCCTCAGATCAATGCCGCAGAGGTAGAGGCTGCCTGGCGACCTTTGTATGGCGTTGCCTGGACTGACTTCTACCGTTTCCTCAAAGGTTGGAGCCCGGGTCACTGGAAGATTCACAGATATAGCGAACGCCTTGCCCATGAGGTGGTGGAGCGGCTGCGGGCCACTCCATAATGTTCGGTATGAATCAGTTACAGGCGTTGACCCAACAAGCCATCATTGCTGCACGAACCGCCGGGGATATCATTACCGCTCATCGCCAAAGCGAAATCCAAGTTCACCACAAAGAGAGGGGCACCAGTGCTGCCTCTCAGGTGGTCACTGAAGTAGATCACAAAGCCCAAGCAGCCATTCAGGCACTGCTAAAACCCACCTGCAGCGAACACAATCTTGCACTGCTTACAGAGGAGTTTCCCGACGATGGTCATCGTAGGAAAAAGCAGGCCTTCTGGTCTGTCGATCCTATGGACGGCACGTTGGCCTTTATCAACGACACCTCCGGCTTTTCCGTCTCCATTGCTTTGGTAGCCCGCAACGGCACACCACTGATTGGCGTGGTCTACGACCCGGTGGAACAGACCCTGTTTCACGCCATTCACCGTGCAGGAGCCTACAAAAATGGACAGCCCATAGAGATTCCCGAACCAGAGCCTGAGCAACCACTGATCCTGCGTACCGACTTCAGCTTCGAAACACATCCCTGGCTCGATCAGACCCGTACCGGGCTGAATGGTATAGCCCGCCGGCTAGGCTTGAACGGTGCAGATATTCAGTTTCGTATAGGTGCAGTGATGAACGCCTGCAGCATTTTTGAAACACCCAACAGCTGCTACTTCAAGTACCCTCGCAGCGATTGTAGTGGTGGCAGTCTATGGGACTATGCCGCTACCGCCTGTCTCTTTCACGAAGCCGGGGGGCTTGCATCTGATATATACGGACATCCCATGGATCTCAACAGACTGGATAGCACTTTCATGAATCATCGTGGGATATTGTACGCTGGTTGCCAGTCGTTGGCCGACCAGATCATTAGCCTAAATCAGACTCTAACCTCTACCGCTATTACATCTGAAACAGAGTAGACCTGATGTAGACCGCATCAACTCGACACGTCTGTTTAACTCAAGTTTCGGAGTTCGTTAGCCCCCTCTCCCTCAGGAGGGTTGGGGTGAGGAGTGGCAGGCGCTGCAATAGAAAACGTCCAGCCCAGATCCCGAGTGCCGAAACCATTATCCGATCCGTTTCACCGCCAGCACAGAGTTGAGGCCGCCGAAGGCAAATGAGTTTGAAAGTGCCGCTGCAACCGTTACTTCACGCGTTTGGTTAGGTACATAATCGAGATCACACCCCTCTCCAGGGCTTGTAAAATTGACCGTCGGCGGCACAACACCCTTGGCTACTGTCAAGACAGTGGCGATCAACTCCAATCCACCTGCAGCACCCAGAGCATGCCCATGCATCGATTTAGTTGAAGAGACCATCAACTTGCCCGCATTAGACCCAAAGGCGATCTTCAACGCCTCTGTCTCAGTAACATCATTGGCTTGGGTTCCTGTCCCATGGGCATTGATATACCCCACATCCCCTGAGTTGAGGGAGGCGTCCTTCAATGCCTGGTTAATTGCCCTGGCGGCACCCTCGGCGGATGGTTTGGTAATATGCCCGGCATCCGACGACATACCAAAACCGGCCAATTCTGCATGTATCTCTGCACCACGTTTTTTTTGCATGCGAGAGGGATTCAAGTACCACCATACCCGCGCCTTCTGCCAAGACCAGTCCCTTCCTATCGGCTGAAAAGGGTCTACAGGTATCGGATGAGAGTACACGCATCGCTTCCCACGCTTTCAACAGACCATAAGTGAAGGGAGCATCGGCACCCCCGGCAAGCGCCACATCGACCAGGCCGCTACGGATCATCATCGCTGCCTGTGAAACTGCATGGTTGGCCGAAGCACAGGCGCTGGAGACGGTAAATGCCGGACCGGTAATCCCCATTTGCATACTGATCTGACTTGCTGCCGCACTGGGCATTCCTTTCGGAATCGTCAGTGGATGGGCGCGCTTTTTGTTGTCGACATAGAGCTGTCTGTATGTTGCTTCATCGGTCTCTTTCCCGCCACAGCCAGTGCCAATAACGACGGCCGCCGTGGCTAGACTAGTCTCATCAAGCGCTGCATCCGCAACCGCCTCTCTGGCAGCAACCAGACCCAGTTGGCTATACCTGTCAAGACAACCAAGCAGGGAGGAAGAGAAGTGATCTTCTGGAACAAAGCCCCTAATCTGGGCAGCTATGGCTAGCTTCAGCCCCTCTTGAGAATCCATTTTTAGCGGACCAATACCGGACTCGCCCTCTTTTAGCATTTGCCAGAAGGCATCAGTTGAACTACCAAGGGATGAGATAGAACCAAGGCCGGTGATGACAACAGATGTTGATGCCACTATGCTCTTTCCACAACAAGGTTGCTGATACCATCTACGATATCCTGAACTGTCTGCAGACTTTCCAGTTGCTCATTTGGCACCTCAATATCAAACAGCTCCTCTATTTCATAGACGATAGTGATAGCATCAAGGGAGGATATTCCAAGATCACTTAGAGATGAGTCAAGTGAGACCGACTCCACATCCAGCAATTTCTGATTTGCAATCACCTCTTTGATGGACTTACCTAGATCAATAGTCATTATCAGCTCTTCTTATTTTGCTGTTACTACGCACTGGTGTGGCGTAAAGAATTAGAAAACCTCCTTGTCAATTACACGCATCTCCATATTGCACTATTATTACGGATATATGAATATCAATCCTATTTCTTTTGTGCGAAACATCACAAATAACTGCTTCATGTTCTACAAGAGAGTCGAGAACCGTGCCGATACTGAGCACGAGCAGATTCTTTTCCGAATAATCATCTCCTTTGTAGCCTTTGTTCATCTGACAGCAGTTCACCGGATAAACAGTGATATCACATCGGCAGAGTGGCCTCTGGGTATCGTTTTCGGTAGTTTCCTCTGTTTCTCAATCGTCCTTTTCATTGCACTGCTGATTAACCCAAAGCCATCTGTGGCAAGAAGAGTGGTGGGTATCATTATTGATATCGCCACCGTTACCTATTGGCTTGCTGTAACCGATGGTACCGGCTCACCCTGGTATCCGCTCTACCTCTGGATTACTCTTGGGAACGGCTTCAGGTATGGTGAAAAATACCTCTACACTGCAGGCCTCTTCTCGGTCATCGGCTTCACCTATGTGATTGCCACCACCCACTTTTGGTCAGAGCACTTTGGATTGTCGGTCGGGCTTCTTATCGCGCTTATCGTCCTTCCCGGCTATACCGCTGTACTGATCAGGCGACTCAATAATGAACGGCAACGAGCCGAAGAAGCGAGTCGGGCAAAAAGTGAATTTCTCGCCAGAATGAGTCATGAAATCCGCACCCCGCTCAATGGCATCATTGGTACCAGCGAGCTATTAAAATCAAGTCACCTGGGACGTGAAGAGAGAGAGTATGTCAATGCCATCTACACTTCCGGCAATACCCTACTCCACTTGGTAGAAGATATTCTCGACATCTCAAAGATTGAAGCTGAAAAGATCGAACTGGAGCGGATCGACTTTGATCTTCATGCACTGATCAACGGCACTATCGAGATGCTGTCGGCCCAAGCAAGAAGCAAGCAACTTAGACTCTCATCACATATTGACCTGGATATTCCTTATCGCCTCACCGGTGACCCACTACATCTGCGGCAGATACTGATCAACCTGTTGGGTAATGCGATCAAGTTCACCAACGAGGGTCATATTGAACTCCGTTGCCATCAACTTCGTTACGAGCAAGAGAGCACACTGATCCGCTTTGAGGTGATCGATACAGGTATCGGTCTCTCCGAGAGTGAAAAATCACGGATATTTGATAAATTCACCCAAGCCGATGGGAGCACAACCCGACGTTTTGGCGGCACGGGTCTCGGCACATCGATTGCCAAACAGTTAGTCGAATTGATGGGGGGGAGAATAGGTGTAAACAGTGCACCCGGCATCGGCAGTACCTTCTGGTTCAATATTAAATTCAGCCGACAGCACGAACAGGTTGATGAGCAGGAGATGATCGATATTCGTGACTGCCGGGTGCTGCGAATCAGCCCTCGCCGGAGACCGAATCGAGCATCTCACACAGCCTTCGTGGATGGGGTGTCGTTTATCTGGATGTGGGGAGCCTGGAACGAGCTGTAGACCGATTGTTGTGTGCAGGCGATCAAGGCTCGCAGTTCGAAGTGGTGATCCTTGATCACATCCCCTGGAGTGATGAAATCAGCTCCTTTCTTGACCGGCTGGATCTAGAAGCGGAGTGTCAAAAACTTAACATCCTATTAGCCGGAACAGAGCAATCAGAGGAAAGTAATATAGATGTTGATGGCAGAGTCCATCGGCTTGAGAGCCCTGTCGACAAAGTTAGACTTTTTAACGCACTACACGCGTCCCATCTTTCCGACGGTAACGATGACAGTATCGTTTCCCTGGCAAGCCGCCTGGTGGATAAAGGGAGCGACAGTCGAGCGTTAAAGATACTGGTAGCCGAGGACAACCCAATCAACCAACTGGTTTTGTGCAGAATGCTAGAGCGAGCGGGACACCTGCTTCATCAGGTGGATAATGGTGAAAAGCTCCTTGAAGTACTAGAGATCGAATCCTTTGACTTGGTAATCGCCGACATGCAAATGCCGATAATGAGCGGTCTGGATGCCTTTAAGATCTACCGTTTCGCCCACCCGGATGATCAAGCCATACCCTTTATCATGCTCACCGCAAATGCCACCACCGAGGCACAAGAGAGCTGTAAAGAGGCTGGTGTAGAGTGGTTTCTGACCAAGCCGGTCTCATCTAACAAGCTACTGGAGTCTATTGACGCAGCCATTGGCATGGCGGTCGATGTACCGGCCGAAGCCGAACAAGAAGAAAAGGGGAAATTACATGAGTTAAGCCCAGTGCTCAATTCCACCATCTTATCGGAATTGACTGAACTGGCCCCGGATCACGCATTTCTACTCAGGCTGTTAGATAAATTGGAGCAGGATGGAGCTCGGTTGATCAGTGAAATGGCGGATGCTGTCAATAACGGGAATATTGAACAACTAAAATCGCTAGCACATGCGCTTAAGGGGTCGGCAGCCAATCTTGGGCTGGCTCAACTCCATAAGCAGACCCAGCTAGTGGAGGCTCTCTCTCTGGAGCAGATGGAGGAAGAGGGCAGGCAACTGCTTGTGTCGATAGAGAAGGCGTTTGAAGAGGCGAAACAGGCCTTATTCAGAGAATTTGAAAACCCAAAGGTGGTGTAACAAATACAGCGTACGCCTCAGTGAAAAAATGCCTCCAGAGAAGGGGTGGTCTGCGGGGTTTAGGCAGACCCTGGAGATCACTTGTTTACGCTGTCGCCTGCAGCATTTCCGGTACGCCTGCCACTGGCTCGTTCCAGCGTTTCCCTTGTGCCCTGAGCAGGTACTCCATCAGCCTGAGGTTCTTCTCCGACAGTTGCATTGCAGTCTCCACCCATATGGAAACCACATCGATTAACTCCTCGTAGCTAAGCGGGTCAAACCGATTGATTGCCCTATCCAATCCTTGAAGCCCGGTCACCCGACTCTGCCGCTGACGAATAAATGCCCGCACCGACTCCTCGCCCCTACCGTTGGCAACCACTTGATCGACGATGCCAAGTTGATACAACTCATCGGCGGTGTAGACCTTTCCACTGACAATGATCCGCTTCGCCAGGGCAGGTGTTACCCGTCTGGCAAGAAAGCTAAACGCTCCCATTCCTGGAAACAAGCCAAATACCGTCTCTGGAAAGCCAAACCGGGCGCCCTTCTCAGCGATCAAAACATTGGCAGAGAGTGCAGCTTCAAAACCGCCTCCCTGTGCCTCTCCCTGAACCAGAGCAATCGTGGTGATCGGCAAACCATATCCGGTGGTCGAGGCATGGATAATGTCAATGCAGGATTTGGCGTAATCGAACAGCCCATCCTGATCACCTTCACGAATCAATCGGGTAAAAAGGGCAAGATCACCCCCCAGATTAAAGACACCGGGGAGACCAGATGCCAAAACCTGATAACAGATACGCTCAGCCGTCCCATGCTCATAACCCTGCCTGGCAGTATCTCTGATCAAATGCTGCACTCGGGTCAAGTCATTGAGCAATCCACGGGTAAAACAGGGTCTCCCGGAATGATTGAATGTCACCCATGCAGCATTGATTTCAGGCTTCCAGGCTAATGATAGATGGTCAAATTTATGATTAATCATCTGTTCAACACTCTGCTGTCTCATATTGTATCTCCTCTGATACTAAAGATGAACCAGGGTAAAAGAGGGATCCCTCCTATTTCAGAGTTACACCTCAGCCCCGGTCATACTGTATTTCAATAGCAATTTGCGCGCCGAAAAATGAGTATCAGCCATAAGGAGGGGAAAAAACCACCCATGAGCTAATACAACTGTGAATCTGATTCAATCTGCCATCACTGCCATCCACTCACCCGACTCCACCGATATTGAGGGTAAGAGTCTACAGTGAATTCAATGACGCGCCTTGTTGATACACCCACACCCTTCCAAGCCAAAAACAAAGCAAGAAATGGGTGACAAGTGGGTCAAGGAACTGCGTATAATCCCAATAGTTCAAAGCTTGAGGATAAAATGTTGGGTTACGACAGCAGTTCAATTACCGGTGTTATTCTGGCAGGAGGATTGGCCAGAAGAATGGGGGGCCATGACAAGGGGTTGGTCGAGCTTGCCGGTAGACCGATGATTGAATATGTGGTTGAGAGCATGGCCCTCCAGGTGGGTAATCTGTTAATCAATGCCAATCGAAGTGAAACCTCGTATCAATACTACGGTTTCCCTGTAATTCATGACAGCAGGAGCGATTTTGCCGGGCCCCTGGCGGGAATTGCCGCTGCCATGGAGCAATCCTCGTCCGAAATACTTCTTGCCGTACCCTGTGACGGCCCCTGGCTACCCCTCGACCTCGGAGAGCGCCTCTATCGGAAGATGCTCGAATCCAAGGCGGATGTCTGCGTTGCCCATGATGGTGACCGACTGCAACCGGTGTTTGGCCTCTTCCGCTGCAGCCTGGCTCCCAGCATCATAGACTTCCTCGAGTCAGGAGATCGCAAGATAAAGCTCTGGTTGGAGCAGCAGAGGTCGGTGATAGCGGACTTCTCCGATTGTCCCGAGGCATTCATCAATGTCAATACTCCAGAGGAGCGCGACCGGGTGGAACAGCAGCTCATCAAAGAAACCACTCAAGTGGTATCCCGCCCATAGATTTCAGCTACTTCGGCCTCACTCTAGCGGTTGCTTGGGCAGTAAGCGGATCATCCGGCCAGTAGTGCTTAGGATAACGCCCCTTCAGCTCCTTTTTCACCTCACTGTAGGTGCGTTTCCAGAAACCGCTGAGATCCTGGGTGACCTGTATCGGCCGCTGGGCCGGTGACAAAAGATGCAACATCACCTTTATCCCGCCACCGCATACCGTCGGTGTCTGCTGCAGACCAAACATCTCCTGCAGTTTTACCGCCAGGACCGGAGCCTGCCGATTGCTGTAGTCAAGGCGCTTACGCGAGCCGCTTGGCACCTGGATATGGGTCGGGACCAATCGATCCATTCGTTGTTGACGATTCCAGTCCAGCATCGAACCGAGAATGGATTTGAGATCGAGACGTTTCAGCTGATCCCTTTTAGTCACACCTTCCACCCAGGGCGCCAACCACTGCTCCAGATTTGCCAATAATGCCTCTTCGCTGACATCCGGCCAGTCGGCCTCCGGCTGCCACTGCTTGAGACAGCGCAGTCGCTGCAACCACTCCTCACTTTCACGGCTCCATGGGAGCGCCTTGAGTCCCATCCTGCGGATACCTTCCAGCAGTGCCTGCTGTTGCAGCTCGGGACTCACTTCGTGCAAGCGCCGGCTGGAAAGGACGAGTTCACCCAGACACTCATCTTCCCGGGCGATGACAGAGCCGGCATCCACTTGCCAGGTCACCGAAGCCTGTGTGGTGATGGCAGATTGATGTAAGGCCCGGATCTCCTCTAGGGTGATGCTAGCTGCCAAAAATACCCTGCCCTCGCTTCGTCCGGCATCCAGGGCAGCGATCACAAGATACTCTTCACTTATCAGGCGATCCGCCTCCGGTAGGCTTGCCCCCCGACCACCTGCCAGGCGATAGCCGCCGGAGCCACGACGCCGGGCGATACGATCAGGAAAGGCGAGGCTCAACAGCCCCCCCAGCGAAAGAGGCTCACGCTCTTCGCCAACAGCAGTCCCGCCCATACGCACCCACTGCCTGGCTGCCTTGTCGATCTGAACGCAGGCCCCCGCATTCACATTCCCACGAGTGTCGAGGCGCTTTCTCTCGCGCCGCCACAGCTGCAACAGCTGCAGGCGCTCCTCAATATCCACCGCCAGTGGCAGCTCTCCCCGCCGCCGTTTCAGCAGATCCCGTTCTGAGAGCAGTGCCGCCAGATCAGCCGCCAATGGCGCCTGGCCGCTGGAGCGCGCGTAATTGAGCATATGAGCCAGGCGGGGATGCAGAGAGAGGCCGACCATCCGTAATCCCGTGGGAGTGATGCGCCCGTCTCCATCCAACGCCTCCAGGCCATACAAGAGTTCGATAGCCTGGGCATAAGCTCCCTTGGGGGGCGCATCCAACCACAACAGGGTCGATGGATCACTCACCCCCCAGTTAGCCAGCTCCAGAGCCAGCGGGGCAAGGTCAGCTCCCATGATTTCGGGGGGTGTATGGGGTGGCAACCGGCTTTGCTCCGCCTGCGTCCAGAGCCGATAGCAGACACCGGGGCCCAGGCGGCCCGCCCTTCCGGCCCGCTGGTCGGCCGAGGCAAGAGAGACCCGCTGCGTCTCCAGACGGGTCAAACCGCTGTTGGGATCAAAGGTGGGAAGACGCGACCAGCCACTGTCCACCACCGTTGTCACCCCCTCAATGGTCAGGCTGGTCTCGGCAATGGACGTGGCCAACACCACCCGTCTGTGGCCTTTGGCCGAGGGTTGGATAGCACGATCCTGGGCCGCCTTGGTAAGGTCGCCATAGAGTGGGCAGATCTCAATCCCGTCTGCCGACAGTTCCCCAAGCAGCCGCTCGGCGTTGCGAATTTCACCGGTACCGGGAAAGAAGACAAGGATATCCCCCTCTTGTTGTTTGAGCGCCCTGAGAACAGCAGCCACCACGATCTGTACCATGGAACCCGCAGGCGCACGGTCCAGGTAGTTAATTTCAACGGGGTATGAGCGTCCCTCCCCGGTTACCACCCGGGCATCCAGCAGTTGAGAGATCGACTCGATATTGAGGGTGGCCGACATCACCAGCAGACGCAGATCATCCCGTAGAACGGCCATTATATCGCTGCACAGGGCCAGACCTAGATCGGCTGAAGGCTCCTTTCGTGAAATTCATCGAATATCACCAAACCGACACCCTTCAGATCGGGATCCTGCTGTAACCGCCGGGTAAGAATACCCTCGGTCACTACCTCGATTCGGGTCTTGTTAGAGACACAGCTATCGAAACGCACCCGGTAACCTACCGTCTCACCCAGCTTCTCACCCAGTAACTGGGACATACGAGCGGCCGAGGCTCTGGCTGCAAGACGGCGAGGTTCAAGCATCAGAATTCTGCCCTGCAGCCAAGGCTCATCCAGTAGCTTAAGGGGTACCAAGGTGGTTTTGCCGGAGCCGGTAGGTGCCGAAAGCACCACCGCATTGACATCCACCAAGGCGGATTTCAACTCGGGAAGGACTTGGTTGATTGGAAGATGTTCCTGACCAGACATTAGGATCCAGCCATATCGGACTTGCTCTTATTCAGCAGAGTACTGTGTATGCACTTGGTGGAAGTTACCCAATAGGGGGAGCGATTTGCGGGTAATAATGAAGGTCAACGACTTCCGTGACGCCTCTTTGGCGTCAACAGGATAACCAGAGCAAAAGCACCAAAAAAAGCTGCAATCATTGCATCCTCGCGATCAAATCCTATGCCCAGCGCAGTGTAACCGGCGATACCGGCACCAATAGCACTGAATGCCAAGCCACGCATAAATCGACAAAATCCGCATTTTCGTAAGGAATCACTCATCATTCAGCTATCTATTAACCCGTCAGATGTCAGCAAGTTCCGCCAGTGCAGCTCTATCGATTATCTCCAGGTTTTTGTGCTGAAGGCGAATAGAGCCGGACTTCTGTAGTTTAGTCAATATTCTGCTCACTGTCTCGCTCGCTAAACCGAGGTAGTTGCCGATATCGCCCCGGGACATGGATAGGCGCATGGATTTCTGCTGCATCCCCCGCCTTTCCAGCCGTTGGGACAGGCTCAGCAGAAAACCGGCGATACGCTGATCCGCCCCCTGGTGTACCAGTGATGAGATCATTTCATGGTTGAACGCAACTTCACTGCCAAGCAGTTGGATAATGCCCTGCTGAAGCTTTTCCAAGTCGCAATCGATCTCTGTCAGTCTGCTTAGCCGAAGTTCACAGACGCAGCTCTCCTCCAGCGCCCTGGCGGTAAAGGGATAGAACTCACTGGCCAGACCTTCGGAACCAATAAGCTCACCAATAAGCTGGAAACCCACTACCTGGTCACCACGGTCAGATTTTGGAACATAGGTTTTGAATGAGCCGGACTTGACCGCAAAGATTGAGCGGAAGGGATCATCCTTACGAAATATTGTCTCCCCACGCGACACCGGCCGACGCCGGAGCAGAACCCCTTCCGGCATTATTTGCTCATTCTCGCCGTACTCAAGTACCGAACACATAGGATCCAAGCCACAAAGATCACAGGTAACCTCAGCAGGTATGGATGATTCTGGGGTGGCGCAGAGATGTAGCTTCGCTCGACTAGACACAATGTTGACCAAGAGTAAATTGACAAATTTAGTAGGGATTTTGCCAGAATTTCCCTCCGGGGGAAACTCATCACACTTTAATTGGATCCATTGAGGGCGATAAAAACAGAAAAAAAGAACTTCACATAAGCCTAATGCCAGCTTTGATGTGTCTATTCACCCACAATTTGACAAGGTTCACTGAGAATCCACAGGCGAATCCTATTTAAAGATAGTTTCCACAGAAAAAACCATCTTTTTCAAGAATCACCCGCAACCGCTTCAGTGCATCCATCTGAATCTGCCGTACCCGCTCACGGGTCACACCCAGTTCATTCGCCACCTGCTCAAGGGTTGAGTTCTCGTAGCCATGAAGGCCAAAGCGACGCTCAACAACTTCACGCTGTTTATCATTCAGTTTACTGAGCCAGTCATCCAGATTGGCATTCAGCCCATCATTCTGGATATTGACTGTAGGATCTTTGGTCTTCTTATCGGCAATGGTATCAAGCAGTGGTTTATCCGCTTCCTTACCAAAGGGGGTATCAACCGATGTGATCCTTTCATTGAGCCCCAACATTCGTTTCACTTCGCCGATCGGTTTATCCAGCAGGTCAGCGATCTCTTCTGCTGAAGGTTCATGATCGAGAGTCTGGGCCAGTCTACGGGCGGCTCTTAGATAGACATTGATCTCTTTGACAATATGGATTGGCAATCGAATGGTACGGGTCTGATTCATGATCGCCCGCTCGATTGTTTGACGTATCCACCAAGTGGCGTAGGTAGAGAAACGGAAGCCTTTTTCAGGATCAAACTTTTCAACCGCCCGAATCAGACCCAGATTACCCTCTTCGATCAAATCGAGCAGTGCCAGACCTCGGTTCATATAGCGGCGGGAGATTTTAACCACCAAACGAAGATTGCTCTCAATCATCGCTGCCGGGAGGGGACATCACCTTTCTGAGCCAGTCGGGAAAAGTAGACCTCTTCCTCTGCAGTAAGCAGCTTGGCGTTGCCAATTTCGCTCAAATAGAGGCGGGTGGCATCCATCTGTGCGGCCGGCTGATATTTTGATGCGGCGGGAGTGGGTGTGGGACCGGTTTTCAACGGCTTTTTAGCAGCCTTCTTGGCACGGGCGACCGGCTTAACTGCGGTCGTACTTTTCCGTCTCTTTTTAGAAGATGTATCTATCTCGTCATCCATACACAACTCACTAACCTGACTTCTTGCCATTATTATTCCCTCTCAAAAACCATCCGTGAATTCAGACAACGATTCAGTTATGACGAGGCAGTAGTGCCAACGGATTAACAGGGGCCCCATTACGGCGAATTTCAAAATGGAGTTGGGCGTTACCACTTCCGTCCTCTCCCATCTCGGCGATACTCGTGCCCTTGGACACCTGATCCCCCTCCTTCACCAGAATCCTTCTATTTAGCCCATAAGCGCTCAGGTAGCTTTTGTTATGCTTGATGATAATCAAGCGACCGTAACCCACCAGCCCGCTTCCCGCATAAACCACTTTTCCTGCTTCAGCCGCCTTTACCGGCTGACCCACACTTCCCCGCAACTTGACTCCCTTCCGCAACGAATCGCCTTTAACAAAACGCTGCACTAACGTACCCCGTGTCGGCCAACCCCAGCTGAACTTTAACGATTCTTGAGGTTTTTTCCTGTTTGGCTGTTTTTGGGTGATTTTAGTAGGGTTTTTACTACGATTAGGGGGAGAATAGCTCTGTCTCTTTTTTGTGGCTGTTGTGGTTTTACCCTGGGAGATGGAACGATCTTTAGCTTTCGACTTTTCTGCGGCTCTTTTGGAAGGAGCGTTCTTAAGTGGTAACAGGCGTAGCTTCTGTCCCGGATAGATGGTGTAGGGTGAGGGGATACCGTTCCATCTTGCCAAGCTATGGTGGGCAAATCTAAAGCGCCAGGAGATGGAGTAGAGTGTATCGCCCTTTACCACCCGGTAGTACGTCGGCTTGGAAGGCGGTTTTACTGTGGTTTTCTCTCTGGAGACCACCGGTGCTCGCACGGGTGGGCTACAGGCGGTAAGAAAGAGGCCGCATCCGATCATGACAAACACAAAAGCGAGGGAGACGGCTGTTACGCCACAAGGGCGGTTGCGCAGAGGGCTACGATTTAGCATTGTGTCCAGCGAATCGTACCTCCGCATTACACCCTGTTCCTATAGCTTACTGATCACGATGGCAGCTGCCACCAACAGCACCATTAGCCAACCAATCAGGTCTATATATTTTTTCAGCACTGCCTCCATCTTCTCGCCGCCCCAAGCCATCAGCGCGGCCACCAAAAAGAAACGGGCTCCACGTCCAATGAAAGAGGCGAGGACAAATGGCAGCAATGCCATTGAGATCACACCGGCGGTGATGGTAAAAACTTTATAGGGGATGGGAGAGAAACCGGCAACAAAAATGGCCCAAAAACCCCACTCATCAAACCAGTTCTTTGCCTGCAGGTACTTGGGGTAATAACCACCATCCTGAAGTAGCGGCTCAACCAGGTCAAAAGCAAATAGGCCGATGAGGTAACCTAACAGGCCGCCAACCACGGAGGCAACGGTGGTTAATGCGGCCAAATTCCATGCTTTGGCGGGATTAGCCAACGTCATTGGTGCCAGCATCACATCAGGAGGAATCGGGAAAAAGGAGGATTCAGCAAAACTCAGCCGGCAAGGTAGCGGGAAGCGTGGCGATGCCGTGCCCAAAGCATCACCTTTGCGTAGAGATGGGAGAAGAGCCGCATTACAATACCCCCCCCAGAAGTGGAACAAAGACTACTTGTTCCAACAGCTCCTTATCATAACCTGTAGCGGTGCGGGTCACTCTCACCAGCACCTGCTCACTGCGCAATCCAATGGGCAGAACCATACGTCCACCCGGCTTGAGCTGATCAACCAGTGCCCTGGGAATACCTTCGGGGGCGGCCGTCACCAGAATGCCGTCAAAGGGCCCGTATTCTGGAATCCCCATGCCACCGTCACTGTGGCGAAGGCGAATATTTCTTAACCCCAAAGATTGAAAACGGCTGTGCGCCTGCTTCTGCAGCGCTGCAATCCGTTCGACACTGTAAACACGCTTCACCAGTTGAGCAAGAATGGCGGTCTGGTATCCCGAGCCGGTACCGATCTCCAGCACTGTATCGAGTGGACCGCCCTCCAGCAGCAGTTCCGTCATACGTGCAACGATATAGGGTTGTGAAATGGTCTGACCGTGACCGATAGGGAGCGCAGTATCTTCATAGGCACGGCTCGCTAAGGCCTCATCGACAAAGATGTGTCGTGGTGTGCTGCGTACTGTGTTTAGTACGTCGTTATTGACGATACCCTCATCCCGTAACCGCTGGACCAGCCGCTCCCGGGTGCGAGAAGAGGTCATACCGATACCACGATACTGAGCATTGATCATTGTGGCATCCTGCTCAACCAATCACCCAGTTTTTCCAGGGCCGAGTGACGGGTCAGATCGATCTGTAGCGGAGTAACCGAGACATAGCCCTCACGTATCGCATGAAAATCGGTACCGGGACCTGCATCCTGTTCCAGCCCCGCCGGCCCTACCCAGTAGATGATCCTCCCTCGTGGATCGGTGCTCTTAACCACCGGCTCCGCCTTATGGCGATGTCCCAGGCGCGTCACCTGGTAGCCCTTAAGTTTCTCATAGGGAAGGTCGGGGATATTGACATTAATGATAGTGTCCGCTGCCAACGGTTCACTCTGCAAGTGTGAAACCAGCTCCGCAGCCACTCTGGCACCGGTATCATAGTGATGAGGATTATGATCATTCATCGACAGGGCAATTGCCGGATAGCCGAGAAATCTACCCTCGGTAGCAGCAGCAACAGTACCTGAATAGAGCACATCATCTCCCAGATTGGCACCGGAGTTAATCCCTGCAATCACCATGTCCGGTTCACTCTCCAGCAGGCCGGTGATCGCCAGATGGACGCAATCCGTAGGCGTACCGTCGACACGAATAAAGCCATTTTCGGTTCGTTCAGCCGAAGTGGGTGTTCAAGTGTCAGCGAATTGCTGGCACCACTGCGATTTCGCTCCGGTGCCACCACGGTGATATCCGCCAGTTGTGACAGGCCCTCGGCCAGGATGCTCAGGCCAGGGGCCTGATAACCGTCATCATTACTTAGTAAAATTCTCATGCCCAGTGGTGCTTATTCCAGTTCTATCTCTCAAGGTGCAAACTATACTGGAAACGGCGCTCAGACTCATCCTGATCCGCACCTCAGCTGCTGGTATAATCGGTACGACAGGATATAGACCATGAGCCATAGAAAAGAGAGTAACAGAAATGATGACATCACCCTCTTCCATAAAGAGATGGAGAGTGCTGTGCGCCACGATCACGACCGGCAGACGCCATTTAAAAAGTCACTGAAACCCCATCCTCTGCCACCCAACCCCTGGGTCACAGATGAAGTAAAAGAGGATGATTTTGTCGATCTGCACCTGGAGACAGGGGAAGAGCTGCTGTTTGTCCGTCCAGGAATTCAGAACCGTCTATTCCATGATCTACAGCGAGGTCGTATACCGCCTCAGGATATGGTCGATCTTCACGGCTTGCGGGTGGTCGAGGCACGCTCCGCCCTGGCTGGATTCCTGACCCATGCCCGCAGGCACCGACTACGGGTGATTCAGATCATCCACGGCAAGGGGATCGGCTCCGAAGGACAACAACCGATACTGAAACAGAAGGTCAATCAGTGGTTGCGACAGCGGGACGAGGTCCTTGCCTTCTGCTCAGCTCCGCGCTTTGACGGCGGGACCGGCGCAACCTACGTGCTGCTGTCGAGAAAAGGTGTGGCCGATGAGCATACTTACGGCAGACGGTAATCAATACACTCACGTAATAGAGAGGTGGCAAAGCTCCCTTTAGACAGGCTGAACTGCAGAATCAGTTGATCTCCCTTGATATCCCACTGCAGATCGTTCACCGCTGCCTCATGGCACGACGCTCCATCTTCAATCCAAACCGTTCCAATCCCTCTCGAAACAGCCCATCAGCGGCAAGTTCTTGAGCTTCCAGCTCAGCCACAACACCCGCCGTCATCACATCCCCTTTGCCCCAGAGAGGTGCCGAGGTGTGTATATCCATAGTACGGCAACGCCTGAGAATATCTTTATCGATCTCGCTCGCAAGAAAACTGCTCTGGCTGCCCGCCAGAATCATCCGCCCTCCCACCAAAGGCGTATCCCATGTTCCCGCTGCCACCCGTGCCGCCACTACCCGATTAAAAAGCAGTGAACGTGCAGCTGAGAGATAGATGCCGCGTTTCTGCCGCTTCAACCGTTTCAGCTCACCGCGAAACAGCGCAGCGGCTGAGGCCAGATTGCCACCCTCCCGACCAAAGCGCTGTTCACCATAGTAGTTAGGCATCCCTTCCCCGGCCAACCGTGCGAGACAGGTTTCAAGGGCGGCAGCATCTCCACGATACTCCCTAATTCTGATAACAAACCGGTTACCCCTGAGTGCTCCTATTCGCAACTTTCTTCCGTGGCGGGCAGCCTGCAAAATTTTCAGATCGGGGTTTTCAAGAAGGCTCCAATCCGGCTCAGGCTTACCCGCCAGGCGCACGGAGAACCACTGCCGCGTCACCGCATGGCGATCCTTCTGCCCGGCATAACTCACATCACGCCGAGGTACATCAGCATGTCTCGCCAGCTGCCCCGCCACCCACTCGGTGTTGCTGTTGCGCTTCTCGATCTGCAGCAGTAGATGCTCTCCTTCACCATCCGGCTCCATCACGGGGATCTCATCCACCAGAAAATCTTCCGCCTGCTGACGGATCAAGCCACTGCCACACGGGCCGCCAAATGCGTAAGGCAACTTCGGCATCAACAGGTCAGGCTGACAGCTGTCATCCACGCTCAACTGTGCTCCTCCAGCAGTGCCACGGTATAGCAAGCGATCCCCTCACCACGACCGGCAAAACCCATACCCTCGGTGGTGGTTGCTTTGATATTTATCCTTGAAGGATCGACCCGCATATCCATGGCCAATATCTCTCGCATCTTCTCTATGTGGGGAGATAGTTTGGGTGCCTGTGCCACCACTGTAACGTCCGCATTACCCACCGACATTGCCCGTTGGGCAAGCAGGTCAACCACCTGCCGCAACAAAATCCGGCTATCTATACTCTTGTAGTCGTCGCTGCTGTCGGGGAAGTGACGCCCGATATCCCCCTCTCCCGCCGCACCCAGTAAGGCATCGCAGAGCGCGTGTATCAGCACGTCTCCATCTGAGTGGGCGAGCAAACCAAGCTCATGCTCTATTTCTACCCCACCCAGCACCAAGCGCCGACCGGCAGCAAACCGATGGGCATCATATCCGTGACCAATTCGCATGACACCTCCTCTGAACACAAATAATAATATTCATATATTTCAATATGTTAGATATATCCATAACGAAAACTAATGATCCCAAATAATTCCTTAGTATTTTCGTGTGTTATTTTTCAAAAAAGCGACTATTCTTAACTTGATGTTGTTGCTCCAAATAATACCCGACATCCTAAATAAGATCTTTACGAAACCCAAAAATAGGTTTCATGACCGAAGGAGAGAGACCATGCCAATCAGCAACCCACTGACCACTGAAAGCAGCACGCCGCCAAAGAGTTTTGATGAATGGAGTGAAGAGTCAGCCATCGAACTGGCAAAGGAAGAGAGTATCGAACTTACCGGTGAACACTGGAAAGTTATCCATTTCCTCCGCAACCACTGCGAGACCAATGGAACCACTTGTAGCGCTCGACTGTTGCTGAAAGCGATGACCGGCGAGTTTAAACAGCAAGGCGGCAAACGTTACTTATACACCCTATTCCCCCATGGTCCAGTTGTGCAGGGGACCAGGATTGCAGGCATCCCACTGCCCGCTCACTCACTGGATCTCTCATTCGGCAGTGTCCATTGACCTGATTGGTCATATCGCCAATTACCAGGGATGGTTATTGGTGATTAAGATTTCCCCAAACCGATCCTCTCGCCCAGCAACGTGCCGTGGACCAAGAGATTATTGTCCATAAAGTGGATTACTCAATGGTTATCCTGTTACGGCCATCTTTCTTTGAACGGTGGAGTGTAACGCATCTTGGGACGTTCTACGTCCCTGCCTCAGTGGTCTAGACATCACTCAATATCCGTACCAGGTTGTGGAAGCAGGGGAGCAGAAGGCGCTCCTGCCGCGGGAGGGATGTAACCAACCGTAGTCAGGCAGATAAAGAGAGCGGCTTGCCGCAAAACCCTCCCTATTTACACTGATCGATTTTTTAAATTATCCCTGCATCCTCCACGTCCCACTTTTATGTCATGGGCGTGAACTGAGATAGAAGGCTGCCAACGGCAGATCCTCCGGCCGGGTGATCTTGATATTGTCCGGTGCGCCCTCTACCAGTAGAGGTGACTCTCCATAAAACTCAATAGCGCTCGCCTCATCAGTGACCTGCGCACCGGCCTCAAGAGCGGCAGTCAATGCAGTGCGCAGCAGTGAATATCTAAACATCTGGGGGGTAAAGGCGCGCCAAAGCTCTTCTCTGGGCAGGGTCTCCAGCACTTGCTGTGAGTGATCGGCCCGTTTGACAGTATCGTGAAGGGGAAGTGCCAACAGTCCCCCCACCGGATGGTCTGACAGCTGGGAGATCATCTTATCTAGGTCGGAAGGCTGCAGGCAGGGCCGGGCGGCATCGTGTACCAGCACCCAGTCATCATCCTCCGCTACGGGGGCAAGGGCATCAAGCGCATTGAGTACCGAATGACAGCGCTCCATGCCGCCACTCACTCGCTGCACTTTAGGGTGATCGGAAAAGGCGGTCTCGCTCCACCAGCCATCATCATCTGACAAGGCAACCAGAATACGGCTTATCCGCGAATCTGCCAACAGGGGGGCCAAAGCATGCTCGATAACCGGCCGATCATTGAGTCTCAAGTACTGCTTGGGGATCTCACCACCCATACGCCGACCAACACCCGCGGCAGGAACCACTCCCCAAAATAGACTCTTCCTTGTCACTTAGCCTGCTCTCCGGTGGGCTCCACCACCTGGTAGAAGATTTCTCCCTCCCGGATCATGCCCAACTCGTTGCGTGCCCGCTCCTCAATCGCCTCCAATCCCTGCTTGAGATCGGCCACTTCCGCTTGCAGCGCCCGGTTGCGCAGGCGCATCTGCTTGAGTTCATCCTTTTGCAGCGCAATATCCTTTTTCAGGGAATGAACCTCAGCCAAGCTCCCCTCGCCAACCCACAGACGGTACTGAAGCACCAAAATGATTAGCAGAAGCAGTGCTGTAAGGAGTCGCATAGGCTATCCGCAGACAACAGCCGGCAGAGCAGAGAAGCCCCGTGGCTGCCGCATGCAGTGATTATCACAGATTACTGAAAGCGCCCCGACCGGCATACACCGCCTCATCACCCAGTTGGTCCTCTATACGCATCAGCTGATTGTATTTGGCAACACGATCAGAACGGCTCAGTGAACCGGTTTTGATCTGCCCGGTATTAGCTGCCACCACCAAATCGGCAATGGTAGTATCTTCAGTTTCGCCTGACCGGTGGGAAATTACTGCGGTATAACCGGCGTCGTGGGCCATCTTGATCGCTTCCATAGTCTCGGTCAGGGTACCGATCTGGTTGAATTTGATCAGAATCGAGTTGGCAATCTTCTCCTCGATGCCGCGTGACAGAATCTTGGTGTTGGTGACAAAGAGATCGTCACCGACCAGCTGTATACGGCTGTTCAGCTTTTCACTCAGCAGAGCCAGCCGGCCCAGTCACTCTCATCCATACCGTCCTCTATGGTGATAATCGGGAACTGATCGACCATGCTGACCAGATAATCGGCAAAGTCGGCGGCGCCCATCTGTCGCCCTTCGGATGCAAGGTCGTAGACACCATCTTTGTAGAACTCAGAGCTGGCCACATCGAGGCCCAAATAGATCTCTTCACCGGCCTTGAATCCAGCCTTTTCGATTGCCTCAAGAATGACCTCGATTGCAGCTACATTGGAGGGCAGATCGGGGGCAAAACCACCCTCATCCCCTACCGCCGTGTTAAGACCCCGGCCACTGAGCACACTTTTCAGGCTATGGAACACCTCTGCACCGTAGCGAACCGCCTCACGAATGGACCCGGCACCCACAGGCAGGATCATGTACTCCTGAAAATCGACGCTGTTATCTGCATGAGAACCACCATTGATGATATTCATCATTGGTACAGGCATGCGGTAGGGGCCGGAGGAGAGGTAACGATAGAGAGGTAGCGCTCTCTCCTGTGCGGCGGCGTGTGCGGCCGCAAGTGAAACCGCCAGAGTGGCGTTGGCACCCAGGCGCCCTTTATTCTCGGTACCATCAAGTGCGATCATTTTCTGGTCAAGCGCTATCTGCTCAACGACATCCATCCCCATCAGCGCCTGTTTCAGCTCACCCTGGATGTTACCCACTGCCTTGAGAACACCCTTGCCAAGATAGCGACTCTTATCGCCGTCACGCAATTCCAGTGCCTCACGGGATCCGGTGGAGGCTCCCGAGGGGGCAACCGCTCGGCCAATAGCGCCATCGGCGGTAATAACATGGCCTCGACAGTGGGATTGCACGGGAGTCGAGAATCTCCCGGGCTCGAATATCTACTATTTCAGACATGACAGCTCACTCTAGTAATTTTTAATTTTTCTACACCCGCGCTGTTGATTGCAGATGCCCCAAGTTGCTCAATCCCCAATATCACAGTTTCGCTACCTTGGATTTAGGGGGCATTCCAATGGCACGCCTCTCATGGAGGAGTTATGTTAAACCTAGATTCCTCAGTTGACCGCTCCATTCTACGGGCGACGTATTGATTTTAATCGCATTGACTGCGATTACCTATTTCACCCTCGGGGTGAATTATGCTACAGGGCGGATAGCACACTTGCGGCGGCACATTACGGCGTTACAACTCCTTGGAATAGAACAACTATTCCGTGTCGTTGTGCCTTGTACTGCACCACCGCAAGTGCACTCTCCACCCTGCCCAACTGAGGATTCTAGGTTAAGCCGCTCTCCGCCAAAGGACGCGATTTGACCGTCCGGTCCAATTCCATCAGGGTCTCCAGTAGTTCCTGCATCTGTCCCAGAGGCCAGGAGTTGGGTCCATCACTCAGCGCCTTTTCCGGATCAGGATGGGTCTCCATAAAGAGACCGATATGCCTGCCGCAACAGCAGCCCGAGCCAATACCGGAACAAACTCACGTTGCCCACCGGATGAAGCACCCTGCTCCGGGCAGTTGTACTGAGTGGGTGGCGTCGTAGACCACAGGTGCGGCTGTCTCGCGCATTACCGCTAGAGAGCGCATATCAGAGACCAAATTATTGTAACCAAAAGAGGCGCCACGCTCGCATACCATGATCTGCTCATTGCCGGTGCTGCGCGCCTTATCGACTACATGCTTCATATCCCAGGGCGCAAGAAATTGCCCCTTCTTGAGGTTAACAGGTAATCCCTGAGCCGCTACCGACTTGATGAAATTAGTTTGGCGACAGAGAAATGCCGGCGTCTGCAGCACGTCCACCACTGAGGTGACCTCGTCCAGTGGCGTATCTTCATGTATATCGGTCAGAATGGAGACACCCACTTGAGCTTTGACCTTCTCCAGTATCGCCAATCCCTGTTCCAGACCAGGCCCTCGAAAACTCTCACCCGACGAGCGGTTAGCCTTGTCAAAGGAGGATTTATAGATAAAGGGGATAGATGCCGCAGCGGTTATCTCCTTTAGCGTTCCGGCAATATCGATGGCCAGCTGTTCACTCTCAACCACACAGGGCCCGGCAATCAAAAACAGCGGATGCTGCAGCCCTATCTCAAACCCACACAGCTTCACGACTCTTTCGCTCCCCGCTTTGTCGCATTGCGCTGGTATTCACGTGCCGCACGGGTAAAGCCGGAGAACAGAGGGTGACCATCTCTGGGTGTAGAGGTGAATTCGGGGTGGAACTGACAAGCGACAAACCAGGGATGATCAGAAACCTCTACGATCTCAACCAGTTTACCGTCGATGGAGCGACCCGCAACCCGCAAACCCGCCGATTCAAGAGTCTCCAGGTACTGATTGTTAAACTCAAAACGGTGACGGTGGCGCTCGACAATAATCTCATTACCATAGAGCTCTTTTGCCACACTCCCCTCTTCCAGGCGACACTCCTGTCCGCCGAGGCGCATTGTGCCGCCAAGGTCAGAGAGCTGATCCCTGGTCTCAAGTTCTCCTTCTGCATTAAGCCACTCGGTAATCAGAGCGATCACAGGATAAGGTGTTTCGCGGTTGAACTCGGTGCTCTGGGCACCCTCCAATCCCGCAACGGTACGGGCATACTCGATCACCGCCACTTGCATACCAAGGCAGATACCAGATAGGGCACCTTATTCTCCCGTGCATATTTGACGGTTGCGATTTTACCTTCAACACCGCGTTCGCCAAAGCCGCCGGGGACCAAAATAGCATCCATACCGGAGAGGCAATCGGTGCCCTCCGCCTCTACCACCTCGGAGTCGATATACTCGATATTCACCCGGGTTCGGGTATGGATACCGGCGTGAATCAGCGCCTCCGAGAGAGATTTGTACGCCTCTGTGAGGTTGATGTACTTACCAACCATGGCGATAGTAACGCTGCCATCGGTATTTTCCAGCCCATCCAGCACCGCATACCACTCGGAGAGGTCTGCGGCGGGAACATTGAGTCCAAACTGCCTGACCACGATTTCATCGAGATACTGCTGGTGCAACAGCAAGGGAATACGGTAGATGGTATCGGCATCAACCGCGGAGATTACTGCGGCCTCAGGCACATTGGTGAACAGTGCGATCTTCTTGCGCTCGGCATCGGGAAGGGGCTTTTCTGAACGGCACAGCAGGACATCAGGCTGGATACCAATGGATCGTAGCTCTTTTACCGAGTGCTGGGTGGGTTTGGTTTTGATCTCACCGGAAGTCGGTATGTAAGGCACCAGGGTGAGGTGCATAAACAGCGCATTTTCATGACCGAGTTCAACGCCCATCTGGCGGATGGACTCAAGAAACGGCAGAGATTCGATATCGCCCACGGTACCGCCAATTTCGATCAGGGCAACATCGGCGTCACCGGCACCAAGACGAATACTGTCCTTCATCTCGTTGGTGATATGAGGGATAACCTGAACTGTGCCGCCCAGGTAGTCGCCACGGCGCTCCTTACGAATCACGCTTTCGTAAATTTGGCCTGTGGTGAAATTATTATTCTTCCCCATGACAGCGCGGATATAGCGCTCATAATGGCCCAGATCCAAATCGGTCTCAGCACCATCATTGGTGACAAATACCTCTCCGTGCTGAAATGGACTCATGGTGCCTGGATCCACATTGATGTAGGGATCCAGTTTGATCATGGTGACTTTGAGGCCTCTGGCCTCAAGAAGCGCCGCCAGGGACGCTGATGCAATGCCTTTTCCAAGGGAGGAGACAACACCGCCCGTGATGAATACGAATTTGGTCATAAGACTCTTAATCGGGTGTATGTGATGGGTTGAATACAGTGATTCAGGACGGTGTTAAAGACTACCAGAAACCCCCACCCTCCTCAATCGAAAACGCCGTCTCCCAGGCTTTAATCTGAGAGGCCCCACATTGAGCTTCCTACACACTGCCTCCATCTGGTCAAAGAACCCTTGAATAAGTCATGAGCGATTGCCCTACACTCGGGTCCACGTCGAAACCTCGCTTCCGGCCTAGTAACAGCTGCGATCTTATCTCCTCCCAAACACAGTTCAACTATGCTTAGGCTTGCTTGGAAGCTCAGAATTGTAAATTAATTGAAAGATTATCTTGATCCAAGTCAAGACTATCTGCAAAATGTATTTACTGACCTGAGTGCACATGAAGTAGGGGCAAACGTGAGCGAGCATAAAATAATCTCTTTTGGGAGCGCTAAAATCAGCTGCCGTGGTTGTAGTCTGGTGTCCCTATGCCTTCCCATGGGCCTGGACACAGGTGAGGTGGAGAAACTGGATGCCATCGTCAAACGCAACCGCCCACTCCATCGTGGAGACCACCTATTTCGTGATGACGAAGCATTCCATAGCATCTTTGTAGTCAAAACCGGCTCCGTCAAAACCTACGCACCCAGCGAAGACGGTAGTGAGCAGGTACTTGGGTTTCACCTGCCGGGAGAGCTGATCGGACTGGATGCGATTGAGAACCAGCGCCACCACTGCTCCGCAAAAGTACTAGAGACTAGCGCCATCTGTGAGATCCCATTCCATCAGCTGGAAATACTCAGTAGTGGTATACCCAACCTGCAACACCAGATGTATCGACTGCTGAGCCGAGAGATCAGCCATGACGAAGATATGCTGACTCTGCTGGGAAAACGAAATGCCGAAGAGCGTCTTGCTGCATTCCTTCTCAGTCTTTCGGATAGATTCAAAGGGCGTGGCTTCTCAGCCACCGACTTTTTTCTCAGCATGTCCCGCCACGAAATAGGCAACTACCTGGGCCTTGCCGTGGAGACTATCAGCCGACTGTTCACCCGTTTTCAGTATGAGCGACTACTGAATGTCGAGCGAAAACATATCCAGCTGCTCGATACCGAGCGTCTGCGCATGATTGTTAGCAGTGATAACAGGCAAGGCCGCGAGCGTAGCTGTCCATAAGAGTTCGAACAGAACCATAACGGCCCAGCAGATTTATAGGAAATAAGACAGCATAATCAGCTAGTTAGTGCCGCCATACACAGTTTCCATCACTCCCTTTTTCGATCACCTCAAGTCGTGTCTCATGAGCATGGATCTCATCACCGGAGGCCTGAATAATCTTGAGCGGTGGACGATCAGAAGAGAGCCTCCGGATAGATCCGGCACCTCCCACTCCATCCAGTGAATTGCCGTCGAGTGAGAGCAGGGTCTGCCCACCGGTCATAAAAAGGTAGACTTCCGCCAGTATCTCCGAATCGAGAAGTGCGCCATGGAGTTCACGGTGGCTGTTGTCTATATCGTAACGTTTACACAGTGCATCGAGGCTGTTGCGCTGTCCCGGATGGAGCTTTTTCGCCATCACCAGGGTATCCACCACACCGCAATAACTGGAAATTGCCTCCCAGTCCTTGTTCAGCATCTGCAGCTCATTGTTGATAAAGCCGACATCGAAGGGGGCGTTGTGGATGATTAACTCCGCCCCCCGAACATACTCCATAAAGTCATCGACCAGATCACCAAAGCGCGGCTTATCAGCAAGAAACTCATTGGTGATGCCATGAACCTCCACCGCAGCAGAATCGATACCGCGGTCAGGCTGAAGATACTGGTGAAAATTATTGCCTGTGAGCCGGCGATCAACCATCTCTACACAGCCTATTTCGATGATCCGATGCCCTTGTTTCGGCTCCAGTCCAGTAGTCTCAGTATCCAGTACAATCTGCCGTAGACTCACTCCAACTCCTCCACACCACGATTAGCCAGGTCATCAGCCAACTCATTTTCAGGATGACCACTGTGTCCCTTCACCCATGCCCAGGCCACATGGTGGCCAGTCACCAACTGATCCAGTCTTTGCCAGAGGTCACTATTCTTTACCGGTTTCTTTGCCGCCGTCCTCCAGCCATTTTTTTTCCAGTTATGAATCCACTCAGTGATCCCTTTTTTTACGTACTGGGAATCGGTGGTAACACGGATATCAACCGGCCGTTTCAGAGCCTCCAGCGCTTTAATCACCGCCATCAGCTCCATGCGATTATTAGTGGTATCCCGCTCACCACCATATAGCTGCTTTTGGTTGCCGTCGTAGTACATTACCGCACCCCAGCCCCCCCGTCCGGGATTACCTTTACAGGCACCATCCGTATAAATTTCCACCCTCTCACTCACTACCCAACTCCCGCGAACTTGTTCTTGTTGTCGGCTCGATCACACCACCACCGAGCACCCGAGAGCGTAGCTTCCACGCCGGTTCTATCGGTGTCAATGTCGAAACCCGTTTTACCGCCTGAACTGCATAGGCCCCCGGTAACATTGGCCAATAGCGCCCCCCCAACTGTTCAACCATTGCCAGTCGCCGGATGATGCCCCCCTGCTGCAGCGGCGGTGTAAACATCATTCGCTTCACCTGCTGCACTTCAAAGCCCAGCAGCGACAGCCAATCATCAAGCCGGGGGAGAGAGATAAAACGACCACACCAGGGAATATGCCGCCGACGCAAATGAAACAGCCGCCAGACTCCCCACAAACTGAGTGAGTTGAAGCCGAGAATAATCAGCTTACCTTCAGGGATCAGTACACGCTCCACCTCACGCAGGAGACGATGAGGATCTGGAGAGAAATCGAGTGTATGAGAGAGCAGCACGGCATCAATGCTGTCTGAAGCAAATGGTAGATTTTCCGCATCACCCATCACGCCACAACAGTTAGTGGATCCGGCTGAATCGCGTGAGAAATTCACCACTGTACGGATATGGCTACATGAGGTGTATCACCCAGTCCATCCGTATGCCCAATATGGAGAAGGTAGTATCCAAAAAGAGCGGGCAGCAACTGCTCAAGGGCACACTTTTCCTGAGCCAGTAGCTCAACCCCAAGTGGGGTCTTATGCCACTGCTTCAGCTCTTTAGTCAGCTCGGGCAATGGGTTGCAGTTATTTCCTTTACTCATGGCCTCTGATTAAAACATATACTGGCTCTGCACAATAATCCTGAAGTCGACTGTAGGAGTGAACTTGTTTGCGAAGCACGCGCCACAGAGCCAATCGCGAACAATTTCACTCCTATAAATACAACTTTATTTCCATTTACACTTTTCATATCACCGCACCCAATCACAGCAGGGAGAAATCTATTACGACAATCCATAAGTTGATAGGAAGCGTTCTGACAAAAAACAGCTAATTGCAGGGCCTTTCATGGAAAAAAAAACGCTGATTGCGTATAGTTCGTTGATCAAGCCAGGATGGCACTATAATTCGTAAGGTTAATAATGATCGTCACTAGAAAAATCCTGACTCCGTTTACCATTGCCTGCCTGCTCTCGCTTACAGGCTGTAATCTCATGCCGTTCAAGCATGATCAACATGTGGCGGAAAATCCGACTGCTGTAGAGAAACCGTCAATGACGATTTCCACCGCTCCTGCCCCCGCCACCCCGGCAACTGTAACTCTGCAGGAGATCGGTGACACAGACAGAACGGTAAAGCAGGTCGAGGCACTCCAGCAGACTGCAGCATCGGCCGAGCCGGAATCCCAAACGGATACCGATCTGTGGGCGCGGATTCGTGCCGGATACCAGATGCAGGTTCCTGATAACGCCAGGGTGAAACAATCCATCAAATGGTATGCCTCCCACGGTAAATACCTGCAACGTATGCAGTTGCGGGCAAACCCCTATCTCCACTTTATTGTAGAAGAGATTGAAAAACGACAGATGCCGATGGAGATGGTACTGCTGCCGGTGGTTGAGAGTGCATTCAATCCATTTGCCTACTCACCTGGAAGGGCCGCCGGTATCTGGCAGTTTATTCCCTCCACCGGCAAAGCTTATGGGCTAAAGCAGAACTGGTGGTACGACGGACGCCGCGACATCGTCGCTGCGACCCGTGCAGCGCTGAATTATCTTGATGCACTGGCAAAGCGTTTCGACGGCGACTGGGAGCTTGCCCTCGCCTCTTACAATGCCGGTGCCGGTACCGTCCGGCGGGCAATTAGAAAGAACAGGAAACGCGGTAAAGCGACAGACTACTGGTCCCTTGATCTCCCCAGAGAGACCGAAGGCTATGTCCCAAAGCTACTGGCGATGGCCAGCATTATTGCTCACCCGGACCAACACAACATCACCCTCACTCCCATTGCCAACACTCCCTATTTTGGCAGCGTCGATATCGAGTCACAGCTTGACCTTGCCCTAGCCGCGGAGATGGCAGAGCTCTCCATCGAGGAGCTGTACAAGCTTAATCCCGGCTTTAATCGCTGGGCCTCGCCACCGGAGGGGCCACATCGCCTCAACCTTCCTTTGGAGAAAATCGACGGCTTTACCGATAAGTTGGCAGAGCTCGATCCCTTGAAACGACTGCGCTGGAAACGTTACCGCATCCGTTCCGGTGACAGTCTCAGTGTCATCTCAGAAAGACACGGCACCACCATCACCCAACTGCGACAGGTCAACAAGATAAAGGGGAACAACATCCGTGCAGGCAAGCACCTGCTGATCCCTATCTCCAGTGAACAACCGGCCCACTACAGCTTTTCCGCTGAACAGCGCACAGCAAAAATCCAGAGTAGCAAACGCAAAGGGAAAAAAGTCGTCTACAAGGTGAAACAGGGTGACAGCTTCTGGAGCATTGCCAACAAACACAAGGTCAGCCATAAGTCACTGGCGCGCTGGAACGGCCTCTCGCCGAGAGATACCCTTAGACAGGGTCAGAAGCTGAGTATCTGGATTAAAGAGCGTAAAAACAGCTCCGGTGATACAGCAGTGGCGGGAGCTAGTCCTGGAACAACCGCACTACCCTTCAGCACACGCAGCAGCATTAACTACAGAGTGCGCAAAGGGGATTCTCTGGCACGTATTGCTCAGCGTTTTAAAATTACCGTGGCGGATCTGAGAAAATGGAACACTCTCTCCAGTCGTTACCTGCAGCCGGGACAGAGGCTGAAACTCTATGTGGATGTAACCGAACAGTCGCTATAGTCTTGATCCCGGTCCACACTACGAAATAGAGTCATCCAGGCTTACCCCCGTTGCTGCGGGTCACTCTTAATTTCGTACACTGCTCAGCACCTCTGGTTACAGAGTCAATAACGAATTCAAATCACAGGTTGATACATAGTTATGAAAAGGCTCTTTGTCACCGTCCTTGGCTCTCTATTGGTGTTTATTACAGCTGCAGCTGAACCCCCACTCTCAAAACCACTTTTCGAAATTGAGGGTGCATTTGAAGATGCAGTCATACACAAGGAGCATCTGATTCTGTCAGCGCGGGAAGCGGAGATGGGTGAGCCAGACCTGCGTGTTTTTTCATTGCACGGTAAAGGTACGCCTAAAGAGTCAGGGCTATACTACTCCACTGGCAACGCCACAGTATTGCACTCAGCGGTCAATTTCTGCTGATTGCAAACGGCGAGATGGGTGTTGATATCGTTGACCTAAAGAATCTGAAGCAACCTCGTGAAGTGGCATCGATTGAACTGGAAGGGTTTAGCCAAAAAGTTGTGGTAAGCGGTGACTTTGCCTATGTAGCTTCCGGTTTCTATGGGATGCATACCATCGATATATCGAATCCGCACGCTCCCCACCTGGTCTCAACTTTCCAGGCCTATGCACCACCAACAAAAAGTATGCTGACTGAAGAGGAGGCAGATGGCCTCTTTGCGACAACAGTGAACAGGAAGGTGGCGGTGCCTTAAATATGGGATCGAGTGAAAATTACTATGATGCTGATGACCTGCCCGCCTATGAAGATGTCGAGGAGGAGGTCTCGCTCAAGGATATAGAGCGTAGCGACGGCGTAATGGACTTGCTGTTGAGTGGAAATACCGCATTCATAGCCTACGCTCCGCCGGCATTATTTCCGTGGACATATCCGATCCCGATAATATTAAAAAACTTCAGGAGTTACGCTTGGACTGGCCGGTAGAGCGCCTGCTACTGGATAAAGGTCTATTGCATGCTGTGACGGGTGTGGGTGGCGTTCAACTGATTGATGTAACACAACCGGATAGAATGACCCTCCAAGGAAACTACCGTACCTTCTGTTATCCACAGGATCTTGTCCGCGCTGGAAAGCATATCTATATCGCCGATGGTTACTGTGGTGGAGATGGCTTGATTGCGGTAACCGTTGATAACGACTATAAAACCACACTAAAGCCTGCCTACTCAGGAGATGTCGGAAATGTCGCAGCCTCTGGTGGAATGCTCTTTTCCATGGCACCAGACAAGGTGTATGCCTTCAAGCCCTAAAGTGAACAACTTAGAGCATAAATTGGCTGGATCGGTTAGGGAAGAGAGGCAGAAATTCAAATCCATGATCAGCAGTGTGCGCCAACGGGTCAATACCTCTGAAGTCTTCGAACCCACCCATGCCGTCGCGGTAATATTGCATGACATGAAAGAGATGCTTGAAGCCGTACCTCACATGGCGAACAACATGAGTCAGATGACCGTCGATATGCATGAGATGAACATGAAGATGGGAGTCATGGCTTATGGAGTGGATTCCACAATGGGCCGTGCGGGACGCATGATGCCTTAGGCAAGATCTAATAATGCAAGGCAATCACTCATGACTTGCTCAGTAGTTTTTCGGCATAAGAACCAGGAACATCTTTTCAAATCATGGATGTCAGAATTTATTTTTCTAAAAAGGGGACAGATTTATTTTTTCAGTTTCCTCTGTGTAAAACGGTAGAAAATAAATCTGTCCCCTTTTCTTACTGATTTTTATGCTGGGAAAAAAGTGGGATACACGACTGCATGGATGCGGGAGGTAGGGAAATAAGGGTCGGAGTAAAATTAATACATCCATTTATGATAATTAATTTTACTCGACCCCAATTTCATAACGGAGTCCATTGTAGTTACTATTCTGTTATAAGGCAGCTTTCTTGCGTTTTGAGAACCCTATTAAGCCAAGTAGTCCTGAGCCAAATAGCCATGCTGCTGCGGGAATGGGTACTACGCCCGCCACGGTTGTTTCTGCACTCAACCGTAAAAGGGCCTGGTATTAAGGGTGTTGTAGGCGCCGAGATCGATCCAATGCATTCCTCTATCTGTTGGACCACCATATGTATAATACCCTCCGGCACCCCCAAGTGGATTGTCTGCTAATCCAGAGGTGTTTGTGCCAGTATAGGTGTAGGAGCGATCTATAGTTCCGTACTCGTCGTAGCCTATCGGTTTGTTAAGGAAACCATCCCACATATCATTGAAGCTTGATGCCACCAGATCGCCGTTCTGGTTGTAGATCGGGATCGTGTTTTCGTTACTAAACAGCGATCCTAAGTGCGTTATAGCGTTAACAGTCTCTGTTGACACTATTGCGCGCCAAGCGAGTCCAATACTCGTGCCAATCCCAGCTGCATCTGCAGCATTTTGTACATGTGTGTCATAATGGGCAATGCTTGAAGATAATGGGAGTCCATCAGTTGATGACACAAAAACGACATGATAGCTATCACCTGGATTAAGGCCTGCGGGCACCACCAGGCTTGCATTAACAGATGTTGACAGTATCACAATTGTGAAGATACAGACCCCACCAAAAAGACGTGATTTTTTCATATTGCTTCCTTCCTGATTTTAGATTAGCCAATCTGCATATATATGCTTTGTTACAGGCAACCCGGCTGCCTTCCATGATTCATCCATGAAGACCCGTAGCTTTCCGAACCCATCTCGCAATGGGAGTGGTTTTTTCATTCTTGTAAAAATTGCAGTCTATCTCTATGTCTACAATTGGTTATATTACTCCTCAGACAAATCATAGAACCTCCATACATTTTGCTTGGCAATAATACGGGCACAATTAGTTTGCTGGCAGTCATCACCTACAGAGGCAGTGGTCACCAAGCTAGCACGGGAGGTCTTACAGATAACTTACATAAGCAGGAATTAGAAGCATCAAACAGGTTCAACGCAGACGCTGATAGAGTGCTTCTGTCTCAGCTGAAGGTGAAATGCCGTGATGGGTAAAAAGTGTCTTGCGGCAGCGCTCATAGACGGCCATTGCTTCGGCAATGAGCCCCAGACTCCGGTAGCAGACCATCTGTCGCTGATAGATCGCTTCCTGGCGATCATCCATCTCCAGCATCTTCTGATAAAGCTGTAACGCCCGATTCCAGTCCGTCTGATTTTCCCAATGGCGCCCCAGCAGGCCAAGCCGGTTTAGCAACCGATTATGTATCGATCCCGATAACTACCAATGCAAAGCGGCATACTATCACCGCGCAGAAAACTGCCTTTGTGCAGTGAGAAGAGATGTTGTTGCAGTTTTAGAGCCTGCTCACAGCCATCAGGTGCTTGATGTGGAAATTCTTCAATTTGCCCCAGCAGGCGTTCCATGGCCCAGATATCAACCCAACAGAGCTGAGTATTAAGTGATAGCTTCCGATCCTGCAATTGGATCACCTGCTCATGCCCAATCAACTTTCGGAACCGGTGCAAGGTAGTATCCAAGGCTCGTTGTGCCTTGTCTCCTTCTGCATCCGGCCAGAGGGCGTCGATCAGCTGATCCTTACTGACCTCCCGACCCCCAAGAGCAATCAGCGCCTTTAGCAACTCCAGTGGTTTCTGTTGCGCCTTACCGTTGAATTGCAACGGCTGGCCATCGATAATCAGAGAGAAACGCCCCAGAGTGTAGATCTTCACTGGCCAAGGCCACACCTCACTCGCTTGTGGTGGGGCATCAGTGAGCAGGCCACGTTTGTAGATAAGCTTCTGGACAAACGCCACTTCGATATTGTTATCCAACGCCTTGAGTAGTAGTGGCTTCATTATACTGTTGCGCCAACCCGGAACATTTAAGAAGCCCATTTTCCGTTGCAGCATTAATCCACGCCGCAGGTGGGATATTACCGCCTGGTCATTCCGACGCTGGAGTTCAAACCAGGCAGAGATCAGCTCACACATCAGTTCCAGGGTCCGGCTCCGTATATCCTGGGCACACTTTCTCACCTTGGTCAGCAAGTCAGTGGCTTGCTCCAACTCACCCATCTCAAAAAGAATCTGAGCCAGAGTGAGGCAAGCCAGCCCCTCTGGGAAGGGAGCGGTAACTTCCTGGTTGATCTCTACTGCAACTTGCCCATGCTGCAGGGCCATCTCCAGATCGCCGGCAATAAGATGGTAATTGCTGCTCAAATAGTAATAGTGACTAATCGCAAGGCGCCGCCCACCCTGCAGAACCGGTTTCATCTGATCAAGAAATCGGTTGGCAGTCTGCAGGTCATCCTGTGACAGGCTGGCATAGATGCTTTGCGCCATCAGCCGATCATCCATGATATGAATACCCGTCTCCGCGGCCATGGCCAACCCATCAGCAACAAGATCTAGGCAGTGGTCAAATTCAGCGGTGTGCCAGCCCTGAATAGCATGATTCATCACAGACTGGAGTCTGGGCAGCGTGACTGATCCAGCATGTTCAATAAGTTGAGTCAGAATATCTGTAACTCGTGTTGCAGCAGCCAGATCACCTTTCCAGTATTGCCAATGCACCAGCACATTGCCGATATCAATTCGCAACTGGATCGCAATATCATCTTCACGCAAGAGCCTATCTGCATGTATTTCCCAGCGTGCCATATCTGGATGCTGCGGCTTATGAAAAAGCAAGGCACCGAGCATGGCCAGCACAACCATTGCCTCTGCACTACCGGATGGATAGGGCGGAGTCTCACGCGTCATCTCATCAAGCACCATGATCCATGGATCCAATGGCCTGAAGTCATCCCATTCAGTCATGATAGACAAGATGGCGCCGCTTGCAGAAAGCAGCATGCCATTTTGCTCCTGTTGCACCTTAAAGCCCCTATAAGCCAAATCAAAGTGGCGCCCACTCTCTTGCTGGTCAAAAGGAAGACGGCAACAACCAAACCAGTAGAGTAACCAGGGGGAAGCATGTAGCTGCTCTTGCGGCAACTGCCTCAACCACTGTTCGAGAAGTTGGAAGCGTTGCTGACCCAGCAAAATGGGAGCCTGTTGGCTGATAATTTTGCACAGGAACGGCCAATCAGTAGCTATTTGCGCTAACCGAACTGCTTCTTCAGATTGACCATCATGCATCAAAATATGGGCGGCCTTGGCGGTAATGTGCTGACAGGCTTCGCTTCCGAGATCACTCACCCCTCTACTGAGCAAAAACTCCCGAAACAGTGGGTGATACTGATAGACAGGCTCAGTTTGGCTACTCCTGCTAGTGAAGTAGTGACGTTCGCAAAGATCCTCAAGAATGGCTTCGGCTCCAACCATCCCGGTTAACTCACAGACAACCACAGGTGTCAGATTGGTAAGGCAGGCAGTCTGCAACAGAAACCGCTGCCCATCAGCATCCAGCATATCGAAGATTTCACTGGCGAAATAGTTAAAGAAGTGATCTCTGCCAACCTCCGTAGCCGACTCTTCCTGCCCACCATACTCAAGCATCAGCACCAAGCCGGCAATCCAGCCGTTGACCAACTCATTCATGCGCTGAACCGCTTCAGCATGAACTCACCCGACAGCCAGAGCTGGGCGATGCCGAGCGACTCCTTATCAGTGAGTCGCAATGCATTCTGATCCAGCAACGCCAAAGTACGGTTAAATTGCATTCGGCTAAATGATGGGGGCGGTGGGTTTCGGCTGATCAAAATCGCACTTATGTCTTGCGGGATCTCATTCAGTGCAGCCTCAACAATCTTATTCAAGGCGGAGTCTGGTGCAATCTCCTGAAAGTTGTCGAATACCAGCAGTAGCGGTTTTGGCAGCTTATCGAACAGCTCTCGGAAGTAGAGCCGGGCAAACAGCATCAGACTGGGCAATGACTCGGGCGTCAACACAGGTAACTGTTTATCCCGCTCTGGAAGCAACTTCTCGGCAGCACGACTGAAGTAATGAAAAAAGGTAGCCGGATCATCATCGCCGGCATCCACCTGATACCAGATCAGATTCAAGTCACGCTGTTTGATATAGCTGGCTACCAGCGATGTCTTACCCGCCCCAGCCTGCCCCTGAACCCAGATCGCCTGTCGGTCACGATACTGATCTATCAAGTCAAACAATCGTGTTCTCTTGAACAGGTCAGGCAGAATAGGCGGTGACGTCTTAGCGTAACTCATAACCAGAAGAAGAGATGCAGGTTCGTGAACATCAGTGGAACAACCTTGTTTTTTATTCTGTTGTTATCGGTAACCTTACACACCGGATATGCCGCCGAATTTAACCTCCGACTTGCCATGTCGCACTGATAAATACAACACATGACACTGCAGCACGCAAATTTGTCAGGCGAATGAAGCATAACAGCGACGGCCGGATCGCTGTAAAATATTTACCAACTCCAGCCTGGGCACTCTGCCCGTGCCCAGAGGGCAGCTAAAAAATGAGGGATAGGAATTTGCTTTTGCTGAGCGAAGAGAACGAAGCCACGTCGACCCCTGCCGGCCTCTGAATCCGTGCATTTTTTCTCCTTCACAGTTTCCATATGAATTATGGGCTCACATTCACTCCTAAACACCACCTCTGTCAACAACCGGCACGTTTTTCCGCAAAACACCCCCTCTTTGCCGTCTCGAACACAAACAGCCCCCTCACCTCTCAGGCAGTATCCGGCAACGGCCCATAAGTCAGTTGTGTCTGGCCATTCTGCGGCCAATCATCCTCTGCAGGCGGTGCCCGAAGTGGCGGCCCCCCGGTAGGCCTGAGTCAACAAGCATGAGACGATGGCGCAAAATGCACCCAGGCGGTTGGCGGCGGTGAAAATGCGGTCACAGCAGCTTGGGTAGGGTAAAGACATATTGGCGGTGAGGAACGGCGGTCAGTACCTCATCCTCCACCCAGTCGCCATAGGCGAGCATCCGCTTCTGATGGCAGCCGGGGCAGAAGTAGCGGGTCTTGCAGCTGAACGCGAGAAGGTAGTGAAGTGTTTTTTCAATACACGCAGTTTATGTAAACATGGCATATTGAAACAGTACATTCCCTCTCCCCGGTGGGAGAGGGAGTTAATGGGACAGTAATGGGCCAGAGTTATTCAGAGTTTCCTTAAGTAACTAGCATTCGGGACAGGTGATGGTTATGGCGGTTGTAATACTGCTCTTCCGGGAAGCACTTCCCTGAAGGAGCTGATCGGTTCCAGACCATCGGTCTTATTGATCATCGGAGCGTTTCTTGTAGTACAGTTGGTACTGAAACAGATGCATTGATTTAAAAAGGAGAGTGAAGGCGGAATAAAATGCTTGAGAGTCTAAAATCACTCTACTACCGGTTGACGCTGGACTACCCCGCTGTGATCTGGACACTGGTCATACTGGTGCTGGCTTGTTCCACCTATTTCGCCCAGAAGCTGGAACTGGATGCCTCGGCCGATTCCCTGGTACTGGAGAACGACCGGGACCTGCGCTATTACCGCGCCATCCGTGCCCGCTACGGTTCAGACGATTTCCTGGTCGTCACCTATACACCGGAAGGCGATCTCTTCTCCGACGAGTCGCTAGCCGACCTGAAGTCCCTGCGGAGTGAATTGAAGGCGCTGGAGCGGGTTGAATCGGTAACCAGCCTGCTGGATGTGCCGCTGATAGACAGCCCCAGGACGAATCTGTCCGAGATCACACAGCAGATCCGTACCCTTGAGACCCCGGATACCAACCGGAATCTGGCCCGCCACGAATTCCAGACCAGCCCGCTTTACCCCAACCTGATCATTAGCCCGGATGCCGGCACCACCGCCATGCTGGTCAATTTTCGCCGCGACCCGCACTATGAGTCACTGCTCAGGGAGCGTGAGACATTGCGGGAAAAAGAGCTGCACACGCCCCTTACCCCTGAAGAGGAGGTGCGACTGGAACAGGTGAGTCTTCAGTTCAAACACCACACCCAACGGTTGCAGACAGAGGTGGCGGCGGATATCGGCGCGGTGAGGTCAATCCTGGATCGGCACCGCAGTGGTGCGCAGATCCACCTTGGCGGTGTACCGATGATCACCTCCGACATGATCCACTTTATCCGAAGCGATATCGGAACTTTCGGAATCGGGGTGACCCTGTTTCTGGTCGTTTTGCTGGCGGTCTCTTTTAAGCGACTGCGCTGGATCTTGGTACCGATGCTGATCTGTGGCACATCGGTGGTGGTGATGGTAGGTTACCTGGGACTGGTGGAGTGGCGGATTACCGTGGTCTCGTCCAACTTCATCTCGCTGCTTCTGATTATTACCCTGTCGCTGACGGTGCATCTGATCGTGCGGTACCAGGAGCTCCATATAGAGGACCAATCCGCCAGGCAGGTCGACATGTTGCGCAAGACGGTGCGCAGCAAGGTGGTTCCCTCTTTCTACACCGCCCTAACTACCATGGTGGCCTTCGCCTCGCTGATCATCAGCGACATACGGCCGGTGATCGATTTCGGCTGGATGATGGTGTTTGGTGTCGGCCTCGCCTTTGTGTTGGCATTTCTGTTGTTTCCTTCGGTCTTGGTCTACCTGAAGCCGGGTACGCCTGTTCTGCGGCGACACGATCCCACTGCGGCGATCACCCGTTCACTCGCCCACCTGATCGAACACTTCGGTAATTCGACACTGGTAGTTTATCTCTTGATTGCCGTGTTGAGTGTGGTGGGCATCAGCCGTCTGACGGTGGAGAACCGCTTCATCGACTATTTCAAGGAGTCAACAGAGATCTATCAGGGGATGCTGCTGGTAGACCGTGAACTCGGCGGTACCACGCCTCTGGATGTGATACTCGATCCCAGCAGGGATTTTCTGCAGTATCTGGAAGAGGAGGAGAAACTGGCGGCGGAGGAGTCCGACCCCTACCTCGATGGAATGGCAGAGGAGGAGATCGACCCCTACCTCGAAGAGATGGATGAGGGGGAGGCGGGAATAAGTGGTGACAGCTACTGGTTCAATGTCTTCGAACTCGAGACGGTGGACATGGTTCACCGTTATCTCGAGGAGCTGCCGGAAACCGGCAAGGTGCTTTCGCTCTCCACCACCATGGCCATGCTGACACAGCTGAACGATGATCAGCCGCTGGATAACATTACACTGTCGGTGATGCATAAACGCCTGCCGGAAGATATCAAGGCTACGCTGTTCGATCCCTACATGGCGAAGGACGGAAATCAGATCCGCTTCGGGATTCGCATTATCGACTCCGATGTGAATCTGCAACGCGACACCCTGATCAAAAAGATACGAAACGACCTGACCGGGAAGCTCGGCCTGGGAGAGGAGCAGGTCCATCTCTCCGGTATGCTGGTCCTCTACAACAATGTGCTGCAGAGTCTGTTCCGTTCCCAGATTTTAACCCTGAGTGCCGTTTTCGTGGCGATTGTGGTGATGTTTCTCCTGCTGTTTCGTTCCGTAAGACTGGCACTGATCGGTGTGGTGCCTACGATGATGGCGGCGGGGATGATCCTGGGCCTGATGGGATGGCTCGGCATTCCGCTGGACATCATGACCATCACCATTGCAGCCATCACCATCGGCATCGGGGTGGACGATACCATCCACTATGTACACCGCTTCAGGGAGGAGTATGCCATCGACGGGGACTACTGGGCCGCGGTCAAGCGCAGCCATGACAGTGTGGGACGGGCCATTTACTACACCTCGGTGACCATCACCCTCGGCTTCTCGATATTGGTACTGTCGAATTTCGTACCCACCATCTATTTCGGCATCCTGACCGGTCTGGCAATGGTGATTGCACTGATCGCCAACCTGACCCTGCTACCGCTGTTGATCGTGAAATTCCGGCCGTTCACTGCCCGATAAGGTGTTATTAACCCAAGTGGGAACGACTGATCTTCAGCGGCCAATCGGGCTCGGCGAGTGTGGTATGGAAGACTATCCCTGATTCACTGGTTACAAGGAGGGATAGGAATTTGCTTTTACTAAGCGAAGAGAACGAAGCCACATCGCCCCCTGCCAGCCTCTGAATCCGTGCCAT